>Ga0208879_1001952_pt1 | contig 18772 bp, 5 predicted proteins | sample Knorr_S15_td_Bot_FD_185605 | JGI IMG/M metagenome (GOLD analysis project Ga0208879, IMG submission 185605) | Marine microbial communities from Southern Atlantic Ocean transect - Knorr_S15_td_Bottom_ad_5009_LV_A (SPAdes) (version 2) | ecosystem: Environmental > Aquatic > Marine > Oceanic | place... | reverse complement strand
CTTCATTCCCAAGCCGTAGCATTACTGGATGAGTTAGATGACTGGAGCATTGAACATATTCTAAGGGAAAAAAATAAAGAGGCGGATTCATTGAGCAAAAGGGGAATGCGAGAAGGACAAAAGTGAGAAAAAGAAAATTTAAGTATGCTCAAAGCTCCGGGGAGTTGTCCTTATTACGGAAGTGATTAATCAGAATAAACCCATATTAACAGTACAGGGACTGTCTGTATTTTTTCCAAAAAAACAGGGTTTATTTTATAAAAACCGGTCTCCAGGCCAGGTGTTGTTTGATATCAATCTGGACTTGTTTATTGGAAGGATTACTGCTCTTGTAGGGGAATCCGGCAGTGGAAAGACAACCATAGGAAATGCTCTGGTTGGTTTGGTTGATCATTTTAGCGGAGAATTTCAATTTGACGGTACACTGTATAATCCCCTGAAAATGTCTCATCTGCGTTCGGAAATACAATTTATTTTCCAGGATTCCCTGAGCGCTTTAAACCCCAGAATGACAACCGGACAGACCCTCAATGAAGTGCTTTTATTACATCATTCCAGTGAAACGGTTGGTTCTCTTTTGGAACAAGTTGACCTATACGGTGAAATCACCGGGAAATACCCTCATGAGATCTCTGGTGGTCAGCGACAGCGGGTGAACATCGCCCGAGCGTTGGCGGTGAATCCTCAAGTTCTGATCTGTGATGAGATTGTTTCAGCTCTGGATTTGTCTATCCAGGCGAAAATCCTTAACCTTATTACCAGCCTTGTTCGGGAACGAAACCTTGCGATCCTTTTTATTTCCCATGACCTGAATGTTGTCAAGGCGTTCGCTGAGAGCATAATCGTTCTTTCTAAAGGGAAAATTGTTGAAAGAGGGGATGCACAGAAAATCATGAATTCCCCCCAGCATCACTATACCCAATCATTAATATCCGCAATGTAATTAAATGATTCTTTTAGTAAGATAATTTCACCCAATGTCATCACCTGATACACCAACCCGCAGACTTGCCGCAATAATTTGAGATTGATTACTCTGGGTAAATTGAAGAGATGAAAAAAATAATATTACTGCTTCTGACTTCAACCCTTAGTGCACAGATTTCCATAGCTGTACTGGATTTTGAAGGAAAAGGTGTATCTTCCAGTGAAGCCAGTGCATTGTCTGACAGGTTACGCAATGAACTTACTCAAACAGGGGAGTTTATTGTAGTAGAGCGTGATCAAATGGAGGAGGTTCTTGAAGAGCAGGGATTCCAGCAGGCTGGTTTTACCTCAGATGACAAATTAGTAGAGGCAGGAAAACTCATTGGTGTGGAACAAATGATAGCGGGAAGTATCAGTAAGGTTGGAAATGTTTTTACAGTATCTGCAAGGATTATTAGTATTGAAACAGCTACCGTTTTAAAGGCTGTGAGCTATGACCACGAAGGAAAGTTAAGCGATCTATTGAGAAGAGGAATGAATCATGTTGCTCTTGAATTGGCTGGACAAAAGAAAAAGATAGTTCCATCAGTAGCCATCATTCCATTAAAAAATAAGGGAGCTGATGAAGACGAGTTTTATGCCTACGGAATAAGTGCTGACCTTATATCTGATGTATCAGGTGCAGGATTGATAAGAGTGGCGAGCCTCAGACAGATAGAAGAACTAATTGATTTACCAGTAGAAGAGATAGCCAGAAAGCTGTTTGTCCGCTACATCTCAACTGGCACACTCTGGAAGATAGGAAACATGTTCCAGCTATCGCTTGAACTTTATGACACCAAGGAGTCAAAGGTCCTCTGGTCAGACCGCTGGATGGAACAATGGGAGAGCCTCCCTTCCATCAAGGGTAAGCTTGCTAAGAACATCTTGAAGACTCTGAACGTAACTACCAATCAGGATATTTCCAAAGCTCCTACCACTAACCCTGAAGCTTATCAACTGTATCTCAAAGCTAAGGACCTTTATGCCCGCAGTAAGGACTATGAGCAAACAGAACAATCTATGGAGCTTATGCAGGCTGCCATTTCCATTGATGATCAGTTAATAGCCGCTCAGCTCCAACTGGGACAGATGTATTATGATAATGGGGAATATGACAAGGCAGCAAAATTTTATGAACAGTCCCTTAATAAAAGCAAGCGCCTGGAGGATAATTCCAACATTGCAGATGCACTACGAAAACAGGGTGCACTGTTCAGGAAACAACGCCAGTATGAGCAGGCGCTGGAAAAATTCAATGAAGCCTTATCTATTTTTAAAGATATGAACGATAAGAGCAGCATGGCAAAAACAATGAACAGCATTGCTATTCTTTACTATAAAACCAAGCGTCTCGATGAGGCACTTGAGTACTGGCTCCAGGCCTATAGTATTGCCAAGGAATTTGATGATAAACTTAAAATATCTAAATATGTCAATAACATAGGGATATGGTATTGGAAGGACTATGACTATTCAAAGGCTATTGATTATTATAATAAAAGCCTGTTGATTAAGGAAGAGCTTGATGACACAAGGAATTATGGAAAAACACTGAACAATATGGGCCAGGTTTATTACGATATGGGAGATTTTTCAAGCTCTATAGAATACTTTAACCAAAGCATAGAATTAAAAGAGAAACTCAATGATAAAAAAGGATTGCAAGCCACACTTCTAAATCTAGGTGAAGCTTATTTTGATAATGATGACTACGACAATGCACTAAGTCATTTTAGAAAGTCACTGAATATTGCCAGGGCCTTTGGAGATATTTATAATATATCTGACAGATATACAGCCATAGGCATGACCCATTTCAACCTTGCCAATTATGACAGTGCTACATATTATTTGACTATGGCAGACAGTATTTATATCGAATATCCGGTAAACAGGTTAACAATTCTGTCCTGGTTAGCAATAACATCCATAAAAGATGGTAACACTCAAAGAGCAACAGCCTATGTAAATGAATTAGAAAAAATATTCAGCAGTGAGGATCCCATGAAAGAGGATATCATTATACTGAACTGGAACATGTACAAGGTCCATCAATTATTGGGGAACACGAAAACTGCAAAGGAATATTTAGAGAATTCATATTTAGAGTTAAAATATCGTTCAAAAAATATAAAAGACAAAAAGGATAGAGAAAAATACCTGTCCGTAAAGCTCCATCAGGATATCATTTCTGCGTGGGGTGGGTAGTTATTAAACAATGTCATTGCGAATCCGATTTTTCGGTTTAAGCAATCTATAATTCGAAAGAGATCTTCCTCCTTTGTCAGAACTATGATGAAGGAATGACAAAGTAACATCACACAAATTGTGACATAAATCACACATCTCAACTGATTTTTTCAATGGTGCTTTGATTTACGGAATCTAATAATTTATATTGATAATTAAATTTTATCAATTTTCCCAACTTTAGGAAACAAAAATGAAAAGAATCGCAATTATCATTACACTTTTTTCAACACTTTTCGCCACCACCATCAACATTCCTGCCGATTATCCCACCATACAGGAAGGGATCAATGCTTCAGTTGATGGAGACACTGTGCTGGTTGCAGATGGTGTGTATTATGAAAACCTAAGTATCGACAGGGAGATCACACTTGCAAGCCACTTCATTATTGATGGTAACCTCAGCCACAGGGACGCAACCATCATTGACGGAAGTAATTATGATGAAGATTCAGGACCTTTTGGAAGTTGTGTTCTCTTTCCTCCTCCGGAAAATGGAGATGCTATAAGCCCTAAGCTTACTGGTTTTACCATCCAGAATGGGCAGGGAACAAGGATAAGAGAAACGATTGAGGGACCAAACGGTGAAGAAGAAATAACCTATTTCATGGGTGGTGGTTTAATGATATGGTATACTCTACCAGAGATCACCTATAATTACATCAGGGATAACGGAAGTGACTCTGATACCCGGGCTGGCTCAACAAGAAGAGGCGGTGCTGCAGGCTTAAATACTGATGATGATGTAGAGTTCGATGAGGACAGGAGTGAACCTTATGAGAGGACTGTCCTTACCCGTGATGATGAGATCATATTCTCCAACAACATTTTTGAGAACAACGATTCTGAAACAGGGAATACGTTTGAGTCAATTGGATATGTGGGAGACATAGACTTTTCAGATTCATTTTTTGATGTATTTTCTTCGGAGTATGAAGATGTGTCTGATTATTGGGTAGTTACTGATGGAACAATTAATGATTTCACCGGTGGTTCAGGTGCGGTAGAAGCGATCACTTATGATGTCTGGCTTGCCACCACGGGTGATGACTCCAGTTCAGGTATCTCAGAGAGTGAAGCATTCCTAACACTGAACAGGGCACTGAGCCTGATCTACCCCACACCGGAGAGTCCCGTCACCATTAACATTGCCGAGGGCACCTACTCCCCCTCAACCACCGGGTGGAGCTTTCCCATATTTTTAATTGATAATATCAACCTCGTGGGTGCCGGCGAGGAGCTGACCGTTATCGATGCCGAATTGACATCGAGTGTATTGGCGATATATAACCAGGACAATATCAGCATCAGTTCTCTTACCTTTACGGGAGGAATCGCCGAACCCAATTCCTTTTTGGGAGGAATTACTATGTATTACTCTGATATAACCATGACACACGTGACAATAAAAGAAATTGGAGGCAACTCTAATTTGGAGGGCAATTCATGTGGAATATTTATGCAAAGTTCGAACCCTACCCTGACCCATGTAACTGTTAATGATAACACTGAGGGAGGAATAGTATTAGTGCTATCCGATCCCACCATAACCAATTTAACCGTAAGCGGGAACACTGGAGTCGGGATTGACATGTTTTATTCCAACCCTGCCATGACATATTTAACCGTAAGTGGGAACACTGGAACCGGGATTCGAATGCATAATAATTCCAGTATGACCATCACTCATGGCACGATCAGCGATAATGAGCGTGGAATTTATGTATACGAATGTGACACAGTGGTTTTGCAGGATGTTATTATCAGCGGAAACTCTATTGAGGGTGGTACTGGTTTTGATCACGCGGGCGGGGGTATTAAATCATCTAATACAAAGCTTATCCTGGCAGATGTTATTGTTACGGGAAATTCATCATCATCTGATGGTGGCGGTATGAGTATAGGTGGTGGTTATTTGAAAATGAATAATGTAACGATCAGTGGGAATTATTCAGGAACGAATGGCGGTGGAATGAGTTGCGGAGATTCAGTTATCATGACCAATTGTACCATTACCGGAAATACTGCTGCATGGAACGGAAGTGGAATAAAGACAGGTTCAGGGACATTTGTTAACACAATAATAAACAATAATAGCTCAGACGAAGATATACACTTTTCCAATAGTAATTTTGCTTATTATGCAGATATGAGTTTCTGCAATATTGGAGGCATAACCTGCGGATCAACGGGACCGATCCCCTGTGAGGTGGGGGGTGAGGGAAATAACTATGACGACCCTGTGTTCACCGACCCTGGGAGCGGGGACTACTCTCTTGCCCCAGGCTCACCCTGTATAGATTCAGGTGATCCTGACCCGTGGTACACCGACCTTGACGGGACCTCTAATGACATGGGAGCAACGGGCGGACCCTTCGTTTTACCCAGTTTCTATTCTCATGATTTTGGTCTGGTAGGACCCAACCAAAATGGGAATAACACTACCTGGACCCTTTTAAATCACAGGGAGACCCCCATCACCATTGATGGGGTCAGTTTTGGTACCAGCTCATTCAGTAGCAGTACAATATTTCCGGTTGTGATAGAGCCCTATGAAATAGGATCTATTTTGTTAGAGTCTTCTTCAGAAGATTCCATCGCGGTCACGGACTCTATGAGCTTTGCGAGTGATGACCTGCCTGAAGGAGTGAGCATAGAGCTCACTATGGAGGGTGTTAATTATAATGTATTAAATGGATCAATATCAGGCACACTTCCAGCTTCTATCTATCATGTAACAGATGATATTACTGTAGATGTAGGTGACACACTCCATATTCAGCCCGGAACAGAGTTAATATTTGCAGGTGGATCTGTGTCTGAGGTACACGCAAAGTTTATTGTTAAAGGAGTTTTAAAGGCTATCGGCACAGAGACTGACAGTATTCTTTTTTATTCATCTGGGGACCCTACGCCAGACGATTATTACTTTCGCTGGCTGGGAATTGACATCATTAACCAGGATGATGAGACTGTGCTTGAATATGTTCATATATCTGAAGCAAGTGGGCCGATACGTTGTGACAATTCCAGTCCAATCCTGAGCCATTTAACCCTTACTCAGAGTAGTGGGGGTATATCTCTTTTATCGTCCCATCCCACTGTAAGTCATGTAACCATTAATAATAATAACGGGAGTGGGATGACCTTAGATTATTCTAATCCCACTATCAGCCATGTGACCATAAATGACAATACGGGAAGAGGTATCGATATTGAACATTCAAGTCCTATATTGAACCACGTGACCCTGAGTGGAAATACAATCCCATCTTGGGTTGGATGGCCGGAAGGAACAGGAGGGGCAGGGATGAATGTACATGGGGAGTCTCATCCGATCCTGAACCATGTGACCATAAGCGATAATAATGGAAACGGGCTGCGCACCTCATCTCCTATCACCATGAACCATGTGACCATTGTTGGGAATACAACTGGTGCTTTTGTTAATTGGATGAATGATGAGTCTACCATGACAAATTCCATTTTCTGGGACAACGGTCCAGAGGCGATCGGTGCTGATTATGGAGATGGTTTTGTTGTCAGCTACAGCGATATTGAAGGTGGTTATGAGGGTGAAGGAAATATAGATTCTGCTCCGCTGTTCACGGACCCTGATAACGGAGACTATTCCCTGATCCAGTTTTCACCCTGTATTGATGCAGGGACAGCCGACCTGGATGGCGATGGTGAAGAAGATATGTCTGACTATGTTGGATCCGCTCCTGATATGGGAGCGCACGAACATTTTTGCGGGTCAGGAAGCTACGATGAGTGCGGCCTGTGCGATGGAGAAGACGACTGTTCCCTGTGCAATGATGAAAACGGATACGACTGCTCCAGCTGTTCCTGCAGCGGATGTACGGACCCGCTTGCACTAAACTATAACGATAATTTTATATTTGATGATGGATCCTGTCAATATATGCTCGAGCAGGATGTATGGGTCTCACCCGATGGAGATGACAATTTGAACTCAGGGCTGGATGCGGACAACTCTTTCAGGACACTGACCTATGCACTGTGGAGGATAGCGCCATCCGAAGATAATATTTTGACAATCCACCTGGCGGAGGGTACATACTCTCCCTCCACCACTGGTGAAGAGTTTCCCATATCCATAAAAAGTTATGTTAACCTTGTTGGAGCGGGTGAGCAGTCAACAGTGATTGATGCAGAACAAACGGACAGGGTCATTACTATGATAGACTGTGTGAACAATTCCATATCGGACATTACAATAACGGGCGGTAATATTGTATACCAACCAGGAGATTACGACGTCGTTGGCGGTGGGATGTATTTAGAATATTCTGACCCAATCATAGAAGATGTGACCATCAGTGGAAATAGTTCAGAAGACTACGGTGGCGGGATGTATTTAGAATATTCCAATCCTACCATGACCCGTGTGAGCATTATTGACAATTATGCACATTGGGGTGGAGGTGGAATATATTTTCGATTTTGTGATAGTCCAATCCTGACAGATTTTACCATTGCGAATAATACGAATGATGGGGCGAGAAGTACTATTAAGATTTATTATTCCGATCCCATTCTAAACTATGGGACTATTAAAGAAAATATTGGTAGTACAGTTTTTGATTTAACTACGTCTGATGCTATTTTCTCCAATTTGGAAATTATTGATAATACTGAATGTACCGTGTTTGATATAGGTGGATCAGATCCACTACTCTTAAATCTAACAATAACTGGAAATAGAAAAACTTTATACACAGCTGGTGGTAGTGCTTCTCATCCAGTTGTGGTGAACACTATTGTGCGCAATAATGTACCAGGAGGCGCCTCGGATTGGTGGCAGGAGTTCGCTATAGGCGGTCCGAGCCAGGGTCAGCCTGCCAGTTCCTTAACCATTTCCTTTTCTAATATTCAGGGAGGAGAAGGAGCAATATATGCTGACAATGGTGAGGGAGAGGAGTACGAAGAGATAGTGATAAACTGGCTTGAGGGTAATATTGATGCTGATCCGGTATTTACAGACCCTGACAACGGAGATTATACCCTTCAGTATGGTTCTCCCTGTATCGATGCAGGTACAGCAGATTTAGATGGCGATGGTGAAGAAGATATTACTGACTATTTCGGGTCCGCTCCTGATATGGGAGCATTAGAAAACCTATGTATTTATGATGGTTGCGGAATCTGTGATGGTCCAGGTGAAATATATGGTGATACCGGATGCTGTGAGACTGAGATAGACTGTTTTGGTGAGTGCGGTTTAGCGATTGTTGATGATTGTGGGGTCTGTGGTGGTGATGTTTTTGCGGAGATTGATTATTCATTGAACGCTAACTCCATAGATGGTGGGTTGTGGGGACACAACCTTGTCCTTCGGTCTGATGGCACTGTAGAGGCATGGGGTAATAATGAATACGGACAGAGCGATGTTCCAGAGGGGCTTTCAGATGTAGTGACAGTTGAAGCGGGAGCTGCTCACTCTCTGGCAATCCGGTCTGATGGAACTGTAGAGGCATGGGGAAAAAATAATTTCGGACAGAGTGATGTACCAGAGGGTCTTTCAGATGTAGTGGCAGTTGGAGCGGGAATTGATCACTCTATAGCCCTTAGGTCGGGTGGTACTGTAGAGGCATGGGGACGAAATCAATATGGCCAGTCTGATGTACCAGAGGGTCTTTCAGATGTAGTGGCAGTTGGAGCGGGATATTATCACTCCCTGGCACTTCTGTCCGATGGTACTGTAGAGGCATGGGGTCATAATGAATATGGACAGAGCGATGTTCCAGAGGGACTTTCAGATGTGGTAGGAATTGGATATGGCGGTTATCACTCCCTTGCACTTCTGTCCGATGGCACTGTAGAGGCATGGGGTAATAATGAATACGGACAGAGTGATGTTCCGGAGGGGCTTTCAGATGTAGAGGCAGTTGGAGCGGGAATTGATAACTCTATAGCCCTTAGGTCGGGTGGTACTGTAGAGGCATGGGGACGAAATCAATATGGCCAGTCTGATGTACCAGAGGGTCTTTCAGATGTAGTGGCAGTTGCAGGCGGAAGTTTTAGTTCTCTTGCTCTCCGATCTGATGGAACCGTAGAAGCATGGGGTGATAATTATTTTAGCCAGAACGATGTTCCAGAGGGGCTTGTTGGTATGGTTTATATATCAGATATAGATTGCAGCGGTGATAATGAGATCTCCGTTTCCTATAACACCGGATGGAACATGATTGGTCTTCCTGTGGAAGTAGAAGATGCAAACTACCAAACTCTTTTTCCGGAAGCCTACACAGGGGCATTGTATTCATATAACGGTTCTTACCAGCCGGAAACGATACTCACCCCGGGTACAGGATACTTATTACGCCTGGCTAATGGCGGCCCTGTTGAATTTTCCGGCTCTACAATAGATGAACTTACCCTGAGTTTCACAGAAGGGTGGAACCTCATCTCTGGAATTTCAACACCGGTTGATGTGGCTGTGCTGTACAACTCAGGAATCATTGCAACCGGTGGAATCTATGGTTATGATGGCAGTTATTTTAATGCTGATATGATCGATCCAGGAATGGGCTACTGGGTAAGAGCACTTGATAATGGAGAGATAACATTGTCTTCCACAGCTCTTGCCGCAAAGACAGTAGAACAGGTAAACCATCTTGAAGGCTCAAACACTCTTGAACTCTCTAATGGAACCTACGCAGCCACACTTTACTTTGGTAAAGACGTGTCTGAAGAACATAGAAACAGCTACAGTTTGCCCCCCACCTTCCCGCAAATGGCGTTTGATGTTCGTTTTAAGGGAGACATGAAATACACTGTGGAGACTGGTGATATAGAAGTATTAAATACATCTGATAATCTTACCATTAGCTATGATATTGTTATAGATGCTGGAGAGCATATGAGCTGGGTGCTAACATTAGAAAGTGGAAGTGAATACACTCTTGCAGGCACAGGTGAAATAACAGTGCCAACAGAAGAAACATTTACCTTAGAAAGAAAAGCAATCATACCAATTGCCTACTCACTCCACCAGAACTACCCTAATCCCTTCAACCCAGTCACAAGCCTCAGATACGACCTGCCAGAGCAGGCACTGGTAACACTCTCTATTTACAACATGCTTGGCAGAAAAGTCACTCAACTTGTAAACACTACTCAAGATGCAGGATACAAGTCTATTCAATGGAATGCTACAGACATGCATGGCAAGCCTGTGAGTGCTGGTGTCTACCTCTATCAAATTCGTACAGGGGAGTTTGTGCAGACCAAGAAAATGGTGCTGTTGAAATAATCCCCACCAAAAGAGATAGGATTTGGTATGAATAACCGCATTATACGCTTTCTGCTACTTTTTATATTGGCTATTACTTTCCTTCAACAAGACAAAGTTTACGCTTGGGGTTGGGAAACTCACCGCTATATTAATGAAAATGCAATAGACTACCTGCCACCTGAAATGGCTTTTTTTGATGATTACAGAGATTACCTCCGTGCGCATTCAACTGATCCAGATGTAGATGGATTACCCGGATATTATCATTATATAGACATTGATTATTATCCTGAGTTTTTTGAAGGAACATTTCCTCATGATTGGGATGAAGCGGTTGACCTGTATGGATACAATGTACTTTTTGATAATGGGACTGTACCGTGGGTTATTGAATTATGGACAGATAGCTTAACCGTTCTCATGTCCACAGAACAATGGGAAACCGTTTGGCAGGTAGCCGCAGAACTTGGCCATTATGTTGCAGATTCACATCAGCCTTTACATCTAACATTGAATTACAACGGGCAATTAACAGGTAATTATGGAATACATTCAAGATACGAAACACATATGATCAATCCCCATTTGTCAGAATTACCTCTGCCTGATACGACGAGTGCTCATTGGAGTTCTGTAATTGACTCTGTTTTTCGATATATTGATGAAATTTATCCTTTTGTTAGCGATATTATGGCTGCAGATGATTTAGCAAGTGCTCAAGATCCCGATTATAATTCAGCTTATTATAACATTCTTTGGGATGAACTTGACTCCTTGACAATGAGTGTGATTCATTGTGCCATTATCGATTTAGCATCTATTTGGCAAACAGCATGGGACAATGCAAACAGCCCGGCCAACAATACAGCTTTTCCTGTATCGATTGATGGTCTTTTTGATGATTGGTCTAGCGTTCCAGTTGCATATAGTGATGGTTTGGAGGATGGAGGAGATGAGAATTTCGAGTATCTGAAAATCGCAAATGACGACGATTTTTTGTTTCTCTACCTGGAATTTCAATTTGATGAAATCCTGATGCAGGATTGGAATGACATCCACCTGTATATTGATGCGGACGCGGATGCGGAAACAGGGCATCCTGTGCATGGAATCGGGGCGGAATTAGACTGGTGTTTCGGCTGCAGGGACGGCGCATTTTATATTATGGATGGCATTACAGAAGTGTACCAGAATGATCTCACCCTGAGGATTGCACCTACGATTACCGGTAAACGATTTGAGATCGCTATCAGCCGGAATAGTTCAGTCCTGACAATGGATGGCACTCAGGAAGCGACAACGATCAGAATTGCATTTAAGGGCAGCGGAGAAAATCCGGATATATTACCGGATGAACCGGGAGGCGTATTGTATGAATTTGATCCTGCTCCCGTACCGCCGCCGGACCCCATTTCGCTTGAAAAAGATGATCAGGAACATGTGAGAATCCTGACTTATAATGTCTGGAACAACGGTCTGTTCGATAATGAACGTCAACCCAGGTTTGAACGAATTATCAAAGCCCTGGAACCGGATATCATGGGATTCCAGGAAGCGGATGGAGATTATGATATAGAAGGACTTTTTGAGGATTGGCTGCCGGGTGTTACCTGGTATGTGAGCGATGAATGGAACGGAAATTACCTAGTCTCACGTTATCCGATTTTATATCAGGGCAATCATTCGTGGAAATCCATGGGTGTTTTACTGGATACTGAAGAAGATCTGGGAACACCTTTGTTTTTAATCAACTCACATTTCAGCTGCTGTGGTGCAAATGAAGACAGGCAACAGCAAGTGGATGAACTTATGAGCGTTTTACGGAATTTGAAAGAGGGATTAGGTCCATTTACGTTACCGGTTGGAACACCCATTGTGCATGTGGGAGATTTTAATCTGGTGGGATACAGACAGCAGTTGGTAACGTTGACTGATGGAGATATCGTGGATGAAGCATCGTATGGGATTGACTTTTCTCCGGATTGGGATGATTCACCCATGACAGATTTATTTTCCCGTCATACTCACATTCGTATGGGATATACATGGAGGAGTGATGGGAGTTCGTTTAATCCTGGGAAACTGGATTATATCCTCTACACCGACAGTGTGATTGAGCCAGAAAAACATTTCGTTTTAAATACTACGGCAATTCCTGAAGCAGACCTTTTTCAATATGGTTTATATGAAGAGGATACAAATATAGCATCCGATCATCTCCCGCGGATTTTGGATATCGCCGAAACCATGACTGAATCCTCAATTCCCGTACCAAATCTTGAAGACTGGAATCTTGTGGGTTTACCTCTAAATGTGGAGGATCCATATTATCTATCGGTTTTTCCTGATGCCACTGAAGGAACTTTTTATTCATTTTCATGGAATTATATCCCCAATTCAAATTTCATTCCCGGTGAAGGCTATTGGCTCCATTTTGATGATGGAGGAGAAACTGTCATTTCCGGAACGATCATTGATGCAATCACTATCTCCTTGGTGCAGGGATGGAATCTTATTTCCGGTATTTCCACCCCAGTTGACATAAATACCATTTTGGATGAAGACAATCTCATTGTTTCAGGAACGGTCTACGGTTTTGAAGAATTATACATTTCGGCCGAAATCATAGAACCGGGTTACGGTTATTGGTTGAGGAGTGTCGGTGAAGGTGAGATTACGTTGTCAGCTTCAGCACGCATCAGTAAACCCAGAACATTTCAACAACTTGAGAACACGAACACTATCACCCTGAATAACTTCACTTTATATTTTGGCGCTGATGTGGAGGAAAAAGATCGTTTGAGCTATAGTTTACCGCCGAAGCCCCCTTCCACTGCAACAGACATTCGCTTTTCAGGTGGCACCAAACTTTGTACTGAAGATGAATGTGTGATTGAGTTGATGAATAACAGTCACCCGCTGACTATAGAATTTGATATCAAAGATGGTGAAGAATGGGAATTAGTATCTATCATTGCGAGTGGAACGGAGTGGAGCGAAGCAGTCTTTTTGTATGGTCAAGATCAAATCACTGTAGATTTAAATGCTGAACAGTTTATTTTAAGAAAATCTACAACTTCCCAAATCCCGTCAGAATTCGCTCTTTCCCCGGCATATCCAAATCCTTTTAATCCTGTGACGAGAATCACGTATCAAATGCCTGAAGATTCGTATGTTTCAATCGCTATTTTTAATCTTACAGGTCAGAAAATCGCTGATTTGATAGAAGGACAAAAGACGATTGGATTCCATTCAGTGTATTGGAATGGAAAAAATAATTATGGTAAGACAGTTATAAGCGGATTATATTTTTACCAAATGAAAACAGAGAATTTTTCCAAAACATTGAAACTTATGTATATAAAGTAATCCTGTTAGTATCCAATTATGGAGGAAAAATGAAAAGAAGCCTGATAATCTTAATTATTTCTACTTTTTTAATTCAAGCAACTGTTTTTGCAGATGAGACATCTGATCCATCCTCTCTTAAGCAAAAGATAAAGATTACACTATCTGGAAAAGATTTTGACTGGCCGGACTGGGACATGTTCAGGGGGGACAGAGATATCAGTGACCTGCTCAACATTGCGACAACAGCGCCAGAGCCAAACGGCACCATGTTTTTCCATGCTGACATACCTGACACCATTCTAAATGCGGGCCCCGTGGATGCCCAAATTTTCTATGGAGGTGGATCAAACTGGGGATTCAATGATGCATATTTTTTGGGAACAACCGGCTATGAGAATACCTTTGAGTCATTCGCGCCTATGCCTGGAAGTGGTCAGTTTGATATTGGCGTTCAGGCGACACTAACCTATGAGGGCGCTGAGGCAACCGTTTCTCAGGGTCCATACAATTCATCCAACTCGGACCCCGCACCCTACTATCTCTCGGTCTGTGATGAACCATCTGGGGACCAAAATGGTGGTTCTAATTTTGACATCACAGATGTGAGCATAAGCTTTACCGATTCAAGGGTATTTGTAAAGCTCACAAATGCTGGAGGGGGATTCCCCGTGGGCGGTTTCTTTGGCCCTTGGAATGTGTATGTCGTCGGTTTTCTGAACCCGGAAGATGAGGATCAAACGCTCTATGGATTGGGTTATGGCGATGGTGCGTTTGGATTGCTCTATCCAGGTCTCTGGAAGTTCGAGGCGGACTCTGACTTCCCTGAAATTATTGGAAACATTAATTACTCGATCAGTGGCAACAATTTATATATGTCTGCCAACTGGAACGATATTTTTTCTGATCCAGCTTTTGGCCCATGGCCGAATGAATATGAATTTCTAGGAATGGCTGGCATTACAATAGAGGCAAGCCTTGACGCGTTTAACTTTCAAGATCAGACAGACGCAATTGTTTTCAATCCGAGCATTCAGTCGTTCACTATTGGGCAAAATACAGCTCCATCCCTCTCTGATCATGGATTTGAGATCACAGGTAACTCAGGTGGATTGTACGATGTTGCGTTTCACTGCAATTACTCAGACGAAGATAATCATTTCCCTCTCATATCTGAGATAATAATTGACAATGAAATTGTGGATACTCTGACCTCTGGTGATCACAATTATGCTGACGGATCCATCTTTACCGTTCAGGCTTCACTCGCGCCTGGGAGCCACACCTATGAAATGTCATTCTCGGATGGAATGAGTGATGTGGGCACAGGGGAGGTCAGCTTTACGGTCGGCTCTTCTGAAAATGTTGAATACACATTTGCGAATGCTGCAGGCTGGAACATGGTTGGCCTATCCGTTGGGGTTGAAGATGGAAGCGTTTATACGATTTTCCCCAATGCGACCGATGGAACCTTATATTCATTTGATGGTGGTTATGCCTCGGAGACTGAATTAACCCCGGGCTCGGGTTATTGGCTCAGGTTTGATGATTCTGGCGAAACAACTGTGTCAGGTCAGTCTATAGGCGAATTATCCATTTCAATCAGCGAGGGCTGGAACATGATTGCTGGTATTTCCTCCTCTGTTGCTGTCAGTTCTATTAGTGACCCTGATGATTTGATTGTTCCAGGGACCATTTATGGATTTGATGATGGATATTTTGAATCTGAATCAATTGAACCAGGTAGGGGATACTGGCTCCGTGCACTCCAGGATGGTGTAGTGTCCTTAATTGTTGGTGGAGCCCCAGGAAGTGTGAATTATAGTAATGAAATCCAGCCGATATTTAATAATAACTGCACAAGTTGTCATGTTAATGGTGGTGGTTATTTTGGTGGATTGGATCTATCAACGTATGATAATCTCATGTTAGGAAATAGCAATAATGGTCCAGTTGTTACTCCTGGAGATGGTGCAGGCAGTTATATAATTCAAAAGCTAGAGGGTACAGCACCGGGGTTACAAATGCCAGCCTATGCGGATCCTTTATCTTCTGATCTGATTAATTTAATATCCCAATGGATTGATGAAGGTGCCATGAATAATCGTGATAATTTATCAAAAGTTGGGACTAATCAAATTCAAAGAGCAAATACCTTATATATAAATGGTTTAAAATTATTCTTTGGAATAGATTTATCAGATAGAGAAAGACTGAGCTTTAGCTTACCCCCCAAACCGCCAGCAGGCGCATTTGATGTACGCTTTGAAGGTGATTGGAAATATATAAACGATTTTGGTAAAATGGAACTCCTGGCAAACAGTGATTATGTAAATGTGGATTACGTTATCCATAATGATGAAATCTGGCAATTAATAGATTCTCAGAATGGTTCTATGTATGATTTAACGGGTTCTGGTACGGTAGTTATTTCTGGGAATAGTACGAATTTTAACCTGAGAAAAGTGGAATCCCTTCCAAACCAATATACACTTTCACAAAATTATCCCAATCCGTTCAATCCTGTGACGTTCATCACATACACCGTTCCGGAAATGTCGTATATTGCTGTCTTAGTTTATAATCTGGCAGGACAGGAAATAAATGAGCTTGTTTCAGAAATCAAGGAGCCTGGTCAGTATAGTATTTCATGGGATGGTACAGATAATCGGGGTAACCCCGTTGCCAGCGGTGTCTATTTTTATCAATTCCATGGGAATGGATTTTCGGATATGCAGAAAATGATTCTCATGAAGTAATCGTATCGAAACAGGTAGAAAACAGATGATAGTAAAAACCAGGTGTACACTGCGGGTATTTCTATCATTTTTCACTTTAGCTGTTGGGGTAGGACAGGTCAGCCAGGAAGGAATACCCTACAGTTTTGATCAAAACCTTAGTGGTGAAATTCCAGTTATGCGAATGCCCGCAGTAGATGCGGGGGCCTTAATCATGGAAGATGAAAATCGTCCGACTGGCACTCCTTTCCGCTATGGTGCGACGCTTCCTGTCAACCTTTCGCTGGAGAACTCCGACGTGTGGAAGACATTACCAAGGGGAGACAAAATATGGCGGATGAAGTTTGAAAGCTCTGGTGCTTTTGCAATTAGCTTGGTATTTGACCGATTTTATCTCCCGCCAAAAAGCACTCTTTTTGTTTATAGCCCTGATAGAAAAACGGTGTATGGTGCTTATACATCAATGAACAACATTCCGGACAATATTTTCGCCACACCACTGGTTCCTGGTGATAAAATTATAGTTGAAATTGTTATACCATCCGGCGGAGAAAAATCAGACCTTTCTATTTCTGAGTTAATTCATGATTATCGTGATATCTTAAACTTTTTTGGAAACCAAAGAGATAGAAGTTGTGGTGAAAATGTAGCGTGTCCGGATGCCGCTCCCTATGAAGACCAAATCAATGCCACTGCCTGGCTGCTTATGGGCAGTTGGATGTGTTCTGGTGCGATGATAAATAATGCTGACTTTGATCTGACACCTTATTTTCTTACTGCATGGCACTGTGTGGATGGATTGAGTCCAGGGATATTTAAATTCTATTTTAATTATGAAACATCTGGATGCAGTGGGAACAATGCCAGCTACGGTTCCTATGCCTATGGTTCAACCCTGCGTGCAAGCTCCGATGCTAATACCAATCCAATGGACCCTGATTTTGCACTGCTTGAAATAACGGGGACAATTTATAATTCCTGGGACGTGTTTTACTCTGGTTGGAACAGGAGTTATTCCTCACCACTGATTTCCTGTGGTGTACATCATCCTGGCGGTGACCCCAAAAAGATTAATTACGATAACGATTATGCTGGGAACTCGCCGGGTATTAATTGGAATAATGAAGGATATTCCCCTCCGGGTTCGCATTGGAGTGTTGCCTGGGATGAAGGTGGGACAGAGGGAGGTTCTTCTGGTTCACCATTATTTGATAATGATGGAAGGATAGTTGGACAGCTCAGTGGTGGAGGTGGAGAGTGTGTAACTGGTGATAATACTTATTATGGAAAAATAAGCCGTGCTTGGGATGGAAGCGGTCCCTCTTCCAGGCTGAAAGACTGGCTGGATCCGGATAATACTGGTGTTTCAAATATTGATGGTACTTATGATGGGGCTCCTTCAAATCCTGAAATCACGGTTACATCACCCAACGGTGGGGAAGATTGGGAAATAGGCTCATCACATCCCGTCACATGGTCAAGTGCCAGTGCAGGGAGTTTTGTAAAAATTGAGCTGTTTCTCAGCGGAAATTTTTATGCCATTATTGCAAACAGCACCTCCAATGATGGATATTATAACTGGTCCATTCCAGCTGGAAATGATCCGTCATCGAATTATAAGGTAAAAATTACAGATACAAGTAATTCATCAACGTATGACTACAGTGACAATTATTTTACTTTATCCGGATCTCCGTTCATTACAGTTCTCTCACCAAATGGCGGAGAAGACTGGGCTTTAGGATCCACACAAGAGATCTCCTGGTATAGTGATTTCGCAGGTACTTATGTAAAAATAGAATTATATGAAGGCGGAAGCTTTCAATCTACAATAGTCTCCAGCACATCAAATGATGAAAGCTATGACTGGGCTATTCCAAATACTCTGGAAGAATCGGATGCCTATAAGGTAAAAATCACTGATTCAGGTAATTCATCCACCTATGATTTCAGCAACAGTAATTTTTCGTTATCAATTTCTGGTTGGCCTGAATTTGACTTCTCTGCACTTCTGAATGCTATAGACGATGAATCAATGTATGATATGGATTTAATTTTTGGAACAAATCTAAATGCTACAAATGGCTATGATCATAATTATGACATGTATGCACCACCAGCGCCACCCCCGCCTGCTTTTGATGCTGCCTTGTTCAATAGTATTGTTAGTGACCGGTTTTTCATCGATTACCGTCCGACAACCCCA
>Ga0208879_1001951_pt1 | contig 18774 bp, 19 predicted proteins | sample Knorr_S15_td_Bot_FD_185605 | JGI IMG/M metagenome (GOLD analysis project Ga0208879, IMG submission 185605) | Marine microbial communities from Southern Atlantic Ocean transect - Knorr_S15_td_Bottom_ad_5009_LV_A (SPAdes) (version 2) | ecosystem: Environmental > Aquatic > Marine > Oceanic | place... | reverse complement strand
ACACCAAACCTAATTATAGAAATTCCCATAGTGCTCCTATCATCAATTGGCATAGCAAAAGCAGCATAATTGTAATTAGCAATATTTGCAAAATAACTGGAGTGCATCAATGCCATTTGGTTGTCTTCTAAATTTACCAAGCCTGCAGGATTCCAATACCCAGAATTTACATCAGCAGTATGTGCAACTACTGCATTACTCATTCCTAAAGCTGCAGCATCCACACCAATATTCATAAATTCGTTGGAATATTTTTTGGAAGTTTGAGCATGAATTAAGGACACACAAAGAAGTAGTAAAATGGTTAAATACTTTTTCAAAAGCCAAAATTTTGTACAAATATGCGCAATTCACCTAATAAACTCTAATTTTTTTGAGATATTGTTTTAGACAAATATAGTTTGTTATTTTTACTGAAATTAAACGTTTAGACGATTGAAAAAGCACATTCCTAACTTTATTACGCTTTTAAATTTATTCTGCGGTAGTATTGCCATAATTTTTGCCGTAAATGGGAATATGCTTGCAACGGCATTGTTCGTTTTTTTGAGATATTGTTTTAGACAAATATAGTTTGTTATTTTTACTGAAATTAAACGTTTAGACGATTGAAAAAGCACATTCCTAACTTTATTACGCTTTTAAATTTATTCTGTGGTAGTATTGCCGTAATTTTTGCCGTAAATGGGAATATGCTTGCAACGGCATTGTTCGTTTTTCTTGGTATTTTCTTCGACTTTTTTGATGGTTTATTGGCAAGAAAACTGAATGTACAAAGTGAGTTAGGATTACAGTTGGATTCTTTGGCAGATATGGTAACAAGTGGTTTGGTTCCTGGACTAGTGATGTTTTATTTATTAGAATTAAGTAATATAAATTCATATTTACCGTATTTAGGTTTACTCATAACATTAGCTTCGGCATATCGTTTAGCCAATTTTAATATTGATGAAAATCAATCCGATTCATTTATAGGTTTGCCTACGCCTGCAAATGCATTGTTAATCTTGTCGTTGCCGTTAATAATGGAGTTTCAAAACAATGAAGTGATGAATGCTATCATTCTAAACAAATGGTTTTTAATAGGGATAACATTATTGAGTTGTTATTTGTTAAATGCAAATATCAAACTCATTGCTCTTAAGTTTAAAAACTGGAGTTTTATAGATAATAAAGCGCGTTATATAGTCATTTTACTATCGATAATATTGTTAGTGATTTTTCAGTTTATAGCAATTCCACTTATTATTGCCAGTTATATTATCATTTCTCTCTTAAATAAATAATGTTGTTATGGTAGAAAATATATTTACATTATTAATGCTCATACTATTACAAGTTGTTTTAGGATTTGACAATTTGTTATACATCTCTTTAGAATCTAAAAACGCACCAAAAGAAAAACAACATTATGTTCGTAAAGTAGGTATTGCTTTAGCAATAATTTTACGTATTGTCTTATTGTTTGTGTTGATTTTCCTTATAGATTACTTTCAAGCTCCAGTGCTATTATTGCCTTTTGAAGGTATTATAGAAGGCAATTTTAACATCCACAGTTTTATAGTTCTCGGCGGCGGAATTTTTATTATTTATACTGCAATGAAAGAGATTTGGCACTTGGTTGGTGTAAATCATATGTCAGATAATGTAGAAGATGTAAAGAAAAACTCGGTTGGAAAAGTGATTACTATGATTGTGATTATGAATATTGTGTTTTCTTTTGATTCAATTTTAAGTGCGATAGCATTAACAAATGTATTTTGGATTATGGCAATAGCGATTGTTATTGGTGGTTTACTTATGATTTTGATGGCTGATAAAGTGTCAAATTTTTTAGAGAAGAATAGGATGTATGAAGTACTTGGTCTTTTTATCTTGTTTATTGTAGGTATTATGTTATTAACCGAAGGAGGACATCTAGCGCATTTAAAACTTTTTGGAAACGAAATTACACCTATGAGTAAAACCACTTTCTATTTTGTAATAGGCATCTTAGTAATTACTGATATTGTACAAGGTCGCTATCAAAAAAAGTTGATTGCTGAGAAGAAAAGTGTTAAAAAAGATTGAAATAATTAAATAAGCCTTAACTCTAAAACTCCAGCTTCTTTTTACGTAGCTCAAAATTCTGTCCTAAATACACTTTACGCACCATTTCGTCTTCGGCAAGTTCTTCAGGTTTACCTGCTTTTAGTATGCTTCCTTCAAACATTAAATACGTTCTGTCTGTAATGGCAAGGGTTTCCTGTACATTGTGGTCAGTTATTAATATACCAATATTCTTTTTGGTAAGTTTAGCTACAATTCGCTGTATATCTTCAACAGCAACGGGATCAACTCCAGCAAAGGGTTCGTCTAATAAAATAAAATTTGGGTCTGTTGCCAAAGCACGAGCAATTTCGGTACGGCGACGCTCACCACCAGAAAGTAAATCGCCTCTGTTTTTGCGTATATGACCTAGTCCAAATTCTTCGATAAGAGATTCCATTTTATCGGTCTGTGCTTTTTTGCTCAGTTTGGTCATTTGTAACACGCTTAAAATATTGTCTTCAACGCTTAATTTTCTGAAAACAGAAGCTTCTTGTGCAAGATATCCAATACCTTGTAACACGCTTAAAATATTGTCTTCAACGCTTAATTTTCTGAAAACAGAAGCTTCTTGTGCAAGATATCCAATACCATTTTGTGCACGCTTGTACATTGGATATTTGGTAATCTCGTTATTATCTAGAAAAATTTTACCTCCATTTGGTTTTATAAGCCCAACAATCATATAAAAGCATGTTGTTTTACCTGCACCATTCGGACCAAGAAGTCCAACAATTTCACCTTGATTTACTTCCAACGAAACATCTTTCACAACTTTTCGTCCACTATAGGACTTCATTAAATTATCAGCTCTTAAAATCATATTTGCAATAACGTAATTTTTATTTAATTATTGGTTTCAAACACCGTACAGTACTCATTAATTTCTTTTACTAGACTATGCCTGTTGTTTTTCCTTTCTTTTTTGATTCTTTTTTGATTTCTGATTACAACTTTTGAAATATAGATACTCACTTGGTATAATATTAATATTGGTATGGCTACAATTATCTGACTTGCAATATCTGGCGGTGTAATAATGGCAGATAATATTAAAACTAAAACTAAAGCATATTTACGATATTTCTTTAAGAATTCAGGCGTAACCAATCCTATTTTAGTTAAAAAGTAGATTATAATAGGAAGTTCAAATATTAAACCAGATGCTAAAACGGATGCTCTTACTAATCCAATATAAGAACCGATATCTATTTGATTATCTACGACATCTGAAATATTATAATTGGCTAAAAAATTAATGGATAAAGGACATATTATAAAGTACCCAAACAATACACCCAGAAAAAATAAAAATGACGAAATGATTATAAACCCACGAGAATGTTTACGCTCATTTTCGTGAAGTCCGGGACTGATAAATTTCCAAAATTGATAAATTACATAGGGAAATGAAATAATAAAACCAGCCATAATTGAGGTCCAGATATCGGCTGAAAATTGTCCAGCCATTGTTCGGCTTTGAATAATCATTGGTAACGATTCACCACAAAAACTAGTTTCTACATCAATATAATTGGCAGCTTTACATAAAAAAGAGTAAGTAGGAAAACTCATTTTTAAAGGGCCAAAAATTATTACATCAAAAATATATCTACTAAATACAAATGCGATACTTCCAGTAATTAAAATTGCTAATGTTGATCGTATAAGATGCCATCTCAATTCTTCAAGGTGGTTAAGAAAAGACATTTCATTAATGTTCTTTTTTGTCATTATAAAATACCTTCTTTTATTAAATCATGTAAGTGTACAACACCTGCATATATACCATCTTCTTCTACAAGTAATTGAGAAATACCATATTTTTCCATAAGCTCCATGGCATCAACAGCCATAGCATCTGCTTCAATAGTTTTGGGTTTTGCACTCATAATATCTTCAGCAGTAAGATTTGTAAAATCCTCAGTTTTACTTAACATACGACGTAAATCACCATCTGTAATAATACCAATAATAGTTCCGTTATCTACTACAGCAGTAACTCCAAGCATTTTTTCAGAAATTTCTATAATAATCTGTTTTATATTAGTGTCTAACCAAACTTTTGGTTTTTGGTTTACTGAAGACAAATCATAAACTCTTAAATATAATTTTTTTCCCAGAGCACCACCTGGATGATATTTAGCAAAATCATGACTTGAAAAACCCCGTAATTCTAACAAACAGACTGCTAAAGCATCTCCTATAACCAATTGTGCTGTTGTACTGGTAGTTGGTGCCAAATTATTTGTGCAAGCTTCTTTTTCTACATAAGTGTTTAAAACATAATCTGCTTGTTGCCCAAGAAAAGAATCAGGATTTCCTGTAATTGCAATCATTTTATTTGGACCATTTTTTATAAGTGGCACTAAAACTTTAATTTCGGGAGTGTCTCCGCTTTTAGATATACAAATAACCACATCATCTTCTAGAATTAAACCTAAATCACCATGAATAGCATCTGCCGCATGCATAAAAATTGCTGGTGTTCCTGTAGAATTCAAAGTTGCTACAATCTTATTGGCTATAATAGCACTTTTTCCAATACCTGTAATTATTACTCTACCTTTAGAATTATAAATAAGTTGGGTCGCATTTGCAAAATCTTTATTTAATAAATTTGAGAGATTAGCAATAGCCTTGCTTTCCAAATCGATAGTGTTTTTTGCAATTTTAAGAATAGAATCAATATTATTCAAAATTTATAATTTATGGTTTGATGCCTTTAAAGATTTTACTATCTTTATAATATTATACAAAAAAACAAAAAATTATAATGGAAGTTTAATTAATACGGTAGAAATTGGATAATTATATTTTTTTTGTAACTTTAAGTACAACTAAAATGACTAATTAAGGGATTAATGATTACAAGTGAAATGGGATTGCAAGAAGCGTTAAAAACGTATTTTGGTTTTGATACTTTTAAAGGTTTGCAGGAAGAGGTAATTAAAAGTGTTATGGCTAATAATAATACTTTTGTTATTATGCCTACTGGAGGCGGTAAATCACTATGTTATCAATTGCCTGCACTAATGAAAGAAGGAACAGCAATAGTTGTTTCTCCTTTAATTGCCTTAATGAAAAACCAAGTTGATGCTATTAGAGGAGTGTCTAAAGAAGATGGTATTGCTCACGTTTTAAATTCATCACTCAATAAGACAGAAGTAAAAAAAGTAAAGCAAGATATAGTTGACGGAATTACTAAACTTCTCTATGTAGCACCAGAATCTCTCACAAAAGAAGAGAATGTCGAGTTTTTAAAATCTCAAATAATTTCATTCATGGCAATAGACGAAGCACATTGTATAAGTGAATGGGGACACGATTTTAGACCAGAATATAGAAATCTTCGACACATTATTAAACGTATTGGTAAACGTATTGGTGATAATATCCCAATGATTGGTTTAACAGCTACTGCAACACCAAAAGTTCAAGAAGATATTTTAAAAAATTTAGGAATTACAGATGCAAAAACTTTTAAAGCATCATTCAACCGACCAAATTTATATTATGAAGTACGGCCTAAAACTAAAAATGTTGATGCAGATATTATTCGGTTTGTTAAACAAAATGAAGGGAAATCAGGAATTATATATTGCTTAAGCAGAAAACGGGTTGAAGAATTGGCACAGGTACTTCAGGTAAATGGTATCAAGGCTGTGCCATATCATGCAGGATTAGATGCTAAAACCAGAGTAAGGCATCAAGATATGTTTTTAATGGAAGATGCCGATATTGTTGTGGCAACTATTGCTTTCGGAATGGGAATAGACAAACCAGATGTTCGTTTTGTGATTCATCACGATATCCCTAAAAGTATAGAAAGCTATTATCAAGAAACAGGTCGTGCAGGTCGTGATGGAGGCGAAGGTCATTGTTTGGCATACTATGCGTATAAGGATATAGAAAAACTTGAAAAGTTTATGTCTGGAAAACCAGTAGCCGAACAAGAAATCGGTCATGCATTACTACAAGAGGTTGTTGCATTTGCCGAAACATCTATGTCCCGACGAAAGTTTATTCTACATTATTTTGGAGAAGAATTCGATAATGAGACGGGAGAAGGTGGTGATATGGATGATAATATGCGTTATCCTAAAAAGCAAGTTATCCTAAAAAGCAATTTGAAGCTAAAGATGAAGTAAAGATTTTATTAGAAGTTGTTTCTAAAACAAATGAATCATATAAAAGTAAAGATTTAGTAAATATTATTATTGGGAAAGAAAATGCATTAATTAAATCTCATAAAACCGACACACAGCCGTTTTTTGGGATTGGGAATAACAAAAGTGACAAATTTTGGATGGCATTGATTCGCCAAGTTTTAGTTGTGGGCTTATTAAAAAAGGATATAGAAACCTATGGCGTTTTAAAAGTGAAAGATGCTGGCAGATCCTTTTTAGAAAACCCTTTGTCGTTTATGATGACCGAAGATCATGTGTTCGATCAAGAGAGTGACGACAGTATTATAACTAACGCTAAAGGTGGTGGTGTTGCAGCAGACGAAAATTTAATGATAATGCTTAAAGATTTACGAAAGCAAAATGCTAAACGCTTAGGTGTACCTCCATTTGTAATTTTTCAAGACCCTTCATTAGAAGATATGACGCTTAAATACCCAATTACTTTAGAGGAACTTTCAAATGTTCATGGCGTTGGAGATGGAAAAGCAAAAAAATATGGAGTAGATTTTGTAGAACTAATAAGTGATTATGTTGAAGAAAACGAGATTGAACGCATTCAGGATATGGTTGTTAAATCTACGGGTTCAAATTCTGCATTAAAGCTATTTATCATTCAAAATATTGATAGAAAATTACCTTTAGACGATATTACTGCAGCTAAAGGCATGGAAATGCCAGATTTTATTAAGGAAATGGAAGCTATAGTTTTTTCAGGTACTAAGCTTAACATTTCATATTGGATTGATGAGATTCTTGATGAAGACCAACAAGAAGAGATTCACGACTATTTTATGGAAGCTGAAACCGATAAAATAGATGATGCCATTGAAGAGTTTGAAGGCGATTATGACGATGAAGAATTACGTTTATATCGTATAAAATTTATAAGTGAAGTGGCGAATTAATATCTAGTTTTCAGTCCACAGTTTTTAGTCCCGATAGTTATCGGGGGCAGTACGCAGTAGTTCTCATTTCTAAAAAGTTTTAAATAAAATGTGATGCTTTTTTGCTTTGAGTTCAAGTGTTTTTACTAGTGATATATTAATTTTTGAAATATCATAAATCATAAATCGTAATTCATAAATCATTATTATATTTGCAATCAAAATTAAAACAATGCAAGACGGTTTATACGTAAAATTCAATACAACAAAAGGCGAAATTTTGATCGCTTTAGAATACAAAAAAACACCGGGAACAGTTGGCAACTTTGTTGCTTTGGCAGAAGGAAATTTAGAAAACTCTATAAAACCACAAGGCACTCCTTATTATGATGGACTAAAATTTCATCGTGTAATTCCAGATTTTATGATTCAAGGTGGTTGTCCACAAGGAACAGGGACAGGAAACCCTGGATATAAGTTTGATGATGAGTTTCACCCTGATTTAAAACACGATGGACCAGGCGTTTTGTCTATGGCAAATTCAGGACCTGGAACCAACGGAAGCCAGTTTTTTATCACGCATATTGAAACACCTTGGTTAGATGGTAAACACACTGTTTTCGGGAAAGTTTCCGAAGGACTAGAAATAGTTAATACGATTAATTCAGAAGATAAAATAGAAACTTTAGAGATTGTAAGAGTAGGTAAAGATGCAAAAGCATTTAATGCCATTGAAGCTTTTAGAACATTTGAAGGTTCGCGAGAGAAACTATTAGCCGAAGCTAAAAAAGGTACTGAAGCTGAACTTGAAAAACTTGCTAAAGGATTTAATAAAACCAAAAGTGGTTTACGTTACCAAATGCTTCAAAAAGGAACAGGAGCAAAAGCCGAAAAAGGCAAAACAGTTTCAGTACATTATAAAGGGAGCAAAAGCCGAAAAAGGCAAAACAGTTTCAGTACATTATAAAGGGAAATTACCAGACGGAACTGTATTCGATTCCTCATACAAACGTAATCAACCTCTTGATTTTGTATTAGGAATGGGACAAGTTATAGCTGGTTGGGATGAAGGTATTCAACTTTTAAAAGTTGGTGATAAAGCGCGTTTTGTCATTCCAGGTGATTTGGCTTATGGTAATGCAGGAGCAGGAGCTGCAATTCCACCAGATGCTACATTAATTTTTGATGTAGAGTTGATGGATGTAAAGTAAATATTGCTTAACTATAGTAACATAAAATTAAAATATGCGTCTCATTTAATATGAGACGTTTTTTATTCTAATCAATTTATTAATCAATCTAATTATTAAAATGAAACCTAAATCTTTATTATTTTTTTTATTTCTTATAGTTGTAGTTTTTAGCTGTTCTAAAAACATAGACTATTCTTCGGAGTATATGGAACAAACTTCAGGTCGTTATTTATATAATCAAGATGATGTTATAGATATATATTATGTCAATAAAAAGTTGTTTTTAAAATGGAGAGGAGCCGAAAAAATTGAGCCAGTAATTTTAGATAAAAATATTTTTTTTGTTATTGAAATGTACAAGAAATTTCATTTTGTTCAACATCCAAAAACTAAAAAACGTTATTTGTCTATAATATCTGAAGAAGATAAAGATCAAATCACTTATGACTATTTAAAAGTAGAAGATTCCTTTAAAACACCAAGTATGCACTTAAAGAATAAGAATTATGACAAAGCACTTGTTGGATTTTTAGAGATACAAAAACAAGATTCTACAAGTGTACTGGTTAACGAAGGAGAAATTAATAGTCTTGGCTATAGATTATTGAGGGGAAAAGAATATCAAAATGCCATAGATTTGTTTAAAATTAATGTGGTATTATTTCCTGTAAGTTCTAACGTTTATGACAGTTTAGCTGATGCTTTTGTAAGGTATGGAGATAGTTTACAAGCTTTTAATAATTATAAAAAAGCGTTAGAGCTTAATAACGGAAATAAGAGAGCAAAACAATTTGTTGAGACATATAATAAAAAAGACAACTAAAAACTTAGTATATAATATTTTTATTCTAACACTTAAATTTAAAGTATTTTTTATATTTATCTATGACAAATTCAAAATTAGAACAACTAAAATATCCAATAGGTAAATTTGATTGCCCAAATAATATTTCACAAGAGCAAATTAAAAGCTGGATATCCATTTTAGAACATTTTCCCAACCGTCTTGAGAATCTGGTAAAAGATTTAACAGATAAACAATTAGATACACCTTACAGACCAGAAGGTTGGACAATACGTCAAGTAGTTATCATTTAGCAGACAGTCATCTTCATTGCTATGCTCGTTTTAAATGGACGCTAACAGAAAAACAACCTGTTATAAAAGCTTATGATGAACAGCTTTGGGCAGAACTTCCAGATGCTAAAATAGCTCCAATAGAAATGTCTTTACTACTTTTAAAAGCTATTCATTTTAAATTGGTTATTGTGCTAAAACATCTTTCTATTGATAATTTAAATAAATTTTTTATCCATCCAGAAACTAATAAAGAAGTGGTATTAAAAGAAAACATAGGTGTTTATGCTTGGCATAGTAATCATCATTATGCACATATTGAAAGTTTACTAAAAAGAAAAGGTTGGATCTAAATAGTTGTAATTAATTAGTTGTTATGAATCAAAGTAAGAAAATTGGTATTGAAAGTAATTTACTTCGCACAACAATTGAAAAATATTTTATATATTTGGATTATAGTTATTAAGTATAGCTTATTACTTTTTAGTGATTTTCATGAAAAATATTTTTGTTTCGCCAATAATTTTTTTAGTTTTTTTTCCTTTTTTATCTTTTAGCCAAATCCAAAACATTGAGCAAGATATCTATACTATGTTTGATGAGATAGTAGGTATAGATAATGCTGGTATTAATAATGGAATAGAATATAAAGAAAAATATAGAGTGGCTAATAAAAGCCATTCTTATTTTAACTCACCTTACTTTTTGGTTGGTACTATAGAATATGATGGAGAATTATATTTTAATTTAAATATGAAATATAATCTTCATGAACAAGAAATTATACTCAAAGTAAAGAGTAGAAATTCATCAGAAGTTAGGATAAAACTTTTCAAAGATAAAATAAAGAGTTTTACTATTGGAGGTCATAGGTTTGTTAAAATATCTAGTATTGATTCAAATATTGATAATATTTTTGGCTTTTATGAAGTGACTTATAGCGACCCTTTATTTTCACTCTTAATTAAACATAAAAAAAGTAAAAAAGATTTACACCAAAATGGTATTATGTTTGTTGAGTATGTAAATGCTAAAAATGAATACATCATTTTATTTAAAGGTAACTATAAGGAAATAAAATCTAAAAAAGATATCATTTATTTATTTCCAAATTTAAAAGAAATGATAAATAACGTGTACAAAAAGAAGAAGTCTTTAAGACGGACAAATTATAATCAATTTTTGACTGAATTATTGCAAGAATTAAAACTAACTATGCTTAAATAGTATTTGAATAATGAAGACTAATAAAGTACTGCTAATATTATTTCTATGCTTTCAATCAATTCTAGCTCAAGAAAAAACAAATAACATATCCCTCTCTTTTAAAGATGCAAAAATTGAAACTGTTTTACTTAATGTAGAAGAAAGCACGAATTATAAGTTTTTTTATATGGTTGAGTGGCTTGGAGATTATAAAGTATCTGGCAATTATAAAAATGTTTCAATAGGAATAATTTTAGAGGATATTTTTAAAAATACACCAATCAATTTTTATGTATATGATAATTTAAATGTTTTTTTGACTCAAAATAATATAATTTATGATAAGCTACCAGATGACTTTTTTATTGTAAATAAAGCAAACATAATTGAAGAAGAAGGCGATGATAAAAATGCATTGACCCCAATATTTTATGAGCAAAACACTTTAAATAAGAATAATAGTGAAATTATTAGAATAGGAAAAGAAAATAAGGGTACTAGTGGGAAATCATTTACTCTTATAGGAATGGTAAAACACGGTACAACTGGAGATCCCATTTCAAACGCTACAATACTTGTTAAAGAAAATAATAAGGGAACCACAACTAATAATATTGGATTATATGAAATTACGCTTGTATCAGGCTTAAATACTATTGAAGTTAGTGCTTTAGGTAAAGGGAAATTAATAAAAACTATTGTAATATATAATAATGGGGAATTAAATTTTATACTTAACGATGATTTTGAATCGCTGGATGAAGTAGTTTTAGAAGTTAATAGGGACAGAAATGTAGAAAAGGCGATTACAGGAGTTACACTAATTGATGTTGCCAAAATAAAAAATATTCCGTTGGTTCTAGGAGAAAGGGATATTTTAAGAGTTGCTACTACTTTACCTGGAATTACTACCGCAGGTGAAGGTGCTTCCGGATATAATGTTAGGGGTGGAAAAACTGATCAAAATTTAATTTTATTAGATAATACTGTTGTATATAATCCCTCTCATTTTTTTGGAATTTTTTCAGCATTAAACCCCTTTACATCAAAAGCTGCAAATATATATAAAGGAAGTATTCCAGCTGAATATGGAGGAAGGCTATCTTCGGTTTTTGAAATTAAAACTAAAGATGGAAATACAGATAAATTCTCTGGAGAGGTATCTATAGGGGCAGTTATGAGTAATTTGACATTAGAGCTTCCAATTGTAAAAGAAAAATCTTCGTTATTATTAGGAGGTAGAAGTACGTACTCTAATTGGATATTAAAATCTTTAGATGATGAATCTTTAAATAAAAGTAAAGCCTCCTTTTACGATATAATAGCCAAATATCATCATAAAGTGAACAAAAATAATGTGGTGAGAAGTACTGTATATGTTAGTAACGATAATTTTAGTATTACCTCGGACTCATTATATAGCTATAGTAATAAATTGGTTTCTTTGGACTGGGAACATCGATTTGATAAAAAGAATAGTATCAATTTGATTTTAGCAAAAAGTCAGTATGAATTTAATATTAATTATGAGGATGATTTAAAAGTTGGATTCGATTTAGGCTATAAGATTGATGAAACAGAATTGAAGCTAAAAATGAAGTACCTAAATAGTGATGCACATAAATTTATTTATGGATTATCTAGCAAATTATATGTTGTAAACCCAGGCAGTCGTGACCCTATAGGAATAGATTCTAGATTTGTTGGAGTAATCATTCCAAAAGAAAGAGGGTTGGAATCTGCAATTTTTATTTCAGATAATTTTACAGTCAATGATAAATTGCTAATCGATGCTGGATTTAGATATTCGTACTATCTTTCATTAGGTGAATCTTCACAACGAGTTTATGCAGAAAATGTTCCAAAAGGAGAAGGTACTTTAATAGATAATTTAGAATTTAAAAAAAATGAAGTTATTAAAAGATATGGTGGTTTTGAAGCTAGAGTATCAGCTAGGTATTTTTTATATCAAGATTTTTCAGTAAAAGCTAGCTACAACAATAATATTCAATATATACATACCTTATCAAATAACACAACAGTATCACCAACAGATACATGGAAACTCTCCGATTTAAATATTAAACCACAATCAGCAAGTCAATATTCTTTAGGGTTTTATAAAAATTTTAAGGAAGATATTTACGAATTAAGTATAGAAGGATATTACAAAAAATTAGAAAATATTTTAGACTATAAAGTTGGTGCTAAATTATTGCTTAATGAGGCTATTGAGAGAGAAGTTCTACAGGGAGAAGGCAAGGCATATGGGGTTGAATTATTAATAAAAAAAAATAGAGGACGTTTAAATGGTTGGTTAGGATATTCCTACTCAAGATCATTAAATAAATTTGATAGCGAGTTTGGTAGCGAAATAATAAATCAGGGTGAGTTTTTTTCATCTAATTATGATAAACCACATGACTTTAGTTTAGTAACCAACTATAAGATTACTAATCGATATAGTGTGTCAGCCAATTTCGTGTATCAAACCGGGAGACCAGTTACTTATCCAACTGGTAAATACGTACTTAACAATACGGAGTATGTGGTTTATAGTGACAGGAATAAGTTTAACAATACGGAGTATGTGGTTTATAGTGACAGGAATAAGTTTAGAATTCCAGACTATTACCGATTAGATGTTAGTTTTAATGTAGAAGGGAATCATAAGATTAAAAAATTTGCACACAGTTTTTGGAATTTATCGATTTATAACCTATTAGGCAGAAACAATCCTTATTCTGTATTTTTTGTTACAGAAGATTCAAGAATTAAAGCTTATAAAAGTTCAATTTTTTCAATACCCATTCCTACTATTACTTATAATTTTAAATTTTAGTCTTTTATGAAAACAATAATTGGTAATAATTATTATCTTTTTTTATTGGTACTTATATTTTGTAGTTGTGTTGAGCCATATGAAATAAAAAATGAAACATTTGATGATTTTTTAGTTGTTGAGGCATTATTAACTGACGAAATAAAGTACCAAGAAGTTAATTTGAGCAGAACATATGGGTTGGAGGAAGTTGTGGCAAATGCTGAAGAAAATGCAACAGTAATAATTAGTGATTCTGAAGGAGTAATATATGATTTTGATGAGATAGAACCTGGTAAATATACATCTAGGGTTGTATTTAGTGCTAAACCAGATGTAGAATATAGATTGTCTATAATGACCAATTCTGGAAGGAAATATGGTTCTAGACCGGTAAAATTAGTAAGTGAAGATGTAGTAGATTTTAAATTATATGCTAAAGGTAGGATTAATGATGTAGAAGGTCTAGATGGAGTAGAAATATATTATGAAGGTCTAGAAGTAAGCAATGAAAATTCTAGTTATTACAGGTATGATTATGTAGAGACATATAAAATAGTTGCTCCTTATTGGTTTGATGAAACTATAGATTTTACTCCTGGAGCATATCCATTTCCAGGAAAGGAAAATGATGATGGACGTGTCTGTTTTGACACTAATAAATCAAATGAAATTATTTTAAAAAACACGAGTGAATTACAAGTAAATTTGATTGAACCATTTGTTATTAAATTTAATAAACAGATAAACCCTAAAATACAACATCGCTATAGTTTATTAGTAACACAACATGTAATCTCTAGAGAAGCCTATGTTTATAATGAGATATTAAAAGATTTTTCTGAATCAGGGAGTATATTTTCAGAGAATCAACCTGGAGTAATAACTGGGAATTTATTTTCAGAAGATAATCCAGATGAAACTGTTATTGGGTATTTTGAAATTTCTAAGACATTATCTAAAAGAGTGTACTTTAATTATACCGATTTTTTTGAGGATAATGCATTTAAATCTCGTCCTTATTTTGTTGATTTGTGTAAGATTTTTCCAGTAACTTGGAACTCAAGTTTTGAACAACCTCTTTCTTTGCAGGAGATGATTGAAAGCGGTTTTTATATTTTTTATTATGAGCCTGTGCTTCAAGTCGTTAGCCCTGTAGGTTGTGGAGATTGCTCTTTTTTCGCGTCTATTGTAGTTCCCGATTTTTGGGAGGAATAATTAATTTATTATTATGAAAAAAGAAATAGTAGTTTTATTAATAGGTTTTTTTAGCTATATACCATTTGCGAATGCACAATCTAATGCTATTAATATATCGCTTAAACAATCTGAGGGATTACCACATGAAAGTGTTTTTGTACATTTTAACACATCACTTTTTTTGGCAGGAGAAAGCTTATATTATAAAGTTTATTGTTTAAATGTAGAAACAAGTAAGTTTAGTACATTAAGTAAAATAGCTTATGTTGAGTTAATTGGAGAGAAACATGAAGTTGTATTTAAACATAAAATTAAATTGGATTCAGGTATTGGCTTTGGAGATTTTACTATTCCAGTATCAATTTTTTCGGGTAATTATAAGTTGATTGCATATACACATTGGATGCAGAATGTTGGTGAAGATTATTTTTTTAAAAGGAATATTAGTATTATAAACCCCTTCCAAAGCAATCAGCAAACTATTTTAGTTGATTCTAACGATAATGCAATAAATCAATCAAAAGATTCAAATTCTATTTTAAATTTAAAAAGTATTCACCAAACCCAAGAAATAATAAACTCTCAGTTTTTAGAAATTGCTATAAATAGAAAAAAATTTAAAAAAAGAGATCAAGTATCATTAACCCTTAGGAGTATATATGAAGAAAATATAGCTGGAAATTATTCTATCTCTATTAGAAAGATAAGTGCTTTAGATGATTTGGTAGACAAAGCGGTTTCAGCAAAATCTTTTAAAAACACTCTAAAAAGTAAGACAATAATTTTAAGTGAAATTAATTATTTGCCAGAATTAAGAGGGGAGCTTATTTCAGGTAAATTAATTAGGTTAAGTGACAACAAGCCAGCAACAAATGAGAAAGTTTCTATTTCAATTCAAGAAAAGGACTTTATTCTTAAAGTATCAAACACAAATAAAGAGGGCATTTTTTATTTTAGTATAAATAATGATTATTATAGTGAGAATGCTTTTTTACAGGTTTTGGACAAAAAAAATGGTGACTATAAAATAACTTTAAATAGTCATCGGCCAATTGATTATAGTAGTTTAGATTTTGGGAAATTGAAAATTTCATCAAGTTTTAAGAGCCTTCTTGAAGAGCGAAGTATTTATAATCAGATTGAAAATGGATATTTTAGTTTAAAAAAGAATACATTAAAAGCTATTGATGTTATCACTCCTTTTTTTGGGGATTATTTTGCAACTTTTTACCTTGATGATTATACAAGATTCTCAAAGGTTAAAGAGACTTTTGTTGAGATTATTACCAACGCATATATTAAAAGAGATACTAAACACAGTTTTAATTTTTATGTAACTTCACTCAACCCATATGAAAGGGATGAAAAGCCTGCTGGAGTTGTTGTTGATGGTGTTTTACTTCAAAATTTTGATGAATTTTTGGAATATGATTCTAGAAAAATAATAAGAATAAGTATAGCTAGAACAGAAACTAATTTTAAATTAGGTTCAAAAACTTTTGGAGGTTTTATTGTTGTAGAAACTATTGATGGCAATTTTTATAAAGAATTAGTAAAGGAAAATATAACTACAGTAAAATTGTTTAAGCCTCAACCCCTAAAAGAGTATTATAAAAAAATATATATTAGTAATTTAGAGACTGATAGAATTCCAGATTTTAGAAATCAATTGCTTTGGGAACCAAATGTTAAGATGATTGGCAAAGAAATGAATTTTAACTTTTTCACATCTGATATTGTTGGTACATATGAAATTTGCGTAGAAGGCTTTACAGCCAATGGTAATCCAGTTTCAATAAGAGAATTTATAATTGTTGAATAATATTAAGTATTAAAAATGGCAAGATCTTGGGTTTTGGCAATTAATTATGGATTAAGTTTTCCACTTAATATTACAACCAATACTCGGCTTTTGTATCATCGTATTTTCTTCCTCATTGAGTAAACAATCCAAAGCATTACGCAAATCGTTTCCTGTAACAAGAATTCCATTTTCAGGACGAGAATCGTCTAATTGCCCACGATAAACCAATTTAAAATCGGCATTAAACACGTACAAATCTGGAGTACAAGCTGCATTGTAAGATTTTGCAACATCTTGTGTTTCATCATACAAATATGGAAACGGATAATTAACTTCTTGCGCATGAATCTTCATTTGTTCTGGACCGTCTTGAGGATACGTTTCGGAATCATTACTGGAAATTGCAATAAAGGCAATACCTTTTTCAGAATAATAATTTGAAAGCGCAACTAACTGTTCGTTAATATGAATTACAAACGGACAATGATTACAAATAAACATGATTACTGTTCCTTGCTCTCCTTTAGCTTTTTGTAAATTAATATAGTTACCACTAATAGTATCTATTAGATTAAATTTTGGAGCTTGTGTACCAAGCGCTAACATATTTGAGGGTGTTAATGACATTGCAGATTGTTTTTGTTTAAATATAGTAAATATTCGTATTTTTAAAAAATGAGCAAACAAATAAATTTCGAAGATTTTATTAAAGTAGATTTACGTGTAGGAACTATTATAAAAGTCAATTACTTTCCTGAAGCAAGACAACCAGCATATCAATTAACTATTGATTTTGGTGAGCTTGGGATTAAAAAATCATCAGCACAAATAACAAAACTTTACACAAAAGAAGAATTATTAAACCGACAGATTGTGGCAGTTGTTAATTTTCCAAAGAAACAAATTGCCAATTTTATGAGTGAATGTTTGGTTATGGGAGCAGTTAATGGAAATGATGTTATGTTACTAAAACCTGAACAAATGGTTAAAAATGGTTCAACTGTTTCATAATTTAAAATATTCTTTCTTAATTTGGGAAATCTGTCCGTCCCGATAGCTATTGGGAGACAGAAATGGCTTATGCAAGAATTAGATAGTGTTCGAATAAATTTTGATAGTAGCGGACTTTGGGTGCTCAATATAGCACTTGCTGTGGTTATGTTTGGTGTTGCTTTATCAATTACAATCGACGATTTTAAGCATATTTTACGTCAACCTAAATTAGTTTTGGCAGGTGTATTATCACAATTTATCTTATTGCCATTACTTACTTTTATTTTGATAATAGTTATAAAACCACAACCAAGTATTGCCCTCGGAATGATGATGGTTGCTGCTTGTCCTGGAGGAAACATCTCCAACTTTATGACACATCTCGCCAAAGGAAATACAGCCTTGTCAGTAAGTTTAACCGCTTTTGCCACGTTTTTAGCAATGTTTATGACACCTTTTAATTTTCAGTTTTATGGCAATTTATATGAGCCTACTGCACAAATATTACAAACTGTAAAACTCGAACCTTTCGAATTGGTAAAACTTATTATCTTGATTCTTGGGATTCCTTTATTTCTCGGAATGCTTTTACGCAGTAAGAATGAAACTCTCGCAATCAAAATATCAAGAATATTGAAGCCGTTTTCTATCATTATTTTTATAACAATAGTGATTATTGCATTTTCCAATAATTTAGATTTGTTTAACAATTACATACATTATGTGTTGGCAATTGGTATAGGCCATAATATATTGGCCTTATTGTTAGGGTTTACAGTAGCTAAACTATTTAGTTTATCTTTTAAAAATCAGAAAACATTAGCCATTGAAACTGGAATACAAAATTCCGGATTAGAAAACATTAGCCATTGAAACTGGAATACAAAATTCCGGATTGGGACTTTTACTTATTTTTACATTTTTTAATGATTTAGGCGGAATGGCAATTCTCGCAGCTTTTTGGGGAATATGGCATATTATTTCCGGGCTGTTATTGGCTTTTTATTGGTCTAATAAATCGAAAAAACTAATTACAATTTGAAAAAAATTTGGCAACATAGCTTTAGAGCATATATTAAATTAGGATTGTTTTTTTATTTCAAAAAAATTAGAGTAGTAGATGCTAAGCATATCCCTAAAGGCAAACCTGTTTTGTTTTTATCAAATCATCAAAATGCTTTGTTAGATGTACTTCTAATTGCTACTAAATGCGGACGTTTTTCTTATTTTTTAACAAGAGCAAGTGTATTTAAAAACCCTTTAATTAGTAAATTACTAAAGAGTTTTAATATGATGCCTGTTTATCGTATTCGCGATG
>Ga0208879_1001947_pt1 | contig 18794 bp, 17 predicted proteins | sample Knorr_S15_td_Bot_FD_185605 | JGI IMG/M metagenome (GOLD analysis project Ga0208879, IMG submission 185605) | Marine microbial communities from Southern Atlantic Ocean transect - Knorr_S15_td_Bottom_ad_5009_LV_A (SPAdes) (version 2) | ecosystem: Environmental > Aquatic > Marine > Oceanic | place... | reverse complement strand
CGCGAAGCGCGGGAACCACGAGACGACTTCGCCGTCGAGCGCCGTGACAAAGTCGCGGTGCTCGCTGCGCAGGCCATCAACGCGTGCGATGATCGAAATCTCACCTGCAGGTGCCGGCGCGCCGCCTAGCTCACCGATGCGCTCCGGCGCGGCAGCCATCAACGCCAGCCGAGGGTCGACCAACGACGCCGTTTCCACCGGCATCTCGATCCCATCAGGTGAAACGGGCGTCGCCCCGGCCGGCAGCATCCCTGCCAGAGCCGGCAGAGCCAGCAGGGCGACCAACAGCAACGTCATGAACCGCTTCACAGGCGCCCGGGAGGTCACTGACTGATAAACCTTTGCGGCTGGGCACCAAAAAATTCACACGTACCTCTAATGGACAGAAAACAATATTGGCGTCTGCGCATAGTAACATTTATAATTGACGACAATCGCGACGCGAAACCATGGACGACTACGGAAGTCTGAGCGTGATTTTTTCTCCTATGGTAAATCAGGACCGGACCATCAGGATCAACGGGCCGGATGAAAAATAACTTTTTGCCCAAGTCCATGAAATTAATAACGAGGGACAGACGTCATTCTTGAATATCAAAAGCGGAAACTACGACATTTATACCTGGAATGATGAAGACGAAGACATAGAACAGGAAGAAGGCTGGAAATATCAAGGAATTACCACGGTATTCCCAAATAAAGAGTCAAAATACGAGATTTAACAGTTATATATTTTTACCCGTAGAAGTGGCGCCCGGACCGGGATTCGAACCCGGGTTCGAAGCTCCGCAAGCTCCAGTGATTCCTAGCTACACCATCCGGGCGCGCGGCGCGATGGTTCGCCTTCTTTAAAGCCCGCGGCGAAGGCGCGGCGGCTCGCTGGCGACGATTCCGCAATACTCAAACCATTAAGACTCGGCGCCTTGGCGCCGCATGGCAAGCGTGGTGCTGCTGCTCGGCTCGGCCAGCGACAAGCCAGTAGCTGCGAAGGCGGAGCAGGTGCTGGCGCAGCTCGGCATCAGCTACGCGACACACGTCGCGTCGGCGCACCGCACCCCCCGCCGCGTGGTCGAGCTCGTGGAGGGCAGCGACGCGTCGGTGTTCATCGCCATTGCGGGCCTCTCCGCAGCGCTGCCGGGCGTCGTCGCAGCGCACACGCGCAAGCCGGTCATCGGCGTTCCATGCACCTCCGACAGCTCGCCCGGCAACCTCGACTCGCTGCTCTCGGTGGTGCAGATGCCGCCCGGCGTCCCGGTCGCCGCGGTCGGCCTCGGCCGCGGCGAGAACGCGGCGCTGCTCGCGGCGCGGATTCTCGCGCTCGGCGATGACGCTATCGCGGCCGCGCTGGAAGATTACCACGCCGAGATGGAGCGCAAGGTCATCGAGTCGAGCTGAAACGGACGTTTCAGCACGCCGGTTTTCTCGACGATCGCTATTTAGTCTTCGTAGCCGTGTTTCCCGATGAGCGGGACGAACGCGACGCCGGGCCGCCGCTCTTCGCGCCATTCGTCGCCGTCGCGCTCGATGACGAGCAACGCCTGCAGCGTGCGGCCGCCGACCGGTACCACCATGCGCCCCCGTACGGCGAGCTGCTCGCGCAGCGGCCCCGGCAGCCGCGGCGCGCCGCAGGTGACCAAGATGCGGTCGAACGGCGCCAGTTCAGGCAGGCCGAGCGAGCCGTCGCCGTGGTGCACCATCGCGTTCGCGACGCCCTCAAGGTTGGCGCGCGCCCGCTGCACCAGTTGCGGGATGCGCTCAACGGTGTGCACCTCGCCGCCCGGCGCGACCATCGCCGCCGCAACCGCCGCGTGGTAGCCGCAGCCGGAGCCGACCTCGAGCAGCCGCTGGCCGGGGCGCGGCTGCAGCTCCTCGAGCATCATCGCCACCATGTGCGGCGCCGAGATGGTCTGCCCGCGGCCGATAGGTAGCGGCGTGTCGTCCCACGCAGCGTAGCGTTGCGGTTGCGGGACGAAGTCGGCACGGTCGACAGCCTCCATCGCCGCCCGGACCGCCGGCGTGCGCAAGTGGCCGCGTCGCTCCAGGTAGTCGAGCAGCCGCGTCCGCGCGGGGTTTGCACTCATTGCTCGTCGGGCCGTCGTTTGGCGGGAGTGTTATCATCGCGGGCCTTGAACGACTGACGATAGACGCGCCCGCACTGTAGGCAAGTGGTGGTGCGCCACCCCTTGCGCGAGAGCCGTACGCGGGCGGTCGTCGGACCCAGGAAGCCGTCGCAGCCGCGGCAGACGCGCAGCCGCTGCTCGCGCGTCAGCTTCTGCCGGTAGCGCTTGCCAATGAGCCGTGCCAGCTGCGCGCAGCGGTCAGCGTCGCGCTGCCGCCCTTCGAGCGCCCAGCGCTCCGCCTGCTCGAGCAGGTGCGCGATGCGCTCGCGGGCGATGGCCTCCATGCGGTTCGTGCGGCGACCGCGACGATGCGACGACATGCGCCGCGAGTGGCCGGTTTTTTAATCACCACCGGCTGCGCAGGTGTGCTCGGCGACCTGTTGCGGTGGGACTCCGCGTGGGAGCTCTACTTCCACTTCCTGATTTTCGTTCCGATTGTCCTGCGACTGGGCGTGCTGGGCGGGCCGGCGCTGACCGCCATCAGGCTCCATGGCCACCACCTCAAGTGGCTCTTCGAACGGCTGCAGGAAATCCCGCGCGGCTACACCATTGCGGTCAAGTTCACCATCGGGCTGCTGGTGCCGACGACGATTGCGCTGCTGCGCTTCTTCGTCCCGAGCCCCGATGACGCCGGCCTCGTCACACTGGCGGGCGTGACACTGCACGTCCCGGCCTGGAGCGAAATATCGACATGGCACTACATCGCCATCGTCGTCTTCTTCATCGCACACACCTACCTCGACTTCCGGCGGGTATGGGACACGCGCGCGCTGGCGGTGCGCATCATCAGCATCGACATCAGCCGCTACCGGCCGATGGTCGACCGCATGCTCTCGATGGGCGACTGGCTGCACGGCTCGGCCGAGCGCGGCGTGCAGGCACAGCCACACGAGCGCGTGGCGCGCTTTGTCGGCTTCCTTGCCACGCGCGTGATTGACACGACCAACACGGTTGTCGACAAGGTGATGGAGAAGCCCGACGCGTATGCGCGGCGCTGGATGCTGGTCAACGTCGCAACCGGCCTCGTGTTCCACCTGATGCCGATGGTGTTCCTGTTCCTGCTGGTCGTGACGCAGGAAATAGCATAAGTGGCGCGAACCGTGCGCGACGACGCGACATGAACTCCAAGGGCAACCCGGCAGCACCACGCTTCACCCCCGCACTGGCGCTGCTGCTGCTGCTCCCGGCGTTCGCCGGCTGCCTCGACAGCGGCAATACGGCGCAGCCGTCGCTCGCCGCGTCGGTCAGCATGGCACCGGGCGAACTGGTCGGCGGCACCTTCCAGCCGGTCGAGTTCACCGCGCGCCAGCCGCTGAGCCTGCTGGTGCCCTACCCGGTCCGCGACTCCATCACGGGGCTGGTGCAGAACGGAACCGTGCTCGACTTCGCGCGGGTGTGGGACTCACGGCAGGTGATGCTGCTGGCGCCGCCCGGCCACGATACCGTGACGTTCCTCGTCGCTGAACAGGGGCGCGACGCGTGGCCACTACGCGCGACCAACGAGAGCTGGCGCGAGTGGATTGATCGCGGTGGCCCCGCCCAGGGCATGGACGACGGCATCGGCGCGCTGCGCGTCGCGGGCGACGGCGAGCTGCCGGTGCTGGCGCCCGCCCGGCTCTCCGCGGCGGGGGTCGCGAGCGTGCAGTTCCCGGTCGTGCGGCCGCCCCGCGATGACGTGGCCGTCGGGCAGGGGGGCGGCCACAGCACTGGCCTCATCGACGGCTACTCCATTTACGAATGGCTCGAAGTTGTGACCGACGAGCAAAATGGCTACAATGAGCGCTGGGGGCCACTAGTCCCTCATGACCCGGTCTACGAGCGGGCGCTGGAATTCCTCGAGCGCGAGTTCGACACGCTGGGGCTTGACGGACAAATCCACCATTACGAATTCTCAAGCTCGCCCTACGCCGCCAATGTCTGCGGCTACCGCACCGGCTCGGTCTACCCCGACGAGTGGGTCGTACTGGGCGCACACCTCGACATCGCCGAGCCGGGCAGCCCGCCCGGCGGCGGAACGCACATCGGCGCGCACGACAACACTGCGGGAGTGGCGATGGCGCTCGCTGCAGCGGGCGCGCTGGCGCAGTTCGACAGCCGGCGCACGCTGGCGGTCTGCTTCTGGTCGAACGAAGAGAACGGCTACGACGGCGCCGACCGCTGGATTGACAACCTGCCGGCGGGGGTAACCGTGACCAATTACCTGAACATCGACAGCGCCGGGGTGAACTATCCCGGCGAATACACGTTGGTTATCGACATCATCCCCGAGACCGACAACAAGCTCAACGAGCAGTGGGAGATGATTTCGCTCACCGAGTGGATTGGGACCACCTTCTACGATATCGCCCCGATGCTACGCAACGGCCGCGAACTCTACTACACCGAAGGCTACGCGGCGATGAAGGACCACGACCACCCTCACCCCGACACGATTTCGGTCCATGAGTCGCAGCGCGGCCGCAGCGACTACGTGCGCTTCGCCGACCGGCTCGGGGTCGTCTCGCTGGACTTCGGCGCCATCACCGGCGGCTACGACTGCTACCACGCGCCGTGCGACACGCTGCCCGAGATGGTCAACTGGATGGCAACCGCCAACGGCACCGGCCAGCAGAACTTGGTCGGGTCGCTCGACATGATTGCGTGGTGGTTTGCCGGGCTATTCTGGTATCTCGATGAGCGACCGGTCTACGACCGCAGCTAAAGCGACTCAAATCGCGCCAGCAGTTCCTCCGCCGCCGCGCGCAGCGCATCGAGTTCCCCTTCGTTGGCGAGCGTCTCGTCGGCCGCCGTAATCGTCTCCACCAGCGACCACCCCAGTTCGCGCTCGTCGCGTGCACGGAATGCGGCCGCGTCGCCGTCGTCGACGCGGCCGCGCTGCTGGACCCGCGCCAGCCGTTTTTCAGCCGACGCGACGACCGCGACGGTAACGAGCGCGTCGCCGAAGGCCGCGCGGAACACCGCCAGTTCTCGTTCGCCGCGCATGCCATCGATGAGCACATGACTGCCGGCAGCGCGCAGCGCGTCGATGCGCTCCAGCGACCGCGAAGCCCAGATGCCGTAGCCGTGCGCTTCGCGCTCGCCGTTGGCGACCGCGCCGACACTGGCGGGCGCCAGCTCGAGCCCGCGCCGCTCGGTCTCCTCCCAGACCAAGTCACCGATGCGGTGCACCGCCCAGCCGCGTTCCCGCGCGACCGCCGCCACCTCACCCTTGCCGGCGGCGGGCATGCCTGTCAGCGCGATGATGGTCATCAGAACTCCGACGGCTCGCGGTATTCACCGAAGACCCCGCGCAGTACTTCGCACAGTTCGCCTAGCGTTGCGTCGGCGCGGACCGCTGTGATAAAGTGCGGCATCAGGTTGTCGTCGCCCTCGGCCGCCTTCTGGACCGCGTCGAGCGCTGCGGTGTGCTTCTTCGCGTCGCGCTGCTTGCGCAGCCGCGCCAGCCGCGCGCACTGCCGCTCGAAGCCTTTGGGGTCCATCTTCAGTATGGGGATTTCGACCGGCTCGTCAACCGTGTGCACGTTGACGCCGACGATTTTGCGCTCGCCCGAGTCTATTTCGCGCTGGTAAGCGTAGGCTGCCACGGCAATTTCCTTCTGGAACCAACCTTTCTCAATGGCGGGGATGACGCCGCCGAGCGAATCAATGCGGTCGAAATAGTCGCGCGCCTGCCGCTCAAGGTCGTCGGTGAGCCACTCCAGGTAGTATGAGCCGCCGAGCGGGTCGATCACGTTGGCGGCGCCCGACTCGTGCGCAATCACCTGTTGCGTGCGCAGCGCAATCTGCGCCGCCTTCTCCGACGGGAGCGCCAGCGCCTCGTCCATCGCGTCGGTGTGCAGCGACTGCGTGCCGCCCATCACCCCCGCGAGCGCCTGGATGGCGACGCGCACGATGTTGACCTCGGGCTGCTGTGCCGTCAGCGAGCAGCCGGCAGTCTGCGTGTGGAACCGCAGCTTCCACGAGCGCGGGTCCTTGGCGCCGTATTTTTCGCGCATCTCGCGCGCCCAGATGCGGCGCGCAGCGCGATACTTGGCAATCTCCTCGAAAAAATCGTTATGTGCGTTGAAAAAGAAACTTAAGCGCGGCGCGAACTCGTCGACGCCCAGCCCGCGCTTGACTGCGTCGTCAACGTAGGCAAAACCGTCGGCGAGAGTGAACGCCAGCTCCTGCGCCGCAGTGGAACCAGCCTCACGGATGTGGTAGCCCGAAATCGAGATGGTATTCCACTTCGGCATCTCGCGCGTGCCGAACTCGACCGTGTCAGTCACCAGCCGCAGCGACGGTAGCGGTGGATAGAGATACTCCTTCTGCGCGATGAACTCCTTCAGGATATCGTTCTGGATGGTGCCGCCCAGCTTCGCGCGCGGGACGCCGTTGTTCTCGGCGTTGGCGATATACATCGCCCAGGTAATTGCCGCGGGCGAGTTGATGGTCATCGACGTCGTGACCTTGTCGAGCGGAATCCCGTCGAACAGCTGCGCCATGTCCTCCAGTGACGAGACGCCCACACCACATTCGCCGAACTCGCCCGCCGCAGTGGGCGAGTCAGAGTCGTAGCCGTAGAGCGTCGGCAGGTCGAAGGCGGTGCTGAGCCCGGTCTGCCCCTGCGAAAGGAGATACTTGAAGCGCGCATTGGTCTCGCGCGCCGAACCGAAGCCGGCGAACATGCGCATCGTCCAGAGCCGGCCACGATGCATCGTGGCGTGGATGCCGCGGGTGTAGGGATACTCGCCCGGGAAGCCAATGTCACGGTCGTAGTCGATGCTCGCGTTGTCGAGCGCGGTGTAGAGCCGCCCCACTTCCTGCCCCGAGGTGGTGATGAAACGCTCCAGCCGTTCGGGGTGCCGCGCCAGCGCCGGCGCGAGCGTCTCGCGCTCCCAGCGCGCTCGCTCCGCCTCGAGGTCATCGGAGCGCGACTTTTCGCCGCCACCGCTCCCGGCGGCGGCTCCATCGGGCGGAGTCATCGCGCTCCGGAGGTGTGGATGTAATAAGGATTATCGGCGAGCGACTACCTGAGTTTAGCGATTAATTATCGTCGAAAAATATCTGGTTGTAGTACCTGACCGATGTCTGTCCTATATTTATCTTGCTGGAGCAGTCCCTCACCTCGTCAGGCGTAATCTCCTCCAGTAACAGCTTTATGGCCAGGTAAGGAATGTTCAGCCCCGGTGCGAAAATCTGGGTAGATATCCTGGGATTCAGTTCAATCAGGTACTCCCCGATAAACTGGACATTGACAATCCAGTCCAAATCCAGCGCCTTCACAATATGCCTAGTGCTTTCGAGCAGCTCAGGACTCTCAACCTGGATAAATTTCATTGGCAAGCCGCAACGTTCGTTATGTCGGGACTTGATGGGGCACAGCAGGACCTCTCCGTTCCTGGTCAAGGGGTCGGTAGTGCAATCGATACCCTGGACGTATTCCATGACGAGTAATTCAGGGAAATCGTCGTCCTCTCCGAAAACGTCCATAAACTCATTCATGGAGATAAAATAGCTGAATGGTCTCTGTTTCAGTATAATCTCCTTGCGTGAGACATCCTCGGAAAGTATCCTGAAACCCCTCGACCCCTTCGAAAAGGGAGGCTTGAAACAGACCGGATTGTCGGGGTATCCCAGCTCTTCGGTGGACGAAACAAATTGTTCAAGGCTGCTGACATGCCTGAATTCAGGAACCTTCACGGGACTGTCTTCGAAAAAAGAGTACAGTTCTGCCTTGTTCTCTGAAATTTTAACGGCCCTTCCCGAAGCGACCATAACCCTGGTCCCGGCGGCTTCCAGCAGTTCGCTGTTACTGGCAATCGCGATAATCTCGGAGGAGGACTGGGGGAAGAGGACATGCGGTCTTTCCAGCTCGATGATTTCGAGAAGCCGTGGTATGAACTCGGGGCTGTTTCCTGTAGGAACCAGATGAAAGCGGTCGCACCAGTGTGCCCCGATCTTGTACTGATCAATGTCGGTCCCAATTATCTTGACTGAGCGCTCGTCAACCTGTTTCAGCTGCCTGATAACAGGCGCCGCTCCGGGGCAGCCAGCTGCAGTGAGCAGGACACGAAGTTCGTCCATCCGGCAAACCTGCAGGAGTGCCACTAATAATACTTGGACAATTTAGGTGGGAACAGCCATTCCGGGCGGATACATAATTTTAAGAACGTTGGAGGTTTATTTACTGACGGCCAGGAGATGGAGGGTGGCTTACGGCCTTCGGGCTGAGGAAAGTCCCCTCTCCAAGGGCAAGGCAGCCTTCGGGGGCCCGCGAGGGTCGGCAATGGAGCAGAAACGGCACAGCCGCCAGTTAACGGGATGAGCGCCTAGGGCGTGACGTCGCCGGCGGATTTGGTGAAACGGCCACCCCTGCCGGAGCAAGTCCAAGCAGGCGCGATGACCGGCCCGGGAGCGCCAGGTAGGACGCAAAGCTGAATGCCGCCAACCCCGCGCGAGCAATCGTGCAGGGTAAACAGAAAGGGGCTTACTCCCATCACCTGGCCACCCCACTTTCAGGGCAGAATCGCCGCCGGTATCTTCGACGACAATTATATATATCAAAAGAGACGGGCGGCGGAGCCCCTTCAGGGGAACGGAACCAAAAATGGCAGGCGACTGGAGCGAAGAGCCGGATTGCACACAGCGCGGTTTGGAATGGACGGACTTTGGCGGGCTTTCGCAGGCGCAGCCCGTGAGGCGCGTGCACCGGCGGAGGCGGCAGCCGCGGGAGCCGGAGACCGGCGGCGGCAAGGCGAGCGCGCGGCCCCGGCAGCGGACGCGGCAGCCACGGCAGCGCGATTTGCAGCGGCGCGACTAACTCTAAATCCCCCCCGCAGGTCTTCAGCCGTGAGCGGGCTGGTCGAGTGCGTGCCCAATTTCTCCGAAGGGCGCGACCGCAAGGTGATTGACGCCATCGCCGCCGCTATCTCCGCGGTAAAGGGGGCCGAAGTCCTGGACATCGACATGGGCGGCGAGACCAATCGCACCGTCGTGACCTTCGTCGCACCCCCCGCGACCGTCGGCGACGCGGCGTTCGCCGGCGTCGCCAAGGCTGCGGAGCTGATTGACATGCGCTCGCACGCCGGCGCGCATCCCCGCATGGGTGCCACCGACGTGCTGCCGTTCGTGCCGGTCAGCGGCGTGACCATGGACGACTGCGTCGCCATCGCCCGCGCGACCGGCGAGCGTATCGGCGCCGAGCTGGGCATCCCGGTCTGGTTCTACGAAGAGGCGGCGCGGTCGCCCGAATTCCGCAACTTGGCCCGGGTGCGGGCTGGGGAGTATGAAGGCCTTGCAGAACGGCTCGGCGGGGGCGCGCCCGATGCCGGGCCGACGAAGTTCAACACGCGGAGCGGCGCGACAGCGGTCGGGGCGCGCGAGTTCCTGATTGCATGGAACATCAACCTGAACACGCGTGACCGTATCTACGCCAACGAAATCGCCTACGAGCTGCGTGAGCGCGGCCGCTGGAAGCGCAGCGGGTCGCCCGACGCGTTCTACTACAAGGGCGACGTCGTATATTTCGCCGACGGGAGGTTCCCGTGCGGCAACTGCGACTTCGCGGGCGCCGATTTCGACGCGCTCGCGGCGCATTACGCCGAAACGCACGGCGGCGACTTGGCCGCGGCGTATCGCGCGCGCGGGCTCGACCCGCGCGCGCTGGTCGGCAAACCGGTCTACAAGGACGGCCGCTTCACGAACCTGAAGGGCATCGGCTGGGAAATCCCCGAATACGGCTGCGCGCAGCTCAGCTTCAACGTCACCAACTTCCGCACCACGCCATTGCACGCGGTCTTCGACGCCGCCTGCGAGGAGGCGCAAAAGCGCGGCATCCGCGTTACCGGTTCGGAAATCGTGGGGCTGGTGCCATGGGAGGTGCTGCGGCAGGCCGCCGTCTACTACCTGCGCCGCATGGGAAAATCGCCCGGATTACCGGTTCCCGACCTTGCCACGGCGGCCATTCAGTCGCTCGGCCTGCGCGACGTCGCTGATTTTAACCCCAGCAGCAAGGTGCTCGGGATGCCGAAGCAGGACGGCGAGCTGGTCAACCGCGTCACCTACGACTTCGTCGACGAGGTTTCGCGTGACTCGCCCGCCCCCGGCGGCGGATCGGTCGCGGCGCTCGCCGGCGCGCTGGGCGCTGCGCTCGGGACGATGGTCGCCAACCTTTCCACCACGAAGGGGACGCAGGCGGCGAACCACGACGCGCTGGCCGGCATTGCCGAGCGCGGGCAAACGGTGAAGGAGGCGCTTGTCGCGGGCGTCGACGCCGACACCAGCGCCTTCGACGGCGTAATTGCGGCGATGCGCATGCCCAAGGATAGCGACGAGCAGCGCGCTACGCGCAGCGCTGCGCTCGAGACGGGCTACCGCGCCGCGACTGCCGTGCCGCTGGCGACCGTCGGGCAGTGCCGCGAAGCGCTGGCGGTCTGCGGCGAGATGGCGCAGCTGATGGACGCGGGAATGGCGAGCGACGTCGGCTCAGGCGCGCTATTGGCGCACGCCGGCGCCCGCGCAGCGGGATACAACGTGCGCATCAACCTGAAGGAAATCCCCGACGAGACGTTCTGCACCGAGACCGGCGCGGCGCTCGAGGTGCTGCTGGGCGAGTGTGACGCGCTGGCGGCCGCGGTTGAGGACGCGGTCGAGGCGACGCTGCGTTAGTTCAATATCCCCCTGCTTGTTGGACGGCCGTGATTGAGGCGCGCAGGCTTGTCAAGCAATTCGGCGCGGTGACCGCGCTGGCCGGCCTCTCGGTCAAGGTCCCCAAAGGCCGCGTTGGGCTGCTCGGGCCGAACGGCGCCGGGAAATCGACATTCATCAAGCTGGCGCTCGGTATCTTCGCACCAAGCGGTGGCTCAGTCACAGTGCTAGGCGAGAACGTCGCCACCGCCGGCCCGGAGTTGCGGCAGCGCATCGGCTACATGCCGGAGCACGACTGCCTGCCCGACCGCCTGACAGGGGTCGAGTTTGTGGTCGAGATGGCGCAAGTTTCCGGCATGGGTAGGCAGGCAGCCATCCAGCGTACGCACGAAGTGCTAAACCACCTGCGCATGGGCGAGGAGAAATATCGCCCCATCTCGGAATACAGCGGCGGGATGCGGCAGAAGGTGAAGCTGGCGCAAGGTCTTGTGCACGGCCCCGAGCTGGTTATCCTCGACGAGCCCACATCCGGCTTGGACCCGCAGGCGCGGCGCGAGATGCTGCGCACGATTCGCACACTGACCGAGCTGGGGCACTCCAACGTGCTGCTCTCGACCCACATCCTGCACGACGTCGAGCAGGTTTGCGACCATGTCATCATCGTCTCGCAGGGCCGCCTCCAGATGGTAGAGCAAGTCGAGTCGCTGCTCGCCCGGCTCGAAGACTGGGTCGAGGTACGTGTCGGCGAACCGCGCGCCGCCTTCTGCGCCGCCCTCGACAAGCGCAAGCTGGAGTGGCAGGAGCACGGTCCGGCGCTGCGCGTCGGCTTCCGCGGCGACGAGACATTTGACGCCATTCTGGCTGCCGCGGGGGAGAGCGGCGCACCGCTGCTGCAGATGGAGCGCGCGACACGGGCGCTTGAGGACCTTTACCTCGAGGTGGTCAAGTGAGCGAGGCGCGCGTGATGGAGCGCTACCGCCGCTACACTGCTGCGCTGGCCGACCGGCGCACCATTGTCTGGGGCATGGGCTGGCGCGAGTTCGAGCGACTGGTACGCAACCGCTGGGTGCTACTGGTGATTGGCCTAGCGTGGGCGCAGACCTTGCTGATTGCGCTGATAGTGATGCCGCAGGGGTTCTTCACGCCGCAGGAAATTCACTTGCGACTCTACGGTGACCTGACGGGCGGTGGCATTCGCATCCAGCTGGTGCTGCTCGCCGCCATCACCGGCAGCCAGCTGGTTTCACGCGACCTCAGCGACCAGTCCATTCACCTCTACCTAGCGCGGCCGCTGACCCGCGTCGACTACCTGCTGGCGCGGCTGCTGACGCTGCTGCTGCTCTTCCTGCTGGCGGCACTGGCGCCCAACCTCTACCTGGCGCTGGCGCAGTGGACCGACTCCGGCTACGCACTGGGATGGTTCGGCGACCATCGCTGGATGCTACTGGCGACGGTCGGTTACGGGCTGCTGGTCTCGATTACCTTCTCGCTGCTGGCGCTGGCGTGCTCGGCGCTGAGCGGTCGCAGCGGTTACGCTGCGGTCGGCTTCTTCCTCGCCGTCTATTTCCCATCGTTCCTCGTCGAGACTGGCTATGGGCTGGTGCAGGACGAGCGCATCCTGCTATTCTCGGTGTTGCATCTGCTCGACATGGTGGGTCACGAGATGTTTGATGCGCCGCAGTGGGTCACAGTCTACGGATTTTTCTTCCGGATTGACCTCGGCTGGCGCACGCCGCTGCTGCTGCTGGCGGCAATCTGGGCAGCCACCGCCTCGGCGGTCACGCTGCGGCTGCAACGGCTTGAGGTGACCCACTGAGCATCATCCTCGAGGCCGCGACGCGGAACTACGGGCTGGTGCAGGGGGTTTCCAACGTCTCGCTCGAGCTCGGCCCGGGCATCACCGGTATCCTCGGCCCCAACGGCGCCGGCAAGAGCACGCTGATGAAGCTGGTGCTGGGGCTGGCACGGCCGTCGCTGGGACGCGTCCGCATTGATGACCGCGATCCGGCCAGCGACTGGGAGCTGCGCAGCCGTTTCGGCTTTGTCCCGGAATACGACTGCTTCTACGACCACATGACTGCCCGCGAATACGTCGCGCACTTCCTGCAATTGCAGGGTGTCGCCCCGGATGAAGCGGGTGAGCGCGCCGCGGCGCTGCTTGATAACGTCGGCCTTGGCGACGCGATGGAGCGGCGCATCCGCACCTACTCGCGCGGGATGCGGCAGAAGACCAAGTTCGCACGGGCGATTGCGCATGACCCAGACCTGCTGGTGCTGGACGAGCCGTTTCAGGGCACCGACCCGACGACGCGGCGGCTGTTGATGGAACTCATCCGGAGCTGGGCTGACGCGGGGCGCACCATCCTGCTCTCGAGCCACATCCTGCACGACGTCGAGGCGCTGACAGACCGCATCGTCTTCCTCTCGGGCGGGCAGGTGCTCGCCGTCGGCGACCGCCACGCCATCCAGAAGCTGATGCCGCACGTTCGGCAGAAAGTACGGCTGACTCCTGCCGACGCAGGGCTGCGGTCGCAGCTGGCGCGGCTGCTGCTCGAGCAGCCGTCGGTCGAAGGTGTCTCGCTACAGCGCGACTGGGTCGAGGTCGATACGACCGACGCCGAGGCGTTCCACCGTGCGCTGCCGAAGCTGCTGCGCAAGGCGAAGATTGCGATTCATGCCATCGACTCACCCGGCGAGGACCTTGAAGCGCTCTACGAAAAACTGGTGGGAGGCGAGCAGTGGGAAGCGTAGGCGAGGAAGTGGCGCGGCTACTGCAAGTTGGCCGGCCGGTGTTCCGCGACGGAGTGCGGCAGTTCCTGCTGGCGCGCAGCACGCTGATTATCGCTGCGCTGCTGCTGACCCCATGCCTGCTCTCGGGCTGGTTCTGGTACGACAGCCGCGGAGAGATGGAGACGCAGGTTATCGACGGCAACGAAGTGCGCGTCCGGGGTGAGGACGTGGTGCACACTGAGATGGCGGGCCTGTTCTACGGTCTTGCCTTCGACCTCTATCTGCCCTTGGTAGTAGCGCTGGTGGCGCTGCTGGGAGCGGCCGAGCTGCTCAACACCGAATTCAAGCAGAAGACAATGCAGCTACTGCGCACCTCGCCGGTGCGGATGTACGAAATCCTGCTTCCCAAGCTGCTCGCCGGTACCCTCGGTACCTTCGTTGCGGTGGGAACACCGCTCACGGTCATCTATCTGGCGCTGCTGGCGCACGGCGGCAGCTTCGGCCTGCGCGAGCACCTGCCGCTGCTCGGCGCTGTGCTCGGGACGTTGCTGCTGGCGTCGCTCACCTACACCAGTATATTCCTGCTCATCAACGCACTGGTGCAACGGCCGCTGCCGGTCTCGCTGGTCTACTGGCTGGTATGGGAAGTGATGCTGGCAAGCGGCGATTCACAGCGCTTCAGCGTCATGCACTACCTGCGCTCGTTCGCGCTGCCGCAGCTGAAGTATTTCGGGATAGAAGCCGGCGACCTAGGGCTGACCGCCGAGAGCCTGAGTGGTGAATTTGCCACCATGGTCTCCATCGCGACCGACCCGGGGCAGGCGGTCGCTGTGCTGCTAGCAGTGACGGCGCTCGCCTTCATGCTCGCCTCGCGGCTGCTTGAACGCAAGCAATTCTGAAAGCTTAAATCCGCCGGGAAGTAGCGCCGCCGCCATGGCAAAGCGGGATTACTACAAAGTGCTCGGTATCAAGCGGGATGCGTCGAAGGCGGAAATCAAGAAGGCGTACCGCACATTGGCGCGGAAATACCACCCCGACGCCAACCGCGAAAACCAGTCCGAGGCCGAGGAGAAATTCAAGGTAATCTCCGAGGCGTACGAAGTGCTGGCCGATGACGAGAAGCGGTCGAGCTACGACCGCCAGGGCCACGAAGGAGTCAACTTCGGCGGCGGCGGCTTCTCGTGGGACGACTTCACCCACCAGGGCGACATCTCCGACATCTTCGGTCAGCTCTTCGGCGGCGGTAGCGGCGGCGGTAGCGGCGGCGGGATGGGCGACATCTTCTCGCAGTTCTTCGGCGGGGGCGCCCGGCAGCGCGGCCCGCGCAACCGCGGCGCTGACCTGCGCTACGACCTGACGCTGAGCCTCGAGCAGGCCTACAGCGGCCTCGAGCAGCAAGTGACTATCCCGCGTGACGAAGCGTGCAGCGACTGCTCCGGCAGCGGCGCGGCCGAAGGGGGCAGTGCCGTGACCTGCAGCCAGTGCGGCGGTCGCGGGATGGTGCAGCACGTCCAGCGGCGCGGCTTCATGCAGACGGTCCAGACCGGCGAGTGCCCGCAGTGCGGCGGCGACGGGAAAACCGTCGACAAGCCGTGCTCCGGCTGCCGCGGGCGCGGCGTCCGCGAGGCGCGGAAGAAAATCAAATTCACCATCCCCCCCGGGATTGACGACGGCCACCGGGTGCGGCTGCGCGGGCAGGGCGCGGCCGGCCCGCGCAACGGCCCGCGAGGCGACCTCTACATCGTCACCAGCGTCCGGCAGCACCGCACCTTCCAGCGGCAGGAGACCGAAATCGTGCTCGAGCTGGAGATAACGCCGGCGCAGGCGGTGCTGGGCGATAAAATAGAGGTGCCAACGCTCGCCGGTAAGGTCAAGCTGAAAGTGCCCGCGGGAACCCAGTCAGGCGCGGTGCTGCGGCTGCGCGGCAAGGGGATGCCCGACCTGAACCGCGCCGGCCGCTACGGCGACCAGCACGTACGCGTCAACGTCCGCATCCCGAAGGCGGGCCACAAGTCGCGCGCGGCGTGGGAGCAGCTGCGCGAGCTGGACGGCGAGTCCCCCTCGCTCTTCGAGCGGGTTCGCGACCGCTTCGGCTAACGCCGGCGGCGGCGCAGGCCCGCCAGCCCCAGCAGCGCCAGCACGGCGAACAGCCCGGCGAAGCCCGGCAGCGCCATGTTCGGCTCATCGACGTAGGCGTCCGCCCAGAGGTCGTAGAACTCGATGACGTAGGTGGCGTTGCCGTTCTCGTCCTCGCGGTTACAGACTTCACCCTCGTCGCCCAGCTTGTCGCTGCGGATTTCATACGTGTCGTTGACCGAGACAAGACCGTCGTCATCATCGTCATTCCAGGTAATGTACCAGTGGCAGCCGGTCTCTGTGTCAACCATGTCGTCATCGCCCTCCGAGAGGACCATTCTGGCCACAACGCGCGCGCTGTCACGGGCGTCCTCCTCGTCGTCGTCACCACCGAAAGGGTCGCCTCCGCCTTCGTCATCGTCCTCGTACGCCTCGAGCACGCGGATTTCCATTTCAAAGTGGGAGACTTCCTGCATGAACTGGTTGCCGATAATGGTGCCTTCGTAGACGTTCTGCCCGTTATCGTCGTCATCGTAGGAGTCAGCCTCCCATGAGATGCCGGCAGCCGCCTTGCCCAGGCCCTCGCTCTCAATTACCTCAATCCAGACCTCGTCGCCGTACCAGAATTCGGCGCGCATCTGCAGCGTGCCGTTCTCGTCCTCTGCCTCGAGCAGGACCGGGTAGAGCTTGCCGCTGGCGATATCCTCGCGCAGGATGCCGTGGAGGTAGAGCACCTCATCGTCATCCTGATCGACGCCCCACGCCTCGTGGTCAATCCAGTCGTACTCACCGTCGCCATCCTCATCCCAGCCCCAGGCCGTTATGACGTCCCACTCCGGGTCGTCCGCCTCGGCGACGATGACCTCGCCTTTCATCCCGAGCGAGCCATGGTAATCGCAGGAGTAGGAGAATTCCCCGACCTCCTCGAAGGTATACGACCACTCCTCGTAGGGGGCGATATTGCCCGAGTCGAACGAACCGTCGTCAGCGGTCACGGTGTGGGCCGTCTCCTCGTTGTTGTACCAGAAGACAATGGTGCCGGGCACAACCTCGATTTCATCGGGGTCATACGAGTTGTTCTCTATCTCGATATATTCCTCCTCCTCCTCCCCGGAGAGGATGTTCTCCCCGGCCCACAGTTCCGCCACCGGGTCGCCATAGTAGGGCACCTCGTCGCGGCCACGGGTGACTTCCTCCATCTCCATGCGCATATGGGTGCCCTCGCCCTCGGAGCCCTCCAGGTACATCTCACTGATTTCGTTGGTCAGGGTACAGTCGCTGCTGGTGCAGTCCGGCCCCTGCCGGACCGAGGTCTGCCTGAAGGTCATGGCGTTCCCCTCGCCCTCCATCTGCATGCCGAAGGTGGCACTAAAAACCTGGTTCGCGTCGTCCTTCTGCATCCCGGAGACGAGGTACATGGTTCCCTCTTCTTCCTCCTCGTCGCCGCCATCCTCATCACCCATTGCCCCTTCCATATTCAGCATGGTCCGGACCTCGAAGCGATCGAAGTCGTCCGACCAGTAGGTGTAATCCTCCTCTTCCCCTGCAAAATCGGACCAGGCGTTGATTTCGTCGCCGGTCAGCGGCTCGTACTCGGTGTAGTACTTGCAGGTGCCGTCGTCCTCGGTCGCGTCGGGGTCGTAGTTCTCGGCGTCGGGGTCGGTGCAGCCGTAGACCGGGTATTCGCAGGAGCCGTCGTCGACCGTCGCGTTGGGGTCGTAGTTGGCGGCATCGCCGTAGGTGCAGCCCTCGACTGCAAATTCGCACGAGCCGTCGTCCTGGTTGGCGTCGTTGTCGTAGTTTTCTGCATCCGGGTCTGTGCAGCCCTCGACGACATATTCGCACGAGTCATCGCTGTACTCGGCGTACTGGTTGTAGTTGCTCGCCGCGGGGTCGGTGCAGCCCTCAACGGGCTCGGCGAAAGTGCAGGAGCCATCATCCACTTCGGCCGCCGAGTCGTAGTTCTCGGCGTCGGCGTAGGTGCAGCCCTTCATCGGCTCGCTCAGGATGCAGGAGCCGTCGTCAATCTGGGCTTGCGAGTCCCAGTTCTCCGCCTCGGAGTAGGTACAGCCGGCGCGGAGCTCCTCGTCCCCGGTCAGGGAATCGAGGCAGCCCGCCAGCACGGGCGTCAGGCAGAGCATCAAGGCCACAAACAAGCTTTGGCGCATGGGTTCCGGACCCTGGCATCGCATATAAGCGTGCTTCACAAAAATATTTTGAACGGGAATTATCGTATTAGCGTTAAATAGCAGTCATCTGGCTTCTGCGATACCGGGCTGGGCCGGGGAAAACAAGTATGGCGAGCGATGACGAAGGCTGGATTTCGCGTGACAGTGGAAAGCAACGCAAGCCAGCAGAGGGCGGAGAGGATGACTCGATTGAGCTCGACAGCAAGGAATACGAGGAGTGGCGCAAGGGCACCGATGATGATTCCTACATGTCCGACCCGAAATATTTCGGCGGCACGACATCGGACTCCACGCCTGTAAGCAGTTCTGGCGACTCCGGAGATGATTCCAGCTCCGACCGGAACATAATCATCGTTGCCGTGGTAGTAGTCCTGCTGCTGATTGGCAGCGGGTTGCTCGGTATCTACCTTTACGTCCAAGGCTCAGAGGATGTTGGCGGCTGGCCTACGGTGGAAGGCATGGTTTTGCAAACCGACTACGAGGACGGCGAAGATTGCATCGACGAGAATGATGACGGCTACTACGATGATTATGAATGTACCTTCTACTGCGAGATTGAGGTCAGCTACAGCTTCAACGTTGACAACCGCCCCTACAGTAATGCAGAACTTGTTACTGGCCACTATAGCGAGAGCAGCTGCCAGGAACAGCTTGAAGGACGGTATGCGGTCAACGGCACCGTCACTGTCCACTATAACCCGGACGACCCCGGCGAAAATTTCATCGTGAACGAGCCAAGTTCGGGGATAGCAATCCTCTTTTGCGCCCTGCCGGTTATTATTATGATCATTATTCTAGCCATCTTTTCCCAAATCCGCAGCGGCAACTTCGAGCCCGGGCGGAGGATAGGATGGGGCAGATTTGGCGGGAGGTTCGGGAGTGGTTTCGGCCGCATGCGCTCACGCCGTGGGCGAACACCAGTGAGGCGTACGCGCACCACCCGGACCCGGTCACGTAGAAAATAAACCATGAAATTTGATGTCAACAAGGACATTCGAGTCGCCAGGACAATTCCATCAGAGTTCTACCACAGCGAAGAGATTTTCAGGAA
>Ga0208879_1001941_pt1 | contig 18804 bp, 26 predicted proteins | sample Knorr_S15_td_Bot_FD_185605 | JGI IMG/M metagenome (GOLD analysis project Ga0208879, IMG submission 185605) | Marine microbial communities from Southern Atlantic Ocean transect - Knorr_S15_td_Bottom_ad_5009_LV_A (SPAdes) (version 2) | ecosystem: Environmental > Aquatic > Marine > Oceanic | place... | reverse complement strand
CGAGGGGTTACCGCGTTGTTTGGGTCACAGCCCGACCACGTGTTAGGCCTGTTGGCCCGGACTGCGGGGGAGTTGGATCAAGCGATCGGCCACTTTGAGGATGCTCTGTCCATCAGCCGGAGCCGCGGTTACCTCTCCATGCTGGCCTGGACCTGCTGCGACTATGCCGACATGCTTAAAGAGCGCGACAACGAAGGAGACCGCGCCAAGGCCATTAACCTGTTGGACGAGTCCCTGGCCATCTCCAGCGAGTTGGGCATGAGGCCCCTGATGGAGCGGGTGCTGTCCCGGCGGGAGATACTTAAGGCGTAGAAGCTTCATTTTCGATTATTGGCGGAGCGTTAATCTATGAGCTGCCTGTGGCTAATGTGACCCTCAGCGGCAAACTGGTCCAGGTGGCCCAGCCGAGAAGATGGAGGGGAGCGGTGGACTTTGATTGAAAACTCGTGCGAGTGGCTAGACCCGCCGTCAAGAACAGGGATGCCCAAGGCGTGGCCGGCATGGCCGAGTCCACGAAAGCTAGGGGCACCGGCTCCATTGCACCCGAACTCTACACGCTGGCTCCAGTGGACGACGCCGACATACTGAAGGTCGCCGGGCTGCTGTTTACTGAAGAAGAGTTGGAGCCGTTGCCGTGATGCAGGAATCGGCAGTTGAGGAGGGCCGACCGTGGATGTCTATTGGCAATACGTGAGGAGGGGACAGAACCTGATGCTCTCGACTGAAAATGGTCAAGAGAGAATCGGTGGATTCAGAGAGACCAAGCGCGGCATCGACGCCTACGCTACCACATTCGGATACGAACCGGGCCGCTCGGAGAAAGGCTTCTCAAGTGTCGAAGACGCCAAGGCGTTCGTGGAATCCTTCCGGCCTTGGGAGCTATACGGCGCCCATGAAGTTATGGTAGAGCCTGAAGTTAGACAGGAATCTGGATCCGCATAATCCAACCGTTACCGATGACTCGGACCAGCGAGCTGGGCATGCGCCCCCTGATGGAGCGGGTGCTGTCCCGGCGGGAGATATTGGGGGCATAGCCGCCCGTCGAGGCCCAGTTACGGGAGAGCAGGGAATTGACCGTGCATGAATCCAAATATGACTGTCAACACCCTATGCCGGATTTCCCTGGCGGTGAGGTTTTATTGTGAAACGGGTGGGCGCTGCGGGCTATCTTGGGCCTAGATGCCCAATTGGTTCCTGGCCACTTCGCTGATCAAGTCGGGAGACCACGGAGGTTCGAAGACCATTTCTATTTCGACGTCGTCCACGCCCTCGAGGTCCTGGATCGCCCACTCCGCTTGTTGGGCGATAAAAGGTCCCATGCCACAGCCGGGGGCTGTCAACGTCATCTCCACGTAGACATCACCTTCGTTGACCTTCACATCATAGATTAGTCCCAAGTCAACTACGTTTACAGGTATCTCCGGATCGTAAACGGACTTGAGGCATTCATAAATTTCGTCTGTAGTGAGTTGGTCCGCCATTGTTACCTCCGCTGATGTTGCAGATTCAATTATAGGGATTGTTGACCCATCTGGCCAATGGGGGCCTTGGGAGTATCTAGGGATTTAGCGACGCATCCTGTTCGAGACGTACTCCTCCGGCCACCGAGTCGTAAACGGCCTGGCCGATCAGATGGCCCACCAAGGTGGCAGTGCCAGCGTATCGAGAAAAGGGGCCACGCCCGGTTGAGGCCACCACTATCGTGTCCATGGAGGTTCCGGTGGCCGGGGAACCTCCTTCGGTCTTTACCCCGGCCTCGAACAAAGCCAGAGTTTTGGCCTCGGTGGCGAGTGTGGCCGTTCTTACCGCCGCCGTTGGCGCCAGTCTGGCATCTATCAGGATAACTTGGTTGATGGTTCCCGGCCCGGCTTCGCCGGTATAAACCACCTGGTGGCGGCCAGGAGCGGAGAGATGGGTCAGGCCCACGGTGGCCAGAGCGGCCACTTTCGTCTCCCCTTCGGCGTAGATCGCCACCTGGAGGCGTTCGTGGTCCAGGCCGGTGATCAGGCCCACAACCGGCCCGTTGATCCCCAGAACTTTGGCTCGGTCTCGAACGAAGGCCCTGGGTCGGCGAAGGGCGTAGTCCCGTTGCTCGGGATCAGCCGGCACTCGCACGCTGAGAATGTGGTTGGTCTCTTCGAGGTCTCCTCCTACGACGGAAGAGCTGACCACGTGAAGAGGGATCTCCGACGCCACCCAGAAGGTCTCGCTATCCACCTTGAGTGAAACGCCTTCAATGCCGATGTTGATGTCCCGCATTCGATCTTCGCTTCCCATAGCCACTAGCGCTCCCAGATTTTGAAGTTAACATTAGACGTGGCATCACCGCTCTTTCATCCCGAATCGTGGATTTGTACCGCAGGTAGCGGATCGATGGAGTCCTGGATCGATAAGAGGTCACGGTCAATGAGTGCGAGGCGCTGTCTGATGTCGGCCAATAATTTGGCGATGTCGATGCCCATCATGTCGGGGATGAATGGAGCAAGAGTGCACTCGGCCTCTATTAATTTCTTGCCAGCACCGACTCGATTATGGCGCTGTAGGTGTAACAAGCCCACTGCCGCTTTGATTAAACCATGATAAAACAGCCGCAGGGGATACTCCTCCGACATCCAGATTTCCTCTAGCGTTTCGTGACACTGCCAGTATAGCCCTTGATTGAATTGGGTAACTGCAAGTCCCAGTGCCTGAGGACGTTTTGGTATGGAAGGCGGCATTGCCCCGCGACCTTCCTGATTGAGCTTTGTCAGCCACAGTTGATCCAACGACCGACGCTGGCCCTTAGGTGGATACGTTGGTAAGTTCATGCATGCCTCAAGGAGTAATCTTACCACCTACCGGCGTTGCGACTGAGACGATGATCTCCCGCCGGGACAGCACCCGCTCTATCAGTGGCCGCATACCCAGCACCGGGATCACGCAATCATGGTCCCATTCTCCGCTATCTTTGCCAAGAGGCGTTACAGGGACGGGTAGCGTCAGCCCGTCCATTATCGGTCGGAGGTATCCCTTTTCGATGTCGCGAGGATGGCTTTGGCTTTGCGCGCAATTAGGACTTCCCCAACCAAAGCGCCGGGAGGGCCTGTGGTAATCAGAGTGGCGACGAGAAACCACCAACTCCAGAGCTTCTGGACCGCCCCGATGCCTACGATGGCGATGAGTGCCAGGAAAACGATTCCGTGGGTTAGGCCAAAAATCTGCACCAACTCCTCATTGTTAGCAAAGGATGCAACGAGCAGCACTACGAGCAGGACCAGATCCGCCAGGGCAATCCATCGCACAATCATTAACCAACGAAGTACCTGTTTAGCCTCTAGGGCTGACTGCATCCTGACCACCTAAGGATAAATATTACTGTGAAATTGTCGGCCAGTTCCCGCCATCCGTTATTTTCCTCCCCTTCCATCCGGGCCACCCAGGTGCCCGTGGTAGCAATGGACCGATGGCTCAGGAGGGCAGAAACGTCCTCGATACTGGCCCCGTTATTCCGGCGCAGATTGGCCTCCGTATGGCGCAAATCGTGGGCTTTGAGGCCTACCAGCTGGGCCCGCTCAACTCCTTGGCCCGTTCTTGCGCTGAGGCTGACTAACCCCCGAAAAGAATCACCATCAAGCGGATGAAAATTGGAATTGTTTATATGTTGTCTTTCTTCCGCCTCATGCATGATTCCGGCCGTTGCCTTTGGATCCTTGCTGTTGGCCGGGGTAGCTTGCAATGAGAAGAGAGACGAAGTCCGCCAGATCGCAGCGGAACAACTGGAAGAGCAGCCAAGAAGGTTTCGGGGGAGACCCCGACTCCGGGAACTACGGGCAAAGCAGAGAGTGCGCCTCGTAGTGTCCCCGCTGATACAAAACCGTATCGGCGCCCTTTTTCGACAGTGGGGATGAATTCGAACCTAACGCCATCGGGAAGTCGAAATACATTCTCAGACCGGTTTGGATCAACCCAACCCGGAGGCTGGGCTAAGTGCTTGGGCTTAATCCGGCAGTCTGGTCGACTGCCACGCCACCATTTGCCAGGCGCCGTTCTGCTTGGCGTATACATCAATGAACCTGGCTTCGAATTTGTTATCGCCAACGTGGAACTTGGCGTGGCCGGTGACCACCGCAGAATCACCGAATTGACGGACTTTAACATCTTCCCGTACCACGGACCGGTAGTTGGAGCGGCCTGACGAAATGGCCTCTATGAACGAAGATTTGGTATCTATCCTGGCCGTGGTGTGGGTGTAAATCAGATCATCGGCAAGAATCTCTTCAAGTACGTTAACATCACCCTTGATCATAGCCTCAATCCGCCGGTCCTCCAATGCGATGATTTCGTCCATCTTTCTTTCCTCCATATTCGATACCACGCCTAATATAACAAAAAGCCCTATATCACGTAACCCGCCGTTGCCCTAACCTATCCCGCGTCGTCATGTGGCAAACGCCTACGCCTCCGCGTAGGCCCGGACATAGGCGGCGCCCAGGTGGAGGACGGCCAGGAACTCCGGGATTTGGTGGCCGCCCCCTTGCTCGACGCCGTCTACGTAGAGACTAAGGAGCTTAAGCAAGTGGTAGCGATTCAGCCGAAGCCGGCGTTGGGGTCTGAGTTGGTTCGGGAATCGGTGGGCCTGTGGGCGTCGGAACAGAAGTCAGAATTTCGGTGGGAGTAGGTACAGGCGTCGGGGTAGCTGTCGGGACCTGCGGAGGCGCTCCGGGGGTGCTGGTTGCGCCTGCTGTCGGCGATCCCGCCGGTGAAGGCTTAGACTCTGCTGTAGGAGTGAACGCCGGTTGAGGTTGAGTACAATGTATCGCCGTCAGAGGTAGCAGGATCAAGAGATTTATGATAAGAAATCGTGTCTTGGTTACCCGAAGTTGCCGCTCGCTGTCCATAATGGGGAAATAGTACGTCGCAGCAGGATGCTTGTCCACATCCAGCGACCCCTGACTCTCTATTCATGCGGCCTTTAGCAGCCAAGCGATGCTCCTAGTGTCCCTCAGTCGCTGCCCGTAATGATTTAGTGTCTGTCGGGATGGACTCTACTCTAGCGCTCCAGCAGTTAACTTTTTACCACCCTCATCTTACCGAGACGAATAGCGTTGCGTGGTTAGTCAAAGCCGCCTAGATAGGCTGGCATTGATAAACCCTTGTCTCAGCAATTGGGTGTAGAGTTTTTATCTGCCCTGGTTCCTACGATTCCGACGATGACACTTGTTATTTAACCAGCTATCGTTTGGTAGTTCGTCTTGGGCACGTTTTCGTTGACAGCGACGGGCTCCCTGACTAGACTTTCGGTATACTTGGGATTAGCAGTGCTTCGTGGGTAATATTCGCGTCGGCCTTGCGAAAAGGTGAATCCAACTCTAGAAAGACTGCTTTAAGATCGTAGTGAGAACGTCCCGGCGCACTGTAGAAAACAACTTAATATACGAAAGTACGGTTAGGAGGCAACCCTTTGACCGCTGTAAGATTCACCGATGTAATCACTGAGGAGAGCGAGCTACGCGAAATCTTTGGATGGCCCTCAGATCGTGCGTTGAACAAAGAGACGAACAGCCTCGACCATCACTGCAGGGCAATCATTAGCAAGAGTCCATTCATACTTCTGGGGACTTCCAATTCTGCCGGACATTGTGATGTATCACCCAAAGGAGACTACCCTGGGTTCGTAAGAGTGCTAGATGACAAAACGGTCGCCATCCCAGACCTACCAGGTAACAACCGGCTCGATACATTAAAGAATATGCTGGACAACCCTCAGGTAGGGCTTATCTTCTTGATACCTGCCATGAATGAAACCCTTCGAATCAACGGCAAAGTCCGTTTGGTCAGAGACTCCGGCTTACTTGAAAGCATGGCATACCAAGGGAAATTACCCAAGCTGGCGATCGTTGTGGATGTTGAAGAAGTGTTTATCCATTGCCCCAAAGCATTCATGCGCTCCAAATTATGGTCAGATGAAAACCGTATCGACCGTAATGAACTGGGTTCTATGGCGGAGATCTTGCGGGACCACGCCGGTTTGGCTGATTGTGACGTGGAAGAGCTTCAGCTCGAACTCGGTCAAAAATGGGTGAAGGAACTCCATTGACAGTCCAATTAGTCTAATTGGTCAGGATATCCAAAATGTTACCTACGCCGCTGCCACCCATCCGTACATCTCCGTGTAACTACGATTAGCACAAGACGAAGTAGCAAACCTTTGATTTTGAAGGTTCAGGAATCTCGATAAACCTGAACCTGTGGTTCTAGTCTCGCCAGCTTTATATTCCGTTACAGAACACTTTATGCTCGCAAATTGATGCTGCTCCACGAGTCTTCTCCTTTTGGGCTAGGAAGGCCTAGATTGCTTGATCCCAACGGCCAGCTTCGCCATTGGGCACCAGATTATGGGACGCCACGTTCCATCCTTTAATTTGGGAATAGAGTCACGATTATGCACGGTCTGGTAGGACACTGACGTCAATGAATCGCGGCCGGCGCTAAAGCTTCAAGGCTGATTCCGGCTGCCTTTTAGAAATGGCACCTGAGTATACCGACAAGGGGAATTTCCAGAGAGGTGTTACATGCGAATCTGTTGCTTTCAGCCTGGGGCAACCGAGATAGTCTACGCGTTGGGATTACAAGACCAGCTTTACGGAGTTACCGCCCAGTGTGACTATCCGTTCGATGCCCAAACCAAGCCGGTCATCGTTCGCAGTGTTTTTGATAGTACCAGCCCTTCAAGCGGTGAAATCACCTCAATGATTTCAGAGAGGCTCCGACAAGGGATGGGACTATACATCACCGATGAAGAGGCGTTGCGTGACGCCAACCCAGATATCTTGTTGACTCAAGCTCTATGCGATGTTTGAGCCCTGTCAGTTCGGCAGGTAGCCGAGCTCGGTTTGACGCTGAAGAAGAACCCTCAGGTTATTTCTCTAGACCCGGAATTACTTGGTGATGTTCTGGAGGATATCCGGCGCGTGGGAAAGGCCACTGGTAGGGATGACGTTGCTGAATCATTGACCTGCCAATTGCAAATCCGCATCGACTCGGTTACGGAGAGAGCAGCCCAGTCAACGCACCGACCCAAAGTGCTCCAGCTCGAGTGGGCTGATCCTTTGTTGTGCGGTGGCCATTGGGTGGTTGAAATGGTAGAAAGAGCCGGCGGTGAAAGTTGTTTCGGCAGCAAAGAAACGGGCTCATCGCGCCTCGACTGGGAGAAGGTAATAGCGAGTCAACCCGAGATAATAATGTTGATGCCCTGCGGGTTTGATTTGAAACGGGCCATTGAAGATGTGCCTTTATTGTTGAAATTGGAGGGATGGGATGATATACCCGCTGTACGAAACGACCAGGTATTTATCATCGATGCTGATGCTTACACCAGTCGGTTGGGCCCACGGTTAGTGACTGGACTGGAGATAATGGCGGAGATCATTCACCCTGAAGTGTTTTCGGGAATGATACCAGGTGGTGGTGCCGTAAAGCTCAGCGACATGACCAAAACATAAGACCCTAGGACCTGATAGTGCCTGTTCGACCGAACGGGTCTAAGATTTTAGAACCTATCATTTTCGCAATGATGGATATCGGGATCATTTAGTAGTCTGGTTACCAAAGGACAAAATAGCGGTATCAAGGAGATTGTCCTTACATAGCTGCTCCTGGCCGATTGTCAGACGTCGTAACTACGTACCCGCCGCCGGACAGACTAGATAACCCCGGAGTTTGACTGGTGTATTCACATCACGCTAAGAGAGATAATTTGCCAGGATCGCGAGCATGGCCAAGCTGACATGGAATTGATGTCCGGCGGCCAATCAGCTGGGGCGACAGGGACGGCTTCCGCCGCCCTTGTTCCCGCAATTGTCCCACCTCCTTAGCTAACTCCTAGGTAAGAGTTCATAAAACTTTGGTGAATCGCGCAACCAAGGGGTGATAATTGAAGCTACTAGGGGTCCTAACAGTATTAGCGGGAATTGCTTTGTTGCTTGCTGCCATCGGTTGTTCTGTTGGTGCCGGGGAGCCCGATGTTCAAGAATCGGTAGAGTCTATTGGTAAGCAGGAGATAACAGTCTCACCCACTTCAATACAACTAGCGGTTACATCAAATCTAGACTCAATCACAGATGTTAAGGTAGATGCTGAGTCGCTCCAGACCACTAACGTAAGAGACCCAAAGAAGTGCATTTTATCAGGTGGAAAAACAGTAGAAAGCGGTTGGTCGGGGAAAGGTACAGGAGATAATTACTGTAACGATTGTTTTTGTTCAAATGGTGCCCTGGGTTGCACGAAAATGCTCTGCCGTGTCCTTCCCAACCAAGAATCAAATACATCATTACCAACGGATATACCGTCTGCCCATAAGCCACCTGTTGTTGGAGGAGAAGACCATACCAATAGACGAGTGGGGCACAAAGTTGGGACATTTCTCCAGATTTCAGCATCCTGCTGACTACTGGAGAAACACTTTATTCCTCCGATATTCGTAGTGATAGAATGCCAGTATTCCTATTCTTCTTTAGCCCCACTTGAGGCACTTGTCGTGCTGAGTTACAGCACATGATGGAAATCCAGCCAAGGTTCGTTGAAGATGCCATGTTTATCGCTGTTGATATAGGAGATGGGGTAGATTTGGGAGAACTGAATGCATTTTCCCAGAAGCAGGGTTACCCTTGGGCGGTTGGACGAACTAATAGAGAGACGTTGAAATCCCTAGATGTGACCGTTCAATCAACAAAGATTGCGATTGATGCATATGGAGTGATTATTTATAGAGCGGGCTATGGGAAAGGAACAGGTAAAGATTGGATTTCGGTGTTTGAGAGATTGATTGAGGAGACCGAAACATAAGGATAGCACGTTGCCGCCGTTGCTAGGGGTATTACAGGCTGCTAAGTAGCTTTTGGGAGGACCATCCATGGTAGATGAAGGCCTCGATTATTCCACTCTGTTCAACAAAGACCTGCCGTCCCCTGCTGGGCGGTTTCAAGGGCACCCCAAGTACAATTTCGTAGGCGGGCACCACGATCCAGAACTCCAGCCGATGGACGGGTTCATAGAGTCTGCTGCCAACGTTTTTCGGAGTGACCCTAGGAATATCTCCATGTACGGCTTCGAGGGCCCTCAAGGAATTCTTCCGCTGCGCCAATTCTTGGCGGATAAGCTGGCCAAGCACCGGGGCATCAACATTACCCCGGAAGAAGTGCTCATCACCTCCGGCTCCGGCCAGGCCATCGAACTGATTAATGAGGTCCTGCTGGAGGAAGGGGATACTGTCATATTAGAGGGATTCAGTTTTGCAGGAGCCTTAACCTATCTGCGCCGTCGGAAAGTTAACATAATTGGCGTAGATCTAGATCGAGACGGTCTGCGGATGGACGAGTTAGAGCAGGTGCTTGGGGACCTGAAAAACAAGGGCATTCGCCCCAAGTACATCTACACCATCCCGACCTTACAGAACCCTACAGGCACCGTTCTGACCATGGAGCGACGCCACAAGCTACTATCCTTAAGCCAAGAGTATGGCGTCCCCATATTCGAGGACGAATGCTATGCCGACCTGATATTTGAGGGTGGATACGAGAATGCCATCCGCCATTTGGACGATGCCAATCGGGTGCTTCACATAGGGTCTTTTTCCAAGACCTTGGGACCAGGGACCCGCTTAGGTTATATCGTGGCTGGCTGGGAGGTGATGTGTCGCCTGCTAACCCGCAAGACCGATGCTGGTACCGGCGTCATGGATCAGATGATTGTCGCCGACTACTTCACCAACCACTACGAGAAGCACATCCTGAACGTGCGAGCGGGCCTGAGGCGCAAGTGCGATGCCCTCACGGCCGCCCTCCGGGAGCACTTCGGCCCCACCGTGGAAGTCGAACAACCCAGAGGGGGCATGTACCTGTGGGTCAAGCTGCCCGAGGGCGTGGACTGCCGCCAGTTCGTAGGGCCGGCAATGCAGGAAGGCATCGCCTTCAACCCCGGACCGGACTGGTCCGCCGACCCGGAAGCCGCAGCCAACTACATCCGCCTCTGCTTCGCCCTCCCCACGGAGGCCGAGATTTGGGAGGGGATAGAGAAGCTGGCGAGGGTTTTTCAGCTGGATGGTGGGAAGGCTTAGCCCACCCCCTAAAACCGTGAACCTGAAGTCTTTGGGTTGTTGGTGGGGGCTGAGGATATTCCGGATGGAATCGAACAAAATGTAACGGAAGCAGCTTATGTTCTATTGGCCCTTGAGGAAAAGGCGCTCAACTTGAGGGGCCAGTTGATTGGCCCTGTCTTCCAGTTCTGCCCTGTTGGCATTTGCTATAGGGTGACGGCAGGATAGGTAAGGGAAGTCTGGGACGCCCATTAGTTTGGTGTAGGCCCGTGCGGTGGGAAGGAAAACATCGGTGATTATCGAAACAGTGGGGATTCCTTGCTGCTCCAAGGAAATTCCGTCGTGCAAACTGCCCGACGAGCAACCCCCTCAATCGCCCACTCCTGCGATAACTATATCGGCATTCCTATGAAGGTCTGCCAGAATTTCGGGTTTGGGCGGGAGGGATGCGGAGTGCTTTTGCGTGTAGAAAATTTCAGAGAACTCATACTGCTCATTTAGAATGTCGGCGATTGCCCGGAGGATGACGTCCGAATTGGCTTTGGAGTTATCCAACAGTCCCAGGCGTTTTCCCCGAAGGTCCGTGGGCCGGGGCGCAAGATTCAGCGATTGCGAGTCCGGGGCTTCCCCGGTGGGGTCCACCAGCAATACTTCGCTAAGGTCGAGTCTGGCCATAAGAATCCTCTCACTAACTCCAAGATTCTTGAATTTTTAACGTTGTTGCCAATACCCCATAATAGTTCATAATAAGCTCGCTGTACATGCCGCTGTTCCCCCCGGCCTTTATGATGTGGATGTCTTCGGGGCTTGCTGCAGCAAATACCCGCATTGCGTCGTCTCCAGGAACAATGCCGCCCCTGATCGCTCCCAGGCGTTTTAATTGAGCCCGGCTGCGCCATGCTTCCTGTTGAATGTACTTCTGCATGGCGGGACGTTCCCATCCTTGCCGGGCCAAGGACTCAGCGTGCCAGTGGCCCACTATCCAGAACCACTGAATCCCCCTTCCAAAGTAAGTTGCCATTCCGTGGGATGCCATGGCATCGGCGATGGAATCCATCACGCTTTCGCCCTCGATCCCATAGCGATTGCCTATCAACTCGGGGTCTTGAATGCTGGCCACGGTTACGGTGGAATCTTCCGGGTCGAAGCCTCTACTTACGTGAAAGGGCGTCCAAGGACTGTTCTCTTCATCTTCGCCGAAACAGACGCTGTACTTGGCGGTTGAGCCCATGCAGCCCCGGTCAAGGATACCGGGCCGCTGCTCGAAAACGTTCATGAGGATCAACCGGAGGGCGCGGCCGATGGTGCTGTTGGCTCGATTCCCGGGGCTCAGCAAGTTGTCCGTGCAATTAAGCCCGATGTTTTGGCGGATTGGACCGTTAATCAGGATAAGGACCCCGGTAGAATTAGTAACCGCCGATAGCTCGTGTATGCAGTTGGGGTCGTGATCAAAAAGTGCCTGCATGGTGGTCAAAACTATGGGGAAGTACTCAGGCAGGCAGCCCGCCATCACTACATTGGCTGCGGCTTGCTCGGCGGTCAAGGTCCTGCGCCTGACAGGAACTTCTCCTAGGACACGTCGTCTATCCAGACCCACATAGTCAAGCATTGCTGAAACCCGATCTGGAGTCGGTGGCACCACCGGCAGGCCGTCGGTCCAGCCACGGCGGTAACACTCCTCGATGGTATCCAACGGGTCCGGGGCGCTGTGGACGTGGGTACGCAGTGAAGTCATGAACATTCCCTGGCAAGGCGCAAATGTCTTTGAGGTCTTGGCGAAACCTTAATCAGTGATTCCCCAGATCAGTTAGATTCCCCAACTATGTGACCCTGGGATGCCGTAAACTATAGAATGTTATCCCGAACGCGTCAACTGCCGTCTGATTCGCCCAATTGCCGCTCGCTCACGGCGTAACAACCTAGAAGAACGTACAACAAGGGGGCATCGAAAAACCCTACTCTCAGCAAAACGGGAAGAGGGTTAATTTATCCCAGCCAATTTAATGCGGGCCGGTCCTTCGAACGACCGCTGCGGTCAAAATGCCGCGTGGCGCGACGCTAACCGAGTCAGCCCACCGCTGCGCGGATGGACAAAGGTGAGGCGACTGACTTAGCCGAGGCGGTGGCGATACTGGTTCAGTGCGTTGCGGTGCCCGACATTGTCCCTACATTATCTGATGCAACCAATGCTTAGGGAGCGTATTTTGGCTTTGCCGTCAGACTTTTTGGCGATTGCGGTGAGGAGCAACACATGCAATCTACAGTCTAACGTGCCCCCAAGGCCTAAGGGCAACACGCGAGCTACTGGCCCCAGCGGCCCTCAAGGGCATAGTGGCATACAGGGCTCACCAGGTGTGACCGGCCACCAGATCGTGGGGAGGAAGATCAGTTCCATCGGCCCCTTTACACGATTCATCGTAACTTGCCCGTTTGGAAAGAAACAACTGGGTGGCGGTGCTGAAGCACTGGGCGGTCAGGCAGTCTTGGCGGGCAGTTTCCCGGAGTACGGCTTCCCGAACCCCCCGGCTGGAACAGTATCGGCAATCAGTGCTTGACGCATTGGTTGTGCGATTGCCAGGCAGACTCCGCTGGCAAGTACGTAACTGTAGGCTAGCCCGACTCCCAATTGATCGGAAAGCCCTAGTCTGTGGTCCAAGACGACCAGCGTCGCAAAAAGGACGGCAAGGACCGTCATGAAAGTTTGAATACTCATGGGCAGCTTGCGCCGGTCCACCCGGTCGCCCTACACCCCGCTCCAAGGGCCGACCAGCAACACCGGCAAGGCGCTCAATCCGCCCACGATCACGACCTGCAAGACCGATGTCGATGATTCCACTGTCAAGTCGCGCACCAGCCAGCCGATGGACAGCAGTTGCAGCCATTGAGCGCTGTTGGAGAAGAAATCGCCGGTCTAGAGAAGTCGGTAACTCCTGTAGGTTGTCAGGGATCAAATGTATGCAGGTGGGGCAATCGAAGTGGCTTAATGGTGCTGAACTCCAGGGAAACCTCATGCCCAGCCGGCCCGGGTCCGATTTCCCTTCCCGGCCCCTTACGTCCCAGCGCCACCACCGGAATTTCCCGCTCGGTTCGGGCCTGATATTCGTCGTAGGCGGGCCGAATCTAAGTCATGATACTCCGAAGCGCAGGCTTTTTCTCAGGAGGCGCAGTTCGGGCCCGAACTAGGAAGCGGTCGGCCAGGTTTCGGTAACGGCGTGGACCGCAGAACCGCCAGCTGCCGCCTACACTGGTTTCTATCATGGGCCTCTAGCTTATGGCTGGCCCATCCAAATCATCCGGGTTTAGGGGCGGGCACAGTGGTAGAATAGCCGTGGCGAGTATTCCGCGCGGCTAACTACACATAGGAGTGATTGATGACTAGGCTGGAAATCATCACCAGAGGTGCCTGCCTTGCAGTTACATCCGTAGGGCTCTGGTTAGTATCGGTTGCGACGATTATAGCTGGCGGGTACCTCATCGTTATCGGCACCCCATGTTTATGTTTCGACGCCAATGGCTGGTTGCTTTTCGGAGGCTTGGCAGTCATCCTGGTGGGAGCAGCCATGATGTTGTGGGCCGGTGACATTGCCAAGCTCGTAAGCGACCGGCTAGCAAAAAGGTTTTTCCAGAGGATGCGGAGAACGAGCTACGCCATTTATCATGACCCGACTGACCGCTGCTAGACAACATCCTGGTGTCGTGGAGTATTCGTGTACTAATGCAGTCGAGTCCGGGGCATGAGTCCTTCCGTGCCGACCCTGCTATACCACACTTAAAGCTGTCGGAGCTTTGGGTCCAAACGGTCCCTGAGCCAGTCGCCAAACACGTTGAACGCAATCACGACCATTGTTATTGCTACGCCCGGGATGATGGAAATCCACCAGGCGGAGGCTACTTTGGCCCGGCCATCGGCCACCATCTGGCCCCAAGAAGGTGTAGGGGGCGGTATCCCCGCGCCAAGAAAACTCAGTGACGCTTCAGTCAAGATGACCAGCCCAACGTGAAGGGTCAGCATCACCATGAACGTATTAAACACGTTGGGCATGATGTGGATTGCCATGATACGGATGCTGGAGCAGCCGTGGATCGTTGCCAGGGCGATATAATCGTTGGTTTTTAGGGCCAGTACCTCGCCCCGAGTGACGCGGGCGAACCGGGCCCAAAGGATTAAGGTCACCGCAAGCACCACGGTTAATAATCCTTGCCCCATGGTCACCGCCAAGAGCAACGCAAATAATATGGTGGGAAACGCCAGAGTGGCATCCACCGCTCGCATAATCAGTGTATCCACCTTGCCGCCGACATAACCGGAGATGACTCCAAGGGCACCACCTATGACTCCACCAGACAACAGCGCGGTGGCTGCGACGATCAGGCTGACCCTCGCCCCGTGAATCAGGCGACTCAAGATGTCTCTACCCAGGATATCTGTACCCAAGAGGTGTTCGCTGGTGCCCTCTTCTTGCCAGGCAGGCGGTAAGAGTTTGTCGCGGAGCGTCTGTTTTGTGGGTGAATAAGGAGCTAAAATTGGGGCGAAGACTGCTGCAAAAACCATGATGCCAATGATGATTAATGGTATCCAGGGCAGGTGCTTAAGCTCGTAGGCCAACTCGCCTTGCTGTTCCTTTGAGAGTCCTAGCCTTGGTAATTTGGTGTTCGCGCGATCGCCAGCCATTGCACCGCCTAATCGAATCGGATCCTGGGGTTTAAATAGGCATAGAGGATGTCAACAACCAGGTTGACGGATAGGATAATGACGGCATCTAAAAGGATGACCGCTTGGAGCAGTGGATAGTCGCGCTGAGCTACCGCATCAATCGTTAACCGTCCAATGCCGGGCCATGCAAAGACCGTTTCCGTTACGATGGCCCCGGTGACGAACCCCCCGACGAAGACGCCGAACAAGGTGAGTACTGGTATCAAGGCATTGCGAAGGGAGTGCTTCCAAAACACTTTCCATTCAGGCAATCCCTTGATGCGCGCTAGCTTGACATACTCGGTGTCCAGTACTTCCAGCATACTGGACCGAATCAGCCGCATCATACCCGCTACGGAAAAAGTCCCGAGAGTGATCGCAGGCATAATGTAATGGCTGGGCCCCCCCATCCTTCCAGGGGGAAGTAAATCCAACCATACACTGAATATATAGATGCCAACTATTGCCAGCCAAAAATTCGGCGTCGCAACTCCGAAAACTCCGATGCTACTGGCTAGTTTGTCGATCCATGTGCCTCGGCGAACCGCTGATAGAACACCTAGTGGTATCGCAATACCTACGGCGATGCCCATTGACAAAGGCATTAGTTTCAAGGTGTTTGGCAGCCTATCAAAGAACAAGTCAAGGGCAGGTTGTTTATAGGCTATAGATTCCCCAAAGTCTCCTTTTATAGCTCCCGACAAGAAGATAAATAATTGGACGTGGTAGGGACGATCCAGTCCCAACTGATGTTCTATGAATTGAATTTCGTCTTCTGTAGCGTCGTCGGGAACTAGTAATTCTGCCGGGTTGCCGGTGGCACGGCTTAAAGCAAAGACGATCAGCGCGACTATGAACAGAAGTACGATCCCCTGCAAGAGGCGATTCAGTATGTATTTTTGCAAATAATTGCCGGTGGCAGTGTGGCCTGATATATACTGCCCCTAAGAATCTGAAAGAAGTCCATTGCCGCTTACCTCCGATGATCTTGGGACTGTCGGAGGTAAGCGTCTTTTGCGGTTACTTAAAGACTATCGTGGCCAAGGGTTGCCTTCGGGGTGTGGAATACGATGGAAAACGTCACCCAGTTCCCCGCGACCGTATATGCCTTGCCAGTGGCCGACGCTATCAGCATTCGTGGCGTATAGGCTTACGCTCTGCACGATGGGAATCCCGATCCATTGGTCGACTACTAACTGGATGATGTCATTGGTGGCTTTGAACCTCTTGGCTTCATCCATCGATGACACGGCAATCTCATTTAACCTGACGTATTCCTCAGCTTGGGGAGTCATGTGGTCTGCATCCCCGAAAGCATGGTGGTTACTACCAGGATCGAACGTCGTGTTGTAACGGGGTACCGGAAGAGGCCGGCCTGCATTGCGATAGATGCTTATATCCCCATTCATCGCTTGGTCCCACTTGCTATTCCCCTTCTTCCGGGTCATTGGTCTCCAAATACCACCTTCGACGACTTTCAAGTCCACTTTGACCCCAATCTCTTCCCAGAAGCCCCCCAGCGCTTGGCTGATGTCGTTCATGTAAGGTGTGCCGGAGAAATTGGTACTCCACATGGTTAGTTCGAGACCGTCGCCGTAGCCTGCTTCCTTAAGCAAAGCCTTGGAGCGGTCTGGGTCATAGACCAGGGTCTCTTTGGCCCATTTCTGCCACCGAGGTGCATCTACTTCCACACTTGTTGGGAACGTGGCGAATGGCATCGAAGGCCTGCCGTAACCGTTCAAGGTGTAATCTATTATGTCCTGACGGTTTATGGCATAGGATAAGGCCTCGCGTACTCGTACATCGGTAAGTGGAAGCCCTTTAGCTTCATCGAAGTAAAGACCCCAGAACTGGAATATGAACATTCCGACGCCTTCGATCACCGTCACCTGCGCTCCCGAATCGATCACTTCTGGGGCTGATTCGGGAACCAGATCTACGATATCGGATTGAGCAGTCCGGAGCATTGCTATCTTGGTGCTTTCTTCAGGGACCAATAATAGTTTGAGTTCCTGAAAATGTGGTACTCCTCGGTGAGAATTGTCGAAGGCTTCGTACGCGAAGTAGTCTCCAACTGAATGGGAGGCGTATTTCCAAGGGCCGCTCCCCATAGGCTTCTTACGGAATGCCTCGTCTCCCACGGTCTCGATATACCCCTTTGGCATTATCTGGCCGCCTTGGAAGACTGCCCGGGTTAGGTTGCTCCAAAAATGGGGCTTGGACCCATTGGTGAATATCCGTAAGGTGAGTGGATCAATCGCCTCGATGGCTTCTTCTGGAGGTTGTCTCAATTGCTTGGCCAGGCGTTTGGCATCACTGGTCACGGTCTCCGGATGAAACATCGTACGTTCGAGGCTGAACTTGACGTCCTCGGCGGTCAGCGGTTCGCCATCGTGGAACGTCAGGCCTTCTTCGAGCTTGAACGTCCAACTATTGCCGTCGGGATCAATTCCCCATTCTTTGGCAACGCCCGGGCCGACCCCGCCATACAGGGATTCGTGGTTAAAGCCCAGCAGGGCGTCATAGATTGGCGCTTGGTACTGAGCATGCCCAGCCCGGCTTTGCAGGATCGGGTCCGTGACCTGCGCGCCCAAGTTTTCAAGGCTTACTGTCAGAGTGCCGGAAGGGCCTCCTGCGCGCGCCACCGCGGCAGGCGCCACTGGGAGCGGTGTCGCAAACACCAACACCTCTTTGATCACCTCTTTGATCACCTCTTTCTCAATGATCACTTCCTTGGGTACCTCTTTGATCACCTCTTTGAAAACCGGTACCTCTTTGACAACCTCTCTGACCACCTCTTTTTCCACTATCACCGGTTCGGCGGACGAGCCGCAGGCCACCGCGGACAGGAGGAACAGCATTGCCGAGAAAAGGATTACGATGCTTGGGTGTCTCGGTGTTAGGTTGGGCATAAATGGAGCTCCAAAAACTCGAATTAAGGTACCACGGTGCGGCAGCCTCAAAGAAAACCGGACTCATCCGAGTCCAATTTTCTTGTCGCAATAAGTATGACCAAGTTCGCAAGGAGGCGGCACCAATTGGTCAATGACGGTACACGGAGACGCAATATAAGCTATAACGATTGTCGTTGTCAACCCATTGTAATCGTCTGGTAGGAGCCCTGCTCAGGGTTCTGGGCTCTATGGGCAGATGCGAGACGGAGCCAGGATTGACTAATCCTGGAAGAGGACCGGGAGTCCGCCGGGGAATGTTGCGCGTCCTATTGGGCTGCTACAGCGAGGCTGGGCTTTGCGCTATTAACTGAACTGGCACGCCACGATGGGGAGGCTGCTTGATCCTCCGGAGCCTTACGTCCGGCTTGATACCGCATTGGGCAAAACAGCACCAACTATTCAAGTTTGGCCAACCGGTTCTCACATCTAGCGATACGTTTCTCCCATTCGCCACCCCATCCCTGGGCCATCGCTTCTTTGCACAACCGGATGGCTTCGGCGTAGTCCTTCTCTCTCTTCCGGATGATGGCCAACTGTTGGAATCCGTGGTGCGCTGGGAGATAATCTTTAAGGTCTTCCGCCAGGAACACTTTTGCGGCTTCCGGCCCCAAGTGGATCTGTTTCTCGCAGGAGTCGATGGCCCGGTCCAGGGCTTCGGGATCGTCGTTCCGGTGCCGGTAGTAGGCCTGGGCCATTTGCTGATAGGTAAAGTGCCGGTCGAGGAGCTTGGCGCCCCCGGTCTCCTCGGCCTTGGCGAGCAATCTCGCGGCTATGTCCATTTCCTTTGATCGGATAAACTCGATCGCCAAAGATGATAGCCCATTCTCCAACCAGCCAGTGGTAAACTCTGGATAGGCGCGTTCCGAGACGATAATGTCTTTGTTATCTCCAACGACCAGACTAGGACGCACGGCCTGTATCTCCTTCCTCCCCTCCTCGGTGAATGTGGAGAGCCACCAATCGGCAAGGCCGTAATTGTAGGCGTTCAGCGATAATGGGACACTTTTAAGGGGAGAAAAACATGAGAGTGGTGGTGGGTTTGGACTCCTGGTGTTGGGTATAGATCATCCACATCAAGAAAGGAG
>Ga0208879_1001940_pt1 | contig 18807 bp, 14 predicted proteins | sample Knorr_S15_td_Bot_FD_185605 | JGI IMG/M metagenome (GOLD analysis project Ga0208879, IMG submission 185605) | Marine microbial communities from Southern Atlantic Ocean transect - Knorr_S15_td_Bottom_ad_5009_LV_A (SPAdes) (version 2) | ecosystem: Environmental > Aquatic > Marine > Oceanic | place... | reverse complement strand
CCCACTCCAAATGCCCTTGCCATCCGCATCACCGTCGCCTCGGCCTTTTCGTCGCCGATGAGTCGGCAAATGACGTATGGGCACATGGCTTCGCTGTACTCGCCGCCATGGCAGTTGATGATATACTGGCTTCCCCGACCCAGTTCTAACATCATGTCTTTGACTTCGGGTAGAGTGGGTGCAAATTGGGTCCAGTTCAATAGCGATTCTTCATTGGTCGCCAGGCTGATCACAATTGTGCCGCGCACAGCTGCGGGATCGAGTTCACGATACAAACGCTGCACGGCTTCGATGCCTGCATACTCTGTACCGTGCTGCCCTCCGTAGATGGAGATTTGCTCCCCCGCACGCGCGCCGTGAATGGTGCCAGTCGGAATGCGCAGTTCCTTCCCTTCCGCTGTTGTGCGGGTGATGTATTCAGCTTCTTTGCTGCCGTTCATTTTCTAAAGCGATTGAGCCGATGTCAATGCGTACCATACGTAATCATCAGCCTGTTTAGCAAGTGAACTACCTATAAACGATTATCCACGCAATACACACGCCTCGGCCGCAGCGGACTGACCGTTTCCTATAAGTATGAACAGCTCGATAAATATGGTTGAATAAGTATTGTGGTCAATATTTTCAGGAGGTATTAAAATGGGTGATGTATCTGGGAAGATCGCGTTTATCACAGGAGCTAGCAGCGGAATAGGAAAGGGTTGTGCAGAGCTGTTTGCCTCCCAGGGAGTAAACCTGATTCTTGCCGCCCGGCGGATAGAGCGCCTCGACACACTATCTGAGGAGCTCTCTAAAAAACACAACATTGAGGTATTGACACGCGAGCTGGATGTAAGCCGACAGGCGGACGTAGAAAGCACGGTGACTAATTTACCGGAGAAGTGGAAAGATATTGACATCCTGATTAGTTCTGCAGGGCTTGGTCGCGATTCCGATACATTCCACGATGGAAGCATCAGCGACTGGGATGAGATAATAGACACTAATCTCAAGGGGCTACTATACGTGTCTCGTGCTATCGTACCGCTGATGGTTAAGAGAAACGCGGGACACATTGCAATTATCGGCTCTACAGCGGCACACTCGGTAGTTCCCGGTTCGCTCGTTTACTGCGCAACGAAGTGGGGTATGAATGCACTCGCTAAAGGATTTAAGCTGGACCTGGCGGGGATCAACATAAGAGTGACGATTGTGCATGCCGGCAGGACTGAGACAGAATTCAGACTCGTAATGCATCGGGGAGATGCCGAGCGTGCAAAGAAGCACTATGAAGGCGTGGTCCCGCTCAGTTCAAAGGATGTCGCAGAATCAGTTCTTTTTGCGGTGAGCCAGCCATCACATGTCAATATTGCTGAAATCATCGTTACACCCACTGATTATGAACAATATCGATCAAAGGCATTGGCACCAAATCAAGATAAATGACCCTGATGGATCCCGACTCACGCTTCCAGATGTATCGGCACTGGTCAATGTCGGAACACATAGACCACAACAATCGCCGAACGTCACTACTTGAATTTTTAACAGGTGAGGAACCCGCCGACAGCAAATTGAGCGCCGACGATGCGGTGAGGCGCGCGGCAAAGCATCATTGTTGTTGCCCCGTGAACGCCGCATCCCACAAGTGAATCATTTCATCCATCCGAGGAGTCCATTCGACGCTACGGCTCACGCCGTAGGTATCTAACTGGATGTAGAGGAATATCCAGGGGGCCTCTTCGAGAACGATCTCCTGCATTCGCAGGCCGATCTCACGACGACGATCAAGGTCGAGTTCACGCTGAAGCTCTTTCCACAACACCTCATACTCCGCGTTCTCCATGCGATAGAAATTGCCGGGACTTGTAATGGTAAAATCAGCTGCTTCTAACGCTAGCTCGAACTCACCGCCGCTTGCTTGCACAAACAAGCCCGGCAGGTTATAACTCAGCAGTTTGGCCCGATAATTTCCCCATTCGAAACTACGGACCCCTTCGGTAAACGAAACGCCAATCTCACCGAGTTGCGCAGCAACGGCTTGCGCCAGTTCATAATCCTGGACCCATCGCCCAATGGGTGTGTCCAGGGAAATTAGTTCAAATCCGTTCGGATATCCGGCTTCAGCTAACAATGCTTTGGCCTTTTCTAGGTCGAAAGGATAGGGTTTCAGGTTTTTATGGGCATTGGGCGGATTGAAGACGTACGACATACGTCTGGCGCGCCCTCCGAATAATCCTTCATTGATGGCATCGAAGTCTATGGCGTAATTCAAGGCTTGCCGAACTCGCTTATCCGCCAGCGGTGCAGGGCCATTTTGCGTGGTGATTCCAATCAACACACGACGCCCTCCCTCAATGGTTTCTATCCGAACATCGGATGAGCCGAGGAGGACTCGAGTCTGATCAAAGGGCAAGCCGGGTACAATGTGTACGCCGCCGGTCTCAAGCTCAGCAATCTGGGTTGAAACTTCTGGAATCACCCGAAACGTGATCCGCTCCATGATCGGTGCCTCCCCCCAATAGTCGGGAAACTTCGTAAGCGTAGTATGGCTGTCGCGTACGCGTTCACTAATGACATACGGTCCCGTGCCTACCATATGCACAGCTCGCTCAGCGTCTGAGGCGTGCGCGTAAAAGCCGGGCGACACGATCGGGAGCTGAGTTAGATAAAATGGTAGCAGCGCCTTAGGATTCGCCGTCGTGATCCGTACGGTATGCGCGTCCACGACATCGACATGCGTGATTTCGGCCGAGGGCACCGCGACTGTGGCTCCTCCTAGCGTTTTCCCTTCTGCATTCCTCTGATACACCAGATCGATGCTGAATTTGACTGCCTCCGCTTCGAACGGCTCCCCATTGTGGAATTGGACCCCCTCACGGAGCCTAAATTCCCAGGTCAGGCTGTCTTCTAGCCGCCGCCATTCGGTCGCCAGCCAGGGAACTATGTCCATCTCTTTATCGAGGAATGTCAGCGTTTGAATGACATGATCTGCAAAACTCACCTCGTGGCGGCTGAACATTGCATAGGGATCAAGCGTGGAGACGTCTGTTGCGTTGGCGACTACAAGGGAATCTGATTCTTGCTCACACGCCGCGAAGGTCGAGATGAGTGCAACTCCAAGAACGATACAAGCGGGGATTCTCATGGCTCATAACGCGATAGAGAATTGCCAACCATTGTGATGCAGGAGAGGTTGGGCTAAATAAAAGGGTTGAGGGGCGGTGGTGCAATTTCCATTGGCTCCTAGGGCGTAAGAGCAGACAAAGGTGGGAGGAAGGGATAGTATGGGAGAAAATCCCCCCCATACCCCCGATCATCGTAACAAGAGCAGAGACTTAGTCGACGTGATTGTGCCTCCCATGTTCTCCCTATATAAAAATACCCCATGCAGGTCACCGACTTACATGGGGTAATGTGGGTCATAGGGGATTTGAACCTCTGACCTCTACGATGTCAACGTAGCGCTCTAGCCAACTGAGCTAATGACCCGAATCGAGTGATTGTGTGCGCCAGGGCAAGGCCAAGGATTAACAACCTCTCGAAGGGCCGCAAAGATACTCCCGCCCAGGAGGCGTTTCAAGGATTCAATTAGAATCCCACGCGAAGAGCGATTACAGGCCAGTCTTCTATCGGGGGGGCTAGCGCTGCGGAAACGGAGAGTCGGCGGGTTCGGGTGGCCTTCCTGGCCGCGATCGCGGCTGATATGAGTCTGTTTGCAACGAGTGAAGCTATCAGTATTGAACGCCGCCGGCGAAGCGATTCCGCATCGTCTCGAAGGTCTCGAAATCGTTCAAAGTCCCTCTGTGATTCCCACTCCCAGTGAAAGGCGGGCTCGCTCACGTAGTCGATCAGATCCCAGGCTCGATTGCGAAGCATCGTCTCCAGATACTGATTCGAGGATTCAAAAGAGGCCAGATTCAGGTAAAAGGTTCTGTCTTTTCCATCGAGCTGTGCTCCCGAAGACCGGGATGCGAGCGTAGTGTAGGAGTTCTCCAGATGATTGCGCTGCCACTCGCCTCCAAAAAGGGATAGCCAGAGTCCGACGTCTGCCGCGGTGTACGCCACCGCCCATCGGGTCCAGCGTCCTCCCTCGACATATTTATGACCGAGACCGGGCAGTAAGATCGAGTAGAGGAGTGCTTTCTTTACGGAGGCAGATTCAGTTGGAGCAGTCCTGGCGCCGGTCTGGCCGTAGGTCGTAGTCGGGGCCAGACCCACCGTCATCGAGAAACAGAAGATGGTCAGCAGAAGGATGCGCTTCAACAGATCAATACCGGCCGAGTTGGAGGATCGCTTTCAATCGAAGTGATTGCACGAAATGATTACACAGCGCAATCAGCCACATCAACGACAATGGGCGCCACTGGATCCGTAGAGAAAGAGCAGGGCCAGTCCGAGGCTCAGCTACTGAGCAAGTCGGCGTAGACGGCGGAACGGGAAATCATCAAAAATATCTTCGACGATATCTTTGTCCACATTGCGTCCTTCGATATTCAGCGCTACAACGAAGCGTTCTTCGATAATTACAACGCCCTGTATCTCGGCATTTCGACCATCATATTTAGCGGACTCAAAACCTGGATAGCCAGAGAACTTTCGGGTTCTCTTAAAGCCATCTCCGTCTTCTTCGTCGATATCCTGATTGATATAATCGAAACCCATCGCGAGAAGACCTTTCATGGTGCCCAGATCGAGGATGGTTATCTCCATGTCCATGTTTTCCGATTCATACTCGGCTTCCAATTTGGACACTCGCATTCCGAATCCACCCTTGTTGGCTCCTTTCATTCCGATGCGTTCCATGCCTTCGATTTCGTCGGCAAGTAGGCCTCTGAATTCCCGATAGTCTACAACAGAAACATCCGCATCTTCCTGGATTCGAGAACCAATTTCTTCTAGAAGTGCTCCAATTCGGGCCATCCCACTGGCCACAGATTCTTTGACGTCACGCCCAATTTCTTCGAGCTCTTCCCGAGACATGTCGTCTTCAAATCGATCCTCAATGCGATCCCGAAGATCTTCTATCTGATCTTCCGCCCGTTCCAGTTCTCGCTCCAGATCTTCTCCGATGTCACGGGCCACATCTTCGGAAATGGTGTCTGCATCACGCCGGTCATTTTCGTCGGCGCAGCTGTAGAAACTCACGCAAAAAAAGCCCAGGATGGCCAGTACGGCAAAGATTCTCATTGAAGAACTCTGTTCGATACTTGAGGATTTCCGAAATCAATGTGTTTGGTACGTAGGCACACAGAAAAGGTGACACAATCCTGTCATAAAACAGGTCCAGCAGACTACATGCTTCTTCGGTACTGACCACCGACTTCGAAGAGTGCGTGGGTGATGTCTCCGAGAGAACACACTGGGACGGCATCCATGAGCGCTTCGAACGTATTTAATCCGGCCCTGGCAACCTCCTGAAGGTGCTCGAGGGCCTCGAGTCCTTTCTTGTGATTTCGGGCCTGGAAGGAGCGTAGATTCTCAATCTGACGCTGCTTTTCCTCTTCTGTGGAGCGCATCAAGGCAACAGGGTTCTCGGCGCCAGTGTCCTCTGAAATGTCTTCGCGAAACGTGTTCACGCCAATTACGGGCAATTCACCGGAGTGCTTCTTTCGTTCGTAGAAGAGGCTTTCTTCTTGAATTTTTGAGCGCTGATACATGGTCTCCATGGCCCCCAGCACCCCGCCACGGTCGTTTATCCGATCAAATTCACTTAGAACGGCTTCTTCCACCAGATCGGTCAACTCATCGGTGATGTAGGCGCCCTGGACTGGATTTTCATTTTTCGCCAGCCCGAGCTCCCGATTGATGATGAGCTGAATGGCGATCGCGCGGCGGACACTTTCTTCAGTGGGCGTTGTGATAGCTTCGTCGTAAGCATTGGTATGCAACGAGTTACAGTTATCATAGATCGCCATGAGAGCCTGGAGCGTGGTCCGGATATCGTTGAATTGTATTTCCTGCGCGTGCAGGCTCCGTCCAGATGTCTGGATATGATATTTCAGTTTCTGACTGCGAGCATTGCCGCCGTATCGATTCTTCATCGCGACGGACCATATTCTCCTGGCGACCCGCCCGATCACCGAGTACTCCGGATCCATTCCATTCGAAAAGAAGAAAGAGAGATTGGGAGCAAAGTCGTCGATGTTCATTCCCCTGGCGAGGTAGTACTCGACGAAGGTGAATCCATTTGACAGCGTGAACGCAAGCTGGCTGATCGGGTTGGCGCCAGCTTCGGCAATGTGATAACCCGAGATGGAAACGGAATAGAAATTTCTGACCCCGTTATCGATGAAGTGCTGCTGAACGTCGCCCATCATGCGGAGGGCAAATTCAGTGGAGAAGATGCATGTGTTCTGGGCCTGGTCTTCCTTTAGAATATCAGCCTGCACCGTACCGCGGACCACCTTCAGGGTCTCCGTCTTAATGCGCTGATAGACCTCATCCGGTAGCAGACCCCACTCGACGAGTTGCGATCCGTGCGTGCCCAGCAGGCCGAGCCCGGTCCCGTCATGGGACTGGGGGAGGCCGTCCACGGGCCCCATGGGTCCGGTTGGCGAGTACTCAGGGCCATTCTTTCCGAGTTTCGTCTGGATTTTTTTCGAGACGCCCTCCCACGAACCGTCTTTCCTGAAGTGCTCTTCGATGCGCTGGTCGACGGCCGTATTCAGAAACATGGCCAGGAGCATGGGCGCCGGCCCATTGATGGTCATGGATACACTTGTCGAAGGATCACTAAGATCGAAGCCGGAATACAACTTCTTCATGTCATCCAGCGTGCAGATCGAGACTCCGGCGTTTCCGACCTTTCCGTAGATATCGGGGCGTTCGTGCGGATCGAAGCCATAGAGGGTCACCGAATCGAAAGCCGTCGACAGTCTCTTGGCAGGGTTGTCTTCCGACACAAGATGGAATCGGCGATTCGTTCTCTCCGGGCTTCCCTCGCCAGCGAACATGCGGGTCGGATCTTCTCCGACTCGCTTGAAGGGGAAGACGCCCGCGGTGAATGGAAAGTATCCGGGTAGATTTTCCAGCAGAGCGTAACGAAGGCGCTCGCCCGGCTCTTTCGTTCTGGGCAGGGCTACACGCGGCACCATCGTTCCGGACAGGGATTCGGTGAAGAGAGGCACCGTGAAAGATCTTCCGCGAACCTGGTAGCTGATTTCTTTTGAGCGGTACTGTTCTTCCAGATCTTCCCACCCTTCAAGAATAGCCTTGGATCGGTGATCCAGACGCTCCCACCAGCGCTCGGCCATCTGCTCGAGGCGCGGCGTGAGGAGATCTCGATCCTCGGGCCCCCACTCATTCAGTTGGAGGAGTGCGCCAGCGACCTGGCCCCATTTTCTGGCGTATTCGATCTGAGACTCCGCGCGAGATCGGTAGTCGCGGCATACATCGGAAATATCTCCGAGATAGCGTTGGCGTCGAGCGGGAATCAGCGCCTCGGCGTCCCCAGCTTCAATCGGCTTGTCGTCGGGTGTGTAGGTACCTGAAGGCCGACCGAAGGAGAAATCTGCATTCAGCTTGTCAAGAAGTGCGAGATACAGATTGGTGACGCCCGGGTCATTGAAGTGGGATGCCATGGTCGGATACACGGGCATCTTGTCCGGACTTACATCGAAATCGGCCCGGTTACGCTGCATTTGTTTACGTACATCGCGCAACGCATCCTCACTTCCACGCTTCTCAAATTTGTTCAACGCCACAAAATCAGCAACATCCAGCATGCCGATTTTTTCAAGTTGTGTTGGAGCTCCGAATTCCTGTGTCATCACGTAGACCGAAATATCGGTCATGTCTGCAATCTCTGTGTCGCTCTGACCAATTCCTGCAGTCTCCAGGATGATGAGTTCGAAGCCCGCTGCCTGGCAGACAGCGATGGAATCCTCCAGCGCCTTCGATGTGGCCCGATTGGCCTGACGAGTTGCGAAGGATCGCATGAACACATGTTTGCCGGCATCGTCATAAATCGCATTCATGCGAATCCGATCTCCGAGGAGCGCCCCACCCGTCGAGCGTCGAGTCGGGTCCACGGACAGAACGGCAATATGTAGATCTTCGAAGTCTGTGATGAACCGACGAACCAGCTCATCGGTGAGCGTCGATTTTCCCGCGCCGCCGGTACCAGTGATGCCAATGGTCAGCGTTTGCTTTAAATCTAGTGCTGCACCGTCACCGGAAGCAGCAGACACTTTTTCGGGTGCTGACTCGATATTCGATAGTGCACGGGCAATGGCACTTGGATCGATTTTCGCCCCGTTGTCAGATAGCCGGCTCGCACCATTTCCCGATTCCAATGCGGTAACGGAAAAATCGCACTCCTGGATCATCAAGTCGATCATCCCGCGAAGGCCCAGCTCCAATCCGTCCTCCGAAGAGAAAATCCGGGTTACCCCATACTTGTGGAGTTCCTTTATCTCTGCAGGTACGATTACCCCTCCTCCTCCGCCAAATATTCGAATATGGCCAGCTCCTCTTTCCCGAAGCAGGTCAACCATATACTTGAAATACTCCATGTGGCCGCCCTGATAGGACGAAATCGCGATGCCCTGCACGTCCTCCTGGATGGCAGTATCAACGATTTCCTGAACTGCACGATTATGGCCGAGGTGTATGACCTCCGCACCGGCGGACTGAAGTACTCGCCGCATGATATTGATCGCGGCATCGTGACCGTCAAAAAGACTGGCTGCAGTCACAAAACGGATGTGATTCGTCTGCGAATAGGTGGTATCGATGCCAGTTGCTTCCATGAGGGCGATAAACGGCCTTGAGGCTAGTTCAGGTGGTTTTCCTACAGTCCATACATACGCCCGTGAATCCTTCAGGTTTTAGACGTGGGTATGAATATAACGGTGTTAACCTGATTCTGCCACGGCGTCCGTCGACTGCAGGTTCGACTCGAAAGCCAGAGAAAGCACATATTCTTTTTCAATGGTGAAGCGTGCGGTCCAGGATTGACCTTCCGGGTCCGTCGCCAGAGCAGATCCGGCTTCCAGGTCAATTTCCAGCTCCACCTTTTTGGGAGATCTGCGTAGGCCCGTCCCGTTCGCCTTCAGAACGGCTTCCTTCAGAGTCCAGCACAGGAACAGCGAATGCGTGACGTCGAGGGGCAGTTCTTTAATGTGCTGCCGTTCGCCGTCTGCCAGAATGTAGTTCAGTAGCGCTTCCGGCTTTTCGCGGATGACCTCCATGTCGACGCCGACATTTCGCGGTGCGGCGATAGCAATTGCCTGATCACCCGAGTGAGCCAGCGACAAATAAAGTCCTGAATTCGGGCACGCCAGTCTTCCGGATTCTTCCACGATAAGGGCGACGTCGCGAGGCTGAATCCCAAGATGCCCGGCCAGCAGAGAGCGCAATGCTACGCGGCCCAATGTAAAGCTGCGTTTTCGTCCCTCATTCTTCATGCCCGCCCGGCGATCGATTTCAGCATCCGTTAGAAATCGCTTCCATGATCCGTCGATTTCGTCATCATACGACAACTGACAAATCAGGATGTCTTCGGGAAGACCTCTCAGCGTTGGGTGCATGGCGAAAACAAACTAGGACGGCTCTTCCAGGCCTGCCGTCTATCTGGCGAACTGGCTATGGGACAGAATTAAAATTAGTCGCCACCGCGCTCCAGTTCACGATGTTCCAGAATGCGGCTACGTAGTCTGGGCGACGGTTCTGATAGTTCAGGTAATACGCGTGCTCCCATACGTCCAGACCCAGAAGAGGAGTATCTCCATTCATGTGAGGACTGTCCTGGTTTGCCGTCGAGTACACTTTCACAGTGCCCGAAGCTTCCTTGACCAGCCAGGCCCATCCGGATCCAAAGCGGGTTCCGGCCGCAGCCGCGAAAGCGGCTTGAAATTCTGAAAAAGATCCAAATGCGCTGTCTATCGCTGACCCTAGCGCACCCTCTGGAACTCCACCGCCTGACGGGGACATAATCGACCAGAAGAGAGAGTGATTGGCATGACCGCCACCATTATTTCGAACCGCACCCCGGATCGCATCCGGTACACTGTCAATGCCCTTAAGCAGCGCGACAACAGATTTACCGGCCTGCTCTTCGTGGCCTTCCAGCGCTGCGTTCAGTTTTGCTACGTAGCCAGCGTGGTGCTTGCCATGATGGATCTGCATGGTGCGCTCATCGATGATGGGCTCGAGAGCGTCATGAGCGAAGGGGAGGTCGGGGAGTGTATGAGGCATCTTGATCGCGAGTGCTTTGTGAGGGGGTCGGCTCGTTGGCGAATAGTCAATGTACGAACGTCACGGTTTCGAGGCATCGGGGCGCAAAGTGTGTGCGTCGGTTTCGGCTAAGGTCCGAGCACGGTCGCTACCGAGCCCGACTGGAAGAATCCGTCCGTGAGTTCAATGACAGAAGTTGTGAGCCCGAAGACGAACAGCAGGATAACACACAGTACAATTACGGCGGCAGAGCTTCTCGGAATCGTGAATGAGTCCGCCAATTTTGAAGAGGCCTCGGTCTCTGTTTTCATGAACATGACCACCAGCACGCGGAGATAATAGTACGCTGAGACCGCGCTGGCGAGGACCCCAATGATGGCCAGCCAGACGAGTCCAGCGTCCACTGCTGGAGCGAAAACGGCCCATTTACCCAGAAATCCGGCCAGCGGCGGAAAACCAGACAGGCTGAACATGAATACGACCATCGCCCAGCCGAGCAGCGGTTTTCGGAATCCGACTCCTGCCAGTGAATCGAGCGTCTGCTCGCTGCCTTCCTTTCCATCCCATTCGAGCAGCGCGACAACACCGAACGCACCAATATTCATGATGACATACACCATGAGGTAGAACAACGCTCCCGAGTATCCTTCAACAAGGCCCGAAGACAGGCCAACAAGAACGTACCCGGCGTGTGCGATCGACGAGTAGGCCAGCATGCGCTTAACGTTCTGCTGCGACAGCGCAATGATGTTGCCAACAACCATGGTGATAACGGCGAAGACAGCCAGAACATCCGTCCATCGTTCGGTGGGAAGGGCTTTATAGAGGATGATGATCAAGGCTCCGAAAGCAGCTGTTTTGGAAGCCGTGGCCATGAATCCAGCAATGGGCGTTGGTGCACCCTGATACGCATCCGGCGTCCACATGTGAAATGGAGCCGCGCTGACCTTAAACAGGAATCCGACCAGAAGCAGAGAAACGCCGCCCCAGAACATGACCCCGCCGCCGCCTTCGACCCCGGCTTTCATTGCAGAAAAGTCCATCGTTCCCGTCGCGCCATATAGAAGTGCGATGCCGTAGAGGAAGAATCCGGTTGAGAAGGCTCCGAGGAGAAAGTACTTGAGGGCGCTCTCGGCCGACCCTGATTCTGAGCGAACGAATCCGGTGAGGATGTAAAGACATATTGACATGGTCTCGAGGCCCACAAATACAGCGATCAAATTGTTCGCAGCGCCAAGAACCAGCATGCCTACCGTCGCAAACAAGATCAGTGCGTACACCTCTCCAATGTTGTGGCCAATCTTTTTTAGATAGGGAACGGACAGAATAACGGTGAGCACTCCGCTGCCGAGGACCAGTGCGTTCACGAACGCCGCCGAGCCGCCCGTTCGCAGCATGTCGGAGTAAGCCGTGCCTTCAGGGCCGCCCAACCCCACGATCTCGAAAATAAATCCAGCCAGAAGAGCCAATCCCGCTATCCAAGGCGTGGCCACGTGCCTGTTATTGAAGGCATCAAAAACAACCAGAGCAAGGCCGGCAAGGCTCACAATGACGAGCGACAGCGTCGCCGCCATGTCGCCCCACATTAGAGAATATGCTTGTGAAAGGTCCATACTTAGTGTTAGATCCAGGAAATGTCGTTGATGCGTCGCGCTAGCTCTATGTCCTTGGCCGTCACCCGGTTGCCAGCATCATGGGTGCTTAAAGCAATGTGAACCTGCGAGTAAACATTTGAAAGTTCAGGATGATGATTCATCTCTTCGGCTTCGAATGATATCCTCATGATGAAGCTGATCGCCTCTCGAAAGTTGCCGAACTGAAATGTCTTTCCGATTGAGTTTTCTGCAAACTGCCAGCCGTCAAGCTGCTCAAGTGCAGTTTCGATTTCGGGCTCGGATAGCGGAGTGTTGTTTGGTGTTTCCATATTAGAATACCCAGCCACTGAAGAATATGATGTAGATGATGGCGTAAATCGGGACCAGAATCGGGATGGCATATCGGAAGATGTATCCCATGAACGAGGGTGTTTCCACTCCATTGGCTTCGGCGATTGCCTTGACCATGAAGTTCGGGGCGTTGCCTATGTAGGACATGGCTCCAAAAAACACAGCCGCAACAGAAATAGCCTGTAGGTATATCGCCGAATCGACGCCGTTTGCGAACGCCAGCACGGAGGACGGATCGTTCACATCCATGCCGAATTTACCCATTGCCGCCGCGAGAAAATTCAGATAGGTCGGCGCGTTGTCCAGGATTCCGGATAACGTTCCCGTACCCCAATAAAACGTGCCGACTGAAAGCGAATCCGCATTTTGCTGTGCGAAATTGCTGATCAGCTGGAGCGCCGGCTGCATAGTTGCAAAGATCCCGAGAAAGAGCCAGCCGACTTCTCGAATGGGCTCAAAATGAAACTCGTTTTTTTCGAACACGGTCTTGTTCGCCGTCAGGTAGGCGAGGACTGCGACCGTCACCATAACGATCTCGCGTATGCCAAACGGGACTCGCCAGAGCTCGTTCAGGTCAGGCACCCACTCGAAAATGTTGGGATCGATGAACACTGAAACGATGATAATGGCGACCCAGAAAAAGCTCTTGGTGCCAATCATGGACACAACGGGTTGATCGGGATCAGGATCGGGACTCTCCGCTTTGTTTTGGGAATCTATGACCCAGAATACCCCCAGGATGAGCGCGGTGGCGGGAAACCATATGTACCAAACGTGGGTCAGCGTCCAGAAAAACGGGACTCCTCGCAAGAATCCGAGGAACAGGGGTGGATCTCCAATCGGCGTGAGTGCTCCTCCTACGTTGGCCACCAGGAAGATGAAAAAGACGATGTGGTATGCTTTCAGGCGCCCTTTATTCAGGCGCATGTAGGATCGAATAAACAACATCGCCGCTCCCGTGGTCGCTATCACGTTTGCGATGACTGACGCGACAAGCAGCAATATCACGTTATTGCGCGTAGACCCTTTGATGTTTATGTGCAGATAAACACCCGATGCGGCAATGAACAACGATGCCACCAGCGCGATGAACGAGATATACTCAGAGATCGCGTGCTCCATGGGCACGATGGAGTCCATCACAAAAATGTAATAGGCCCCTACAAAAAGTCCGAGTCCGATGGCGTACCTGGGATAATTCTGATGCCAGTGGTGGGCGAAGAAGAGAGGTCCTGTTGCGATCATAATCAGGATCACTGCGAACGGAATGATCAACCAGAGGGGCGGCAACGGACCGTGATCGTCTGCGTGCTCTTCCTGCGCATCCGGTTCGGCGTCGTGACCCTCCGCAGCCGGGGCATCAGCATCGTGATCCTGAACTGGCGCCTGGACCGCTTCCATATCCTGCCCGGCGACCACCAACAATCCGTTCGCACGAACTGACTGCATTCCCGCTACCATGAATCCCAAAATCAGGATCAGGGACAGCCTCGAGGGCAGAACAGATATTGCAGACAGAGAGCGCATCATGAGCAAGCTTGAATCCGATCAGTGAGTGGTGATTGGAGATAGGACCTCAGGCTCATCCGCCTCTACTGCTTCCGGAGCAACATACGCCACACTGTTCCTCAGTTCTGCCGCAACCTCAGCGGCAATACGCTTGCTCTCGATCATCTCCAGCAACTCTTTTACTGCGGGTTCACTCTTGGCGAGAAACGGAGCGGGCGCGATTCCAAGGACCACCATCAACACCGCGAGAGGAATCAAGAGGGCCAGTTCGCGCCTGTTCAGATCCTTCATTGACTCATTTTCTTCGCGATCGATGGTCCCCCAGAACATTCGGTAAACCATGTGCAATAAATAAACCGCCGCCAGAATGACACCCGACGTCGCGAATGCTATCAGGATTGGACTGTCGAGCACCGTGCTCTTGAACGAGCCCACCAAGATCAGAAACTCTCCCACAAATCCGTTCAAGCCCGGCAGGCCAGCAGAAGCAAGTACACTCAGAATCATGAAAAACGTGAGCATGGGAACGGACGATGCGAGTCCGCCATAATCGCCCATATCACGCGTGTGCCGGCGCTCGTAGAGCATCCCGACAATCAGGAAGAGTGCTCCCGTCGAGATGCCGTGGTTGATCATTTGAATCATCGCGCCCTGCAATGATTCCACGGTGAACGCAAATATTCCCAGAACAACAAATCCCAGGTGGCTCACCGATGAATACGCGACAAGCTTTTTGGCGTCACTCTGTGCCCTCGCTACAAGCGCGCCGTAGATGATTCCAATAACTGCCAGGACGGCGAAGGTCATAGCGTATTCCTGCGCGGCGTTCGGGAAAAATGGTAGGCAGAAACGAACCAATCCGTACGTACCCATCTTCAGAAGTACACCGGCCAGTATTACCGAGCCGCCCGTAGGTGCTTGGACGTGCGCGTCGGGCAGCCAGGTGTGAAACGGAAACAGGGGTACTTTGATGGCGAACGCCAGGGCAAACAGCAAAAACAACCAGCCCTGCATCTCGATGGGCATGTTGAATGAGACCAGCTTGTACCAGTCCGTCGTGAACACGCCTGCATTGACCACGTCCCCGGCGGCATATCCTAGGTAGATGAGCGCAACCAACATGAGAAGCGATCCGACCAGCGTGTAGAGCACGAATTTGAGAGCCGCGTACACACGATTTTCGCCCCCCCAGATCCCAATGATGAAATACATCGGGATGAGCGTCAGCTCAAAGAAGATGTAGAACAGGAAGATGTCAAAAGCGGCAAAGACGCCCGTCACGCCGGTCTGCAGGATGAGCAGCAGCGTGTAATATGGCTTGTGCGATTTGCTGATGTAATTCCACGACGACAGCACCACGATGGGTCCCAACAGCGTGGTGAGCATGATGAGCAGCAGATTCAGCCCGTCGATCCCCACAAAATATTTGATATCGAATCGTGCGGGAAACCAACTACCCGACAGATCTGCAAGCTGTGGCACAGTGGCCGTCGAGATCGCAGGGTCGAAGCCGAGGTACAAGCCGATCGACACAAAAAACGTGAGAACGGTTACGCCCAGCGCGGACCATTTGATGGCCGATTCGCTTTTCGAGAGCATCGTCACAACGGCTCCTGCCAGGGGCAGGAAGATGACTATCGATGTGAGAAACGGAATATTCATGTAGTTATGGTAGGAGCCCCATTCGTAGGCTCAGGACAGCATTAGCCAGCCGAGTAAGATGACCCCGAAAACAATGGCGGCGGCGTAAGTGTGCACGATCCCCGTCTGGATATATCGCAGCGTAAAACTTGCACCACGCGTGAAAAAGCCCACGAAGTTTACCAGGCCATCGACCACGTATTTGTCGAAGGGAGCCAGGCCATGGATAGCGCCGCCGATGAGCGGTCGAACAACTGCGCGATCATACGCCTCGTCGACGAAATACTTACCCTTCCACAGGCGGTAGAGTCCTCCAAATCGGGCAGATAATTTCTCGTCGAAGGCCAATCCTTCCGTGCTGTACCATTTCCAGGCCATCCCTACTCCAAACAGTGCGATCAGCGACGAAAACGCGATAAGGCCCCATTCAAGAGCCACGGGGACATGTCCGTGAACCGCGTACTCCGCTACAGGCGCCTGATCGCCAGCCAGGAAGTGATGAATCCAATTCAAATCGCCGTGGGCGATTACGGCCGGTATCCCAACCAAGCCTCCGACTGCGGCCAGTCCAGCCAGAATCCAGAGCGGCGTGGTCATTGACCAGGGTGATTCGTGCGGGTGGATGGTGTCGGCGTGGGGCCAGCGCTCTTCTCCTTCAAACGTCAAGACGTAAGCGCGGGTCATGTAGACAGCCGTTAGTAGAGCCGTCACAATCCCGACCCCATAGACCAGCCAGCCAACCAGGTGCCCGTCATATCCGAATTCGAATGCCTTGAACAGGATTTCGTCTTTCGAGAAGAATCCCGAAAAGAGGGGAATTCCGGCGATGGCCAGTGTGGAAATCAGGAACGTCATGCGGGTGGCGGGCATGTACTTCCCCAGTCCGCCCATCGTGCGCATGTCCTGCGCATCCAGCTCGTGTCCGTGACCGTCTTTTGCGAGTTCATGCTCGACGTGATGCATGGAATGGATCACGCTACCAGAACCAAGAAATAGGCAAGCCTTGAAGAAAGCGTGGGTCATTACGTGGAATATGGCTACGTAAAACGCGCCAACGCCGGTCGCCAGAAACATGTAGCCGAGCTGCGAAATGGTCGAGTAGGCCAAGACCTTCTTGATGTCATTCTGCGTGATCGCAATCGTTGCGGCGACCAGGGCGGTCAATGCACCGACCACGGCGATAACGGTCATGATGACCGGGGCACTCAGCACAATCACCGAAAGGCGCGCCAGCAGATACAGTCCCGAGGTAACCATCGTGGCGGCGTGGATGAGCGCCGAAACGGGTGTCGGGCCGGCCATCGCGTCGGGAAGCCAGGTGAAGAGAGGAATCTGGGCGCTTTTGCCCGTGGCGCCGATGAATAGCAATAGAACGGCCCAGTTGATCGAGCTCTGATCCATTGATGATGCACCGGCGAGCAGTGAATCGAAGTCCAGAGCGCCAATCTCACGGAACAGGATGAACATGGCCATGAGGAAGGCAAAGTCCCCGATACGGTTCATAATGAACGCCTTATTCGCAGCCGCGCTGTTCTTGAGATCCTTGTACCAGAATCCTATAAGGAGATAGGAACACAGACCAACTCCTTCCCAGCCGAGGAACAGGACCACCAAATTGTTGCCCAGCACCAGATTCAGCATGGCAAAGATGAACAGGTTCAGATAGGCGAAAAAGCGCCAGTATCCGTCATCTCCATGCATGTACCCGGTCGAATAGAGGTGGATCAAGCCACCCACGCCGGTGATGATCATCGTCATCAGGAGTGACAACTGATCGATCCGGAAAGCAAAATTGACAGTCAGATCACCCGCCGCCATCCAGGTGAAGACGGTGGCGACAATCGCCTCACCATCAAACGTCGCGAATAGATAGACGGCGATCAGAAATGGAATAGCCACCATTGCGGTAGCTACTGTTCCTATAAGTTTCTCCCTCGTCCTGTGCGCTGGCTGGAACAGTCCGAGTAGACCGTTGAAGGCAGCTCCGAGGAGCGGCAGCAGGATGACAAGTTCGATTAAAAGTTCAGGATCCATCGGTGAGCGAAAGGTGGATACGCGGGTGGTGTGCGTTTCCGGTTACGATTTTTGATTGAAGAGGCTAGTACTTGAAGAGGTTGATCTTCGTGATGTCGACAGTCAGCTTGTTGCGGAAAATGGCAATGATGAGTGCGAGACCAACCGCAGCCTCAGCCGCAGCTACCGACATCACAAAAAAGACGAGCACCTGGCCAGCGGAATCGCCCATCGATTGACTCAGTGCCACCAGTGTCAGATTGACCGAATTGAGCATGAGCTCAATCGACATCAGCATGATGATAACATTGCGTCGGAACAGGAATCCGAGGACACCCATGGTGAATAGCAAGGCGCTCAGCGTCAGATACCAATTGAGGGTGATTTCCATCACGAAATAGTTTGGAGATTATGCAAGGGATGCGCCTGCGTCATACGGGTTTCCTCTTCGCAATCACTACCGCTCCTATGGTCGCGGCGAGGAGTAGAATGCCAATGACCTCAAAGATCATTGCGTACTGGGTAAAAAGTACTTTTGCGAGAGAAGACGCAGAGCCTGTCTCGGCCGCGAGGTCGAGAGATAGTGGATCCGGCATCACATCCAGTGCATGCGCTATAATGAACGTCAACATGGCCAAAAGGCCCATTCCCAGCATGAAAGAGATAATTCGCTTCCATTCAATTCGCTTAAGATCCGGTAGGGATGCCAGATTGAGCAGCATGATAACAAACAGAAACAGGACCATGATCGCCCCGGCGTAGACCAGTACCTGAATGACGGCGATAAACTCAGCATTGAGTGTCAGGTAGAGACCTGCCACGCAGAATAAATTCAGGATGAGCCAGAGTGCACTGGTGACCGGATTCCTGGAGAGAAGCATTCCAAGTGCTGCGCCCAGGGCGGCGGTAGCAAGCACGAAGAACAGAATGGATACGGTCATTAGCGTGGGGTGTGCAAAACGGCGGCAGTGAACCAGGTTCAAAACTGCAAAGCCTCGTTCAAGTCGGCGCGCAAATTAGCTAACCCCACAAGGAGGGGCAAGAAAAGATCCGATAAAGACGGCGCGGGAAAGCGGCTGACCCAGGCCGCTTGGATATGAAGTTCAGTTGGTGTTGGGTAAGCCTGATTTTCGCTGTGTACTGAGTGCGTCCTTCAGAGCCATGGCGGCTTTCGGCCGCTTGAAAAGTATTCGTCCCATGCGTCAATTATTGTTCGCCCCCACCGTCGATCTCGCTCTCGACACGTCCCTCGATATGGCTACGCAATAGCGTTGCAATCGAGCTCCGCATTTCCGAATCTTGCGGGCGACAATGATGACCGATTCACGCTGCGACGAGAGATCTTCTTGTAGATTTCATTCCAGAATGTGATTTGAGAATTCGTCTCCCGTCCGTCCCGATGGTTCTGGAAATGATGATGCAATCGGTTTTCGAAGTAGTAGACATCTTCTTCGTGGGCCGCCTTGGATCATATGACGTTGCAGCGGTTGGACTTACCGCATCGTTGATCATCATAAATTTCGCGATAGGCCTTGGGCTG
>Ga0208879_1001938_pt1 | contig 18813 bp, 19 predicted proteins | sample Knorr_S15_td_Bot_FD_185605 | JGI IMG/M metagenome (GOLD analysis project Ga0208879, IMG submission 185605) | Marine microbial communities from Southern Atlantic Ocean transect - Knorr_S15_td_Bottom_ad_5009_LV_A (SPAdes) (version 2) | ecosystem: Environmental > Aquatic > Marine > Oceanic | place... | reverse complement strand
TATACTCCGTTCATCGCCTATATATCTCCGTATTCGGGTGTCGGAGAAGGACCACCGCTCGCTGACGAAGTGAGCCCGGCCTGGCGCAGCAAAGCCCGACGAAAGGCGGTCGAGCAGTGCAGCCGATTCACGTGCGCAACTGCAGATGGCAGGTTGACATCGCAAGTCCCGCGCGGCGGAGGACACCGTCGAATTTCATAGAGCCGAGCGGGGCTTCTGGATCCCATCACACGACCCGAGATAGTTAAGCCGAATCGGGCTCGCACGGCCCGAGGGCCATCCGGCGGTCGCGCCGGTATTGAGGGGTAGCGATGGAGTGCGACCGGGAATGGATTTGCGGTCGTCCGGGACCCCGGAGGAAATGCCCGGGTTCCGACGGTGGCGGGGAACATGACATCGCCACAACGAAGAAGTCAGCGCCATTACGTCGCTGGCTTTTCGTTTTTTAGGGGCCGATTAGCTACACAAGACCGTTACACGGAACCGGATCGTTAATCGGGTTTACGCATCCGGGCGAGGATGTGCCGTCCACCGCTTGCCGAGTAACGCGTATTTCCGGTGTTCATGACTTCCACAAGCTGTCGTGCGTCTATCAACCCGGCATCTGCAAGCAGGCTTGCCTCTATCTCTTTCGCCCTCAAGAATCCGAGGGCAAGATCGGTGACGTCATGCGAAAGTTCGAGCTCCATCCCGTACTGTTCGGCTATCGATTCACCCGTCACGTCACTGGATCCAAAGAAGTCCGTCAGAAGGAAAAGACCGCCCGGCTTCAGCACTCTCATGATCTCCGGCGGGTGGTAGAAGCCCTCGGTAGACAGCACGATATCGAACTGTTCGTCGTCGAAACTGAGCGACATATCTCGATCTGTAACGAATCGGCACAGGTCTGAGATGCCTTCTATGTCCGCCAGCTCCTCGGCGGTTGCGATCGCCCGTTCATCGATGTCGTAGCCCCAGACCACGCAATCGTAGAGGGACGCCAGCCATCGGGCGTTGCCTCCAATCCCGCATGCCGCATCGAGGACCGTCATCTCCGGGGCCATTTCGACCCCCTGCAGCAAGATCCTGACGAGTGTCTGGTTGGCGCCCACGTGCTGGAACTCCCCGTACGGCTCTGCATCGGGGCGTTCCCGTTCCTCAAACCACTCCTGAAGACGTTGTGTCTTATTCACCATAATGCGTACTTTAATGGCTCAAAGCATTTCAAGCAGCTTTATTCAGCTTCAAACGTTTGGCGCCCACTCACCTTCGCACCGAATCGCCTCCGCCTCGCCCGGCCACGGCGGGAACGTGGCGATCACGATCTTGAGCGGCGTATCGCCGTCATTCCTGAACTGAAATCGAGTCCCTGCGTCGATACTCGCTCCCGTTCCGGGGGTTAGATCAATCGTCTCCTGGTCCTCATCACGTGACCGCCACAACCTGCCGTTTCCGGAGATGCAGAGCCATGCTTCGTCGACCGTCCTGTGTTTGACCGCCTGCGTGATCTGGCCCGGTTTCAGCGTACAGTGCACCATGCTTCCGCCGGCCATTACGATACTGACAAGCCGTATCTCAGATCCGTCGGGCGCAATATCGTCCGGCACGGTTGATAGTTCTCGTGTCTCGAACATAGTCATCCTCATCTCCCTCCCAGATGATTGCCGCCTGTGCGGGTTACGATTCCGGACGTGCTTCCCGCGCGACGTTGCGCCGGTCCCATACGGACTGGAACAACCTGAGGAAGTCGGACAGACAGTACGGATCGTCCTTCGCGGCCTAGCGTGGCCAATAACCCGTCCATCGCCTCGTCGATGCCCTTGATGCCATCATCGGTCTCGACGATCACGAACACCCGATTCTTCCACGGAATGCCCACGATCAGGGTCCGTATGTCTGTGATTTTCGTATGGTCCCGGTGCTGTTTGTACTCAAGTTCTACCGGTTATCGGGTATCGGATTACACGGAGATATGTTGATGATCCTCACCTGATTTATCAGTCGTGCGCGCCGATCAGGCTATCAGCAGAACTAACAAGAATCGCCAAATCCCGCGATTGATTCCGCTAGCAGGTAATTTGCCCCCGGTTCTACATTTGGAAACATAAAATCCTATGTGTGGAGAACACCCCGGTGCCCAACTACACCGTAAGTCATGCACATGCTTCCGAAGTTCTTTTGGCTCTCGGGGCTCTCGCCGTCGCGCAGGAAGAAGAGCGACCCGTCGGCGAGGTTGATAGTCTTGTCGGCGACGTGATGCACGCGCTGGACAGCTTTCGGGAGTCCCGAACCGAAATGGCCGCCTGAGCCATTCCCGACCGAAACTGATGCTCCGCAGACGTCCCGAATCCGGGGCGTTTTTTATTTACCTTGCGATATGCGCCAGGCCTGCTAGTAAGTGACGAGCGAATGAATCTGATGGCCCTTCAGTACATCCCGGCCATTCAGGGCTCCTAACTCCACAACGAACGTCATCGCCAGCACCTGCCCGCCAACCCGTTCAATCAACTTCGCGGCCGCTTCAGCCGTGCCCCCGGTTGCGAGCAGATCGTCCACCACCAGAACGCTGTCGCCCTGCTCAACGGCGTCCACACGCATCTCCATGCGTCCGGTGCCGTACTCAAGTTCGAAGTCGATCCCGACAACTTCCGGCGGGAGCTTGTTCTCTTTCCGCAGCGGAATGAAGGGAAGCCCGAGTTTCAAAGCGAGTGGCACACCGAACATGAATCCACGTGACTCGATACCCGCCACGGCGTCTATCGGCTCGCCGAGATATTTCTCGGCAAAGCAATCGATCGTGTATTTGAAAGCCTCGGGCGACTTCCACAACGGCGTCAGATCCCGAAACAGGATGCCGGGCTTGGGGTAGTCCGGAATGTCACGGATCCAGTTCTTCAGGTCCATGTTCTGCTCCGTCCGGGTGATCGGATTGGGGACACATCGGCGTCCGAGCGCCGACCCTGCCCAGAGTTTAATCGCCGGGTGGGAGATCAGCCCAGACAAAACCCCTCGGACTCAGGCCGCTTTGTACAGTTCTGTCTGCGGGTAGAAGTCAGACCAGGCAAACCAGAACGCCACCACGGAATGGACCCGCTCTAGCTGCTCGCCGGCATACTCCCTTTCGATCCCTCGCCCCGTGAACGGCAAAAACAGCGAGCCGGTCTTCCTGTCTCTGAGCAGCACCGTCCCGTCGTCATCAACCGCCTGCTCAAATTCGAGGCGTGTCCCGTTTAAATCGCGGTTGAAAACAAGCGCTGTATCGGTATCTGGCTGGAAAAACACGACCACATTTTCGCCAGCCACGCAGTCGTTCACGACGGGCGTCATATCAAGTTCAGACAATGGGAACGCCTTCGGTCCGCCATCAAACCCGATGCCAAGGACCTTGTCCTTCCGGGCCAGCCGATCGTCGTTCACAGATTCGCCGATCACCCCTGCATGGTTATTTACGTAATAGCCGTCATAGCGATCTGAAGACCCGCTTCGTCCTTTATCCAGGATTGCGGTGTCTGGATGCTCGCTCACCCACTGTCCAAAAGTGGTCTTCACAAGTGGCACGATCTCAAGCCTTCGTTCCGCGAACTTCCCTTTGACGCCCTGTGAGAGAAACTGGCTCCAGAGCGTTCATGATCAGTTTTCCGGACACCCCGAAGGTGTGTTCCTCGCCATCTATCGTCCGGGCATACCCGATGCCGGTAAAGCAGAGCGGTCACCACGTCACTGCTGTCGGTACCCCGCCGACGGTGTCGTTGACGATCTCACGCCCGCTCAGAAACGGGATGGAGTAAGCACGGCTGTCCCCGTTGATAGAAACGCCAAGGACCGGTTCGTCTGCCGTGTACCTATCGGCCTCTGCAGGGGTGATGAACTGTGGATTGAGGATCGCCTGGATACCGTCCCGAGGCAGTAACGTGACGATCTCCAACGTTCGGCCCGGGTTCAAGGGATCATTGCTCGGCACCACAATCGTCTCCTTATCCATCCAACAACGAAATCCGCAACGCCTGCGGTCCGCCCAGGACGAAGAACAGGACGATCCCGAGCACCGCCAGACCCATGAACAGATACGACTTCTGGATCTTCAATTACGCCTCTTTGCTTCCTCTTTGTTTCTGACTTTTGGGAGAAGGAAGACGGTCTTCCGTGCGTTGCAAGCCTTCTCTCCCTTAGATGTGCCGATCCAGTTGTCGATTCCGGCGTGAGTCCCTGAATGACGCAAACGAAGAAGAACCATCGCGCCGGTGCTAAAATCCGGGCCTTCGCCCGGCCGTGGAGAGTATTCCCGCGAGTGGCAGCAACAAGAACCCGGGATCTCGCAAATCCGCATCACAAAACTCAAACTCTCTAATTTCCGGAACTACCTGGAATGCTCGCTCGAACTTGAGCCCGGGATAACCGTGTTCCAGGGACCGAACGGGCACGGCAAAAGCAATTTGATGGAGGCCATATACATGGTCGCCATCGCCAAATCGCCACGTTCATCTTCTGATCGAGAGTTGCTGGGCTGGGACGTGATGCAGAACGGCGGCCATGTGCAAATCGCAGCCGTCGCCCGGGATCACGAGCTAACGGTTCAGGCTCAGATCGATTTTGACGTGATCCCACGGTCACCGGAACCGGGGAGTGGAGGGGCGAGGCCCGCGCCTTCGGTCAAGAAGGAGTTGCGCGTCAACGGCGTCCCACGGCCGGCATCTGAATTCGTCGGGGCTGTGAACGTGGTCGCGTTTTCGGCGGATGATCTGGATCTGATAATGGGCGGCCCATCAATCAGGCGACGCTATCTCGACATCCTGATCTCCCAGAGCGAACCGCCGTATTTGAAAATGATCCAGCGCTACGGTCGAGTCGTTACGCAGCGAAATCACCTGTTACGCCAGATGCGTGAAGGTCGAGTTGGCCCCGATGAATTGGAGTTCTGGGACGACCGTCTGTTGAACGAAGGTGCGGCGATTATTGAGCGACGCACCCGTGCCGTTGAGCGGCTGGCGGAGGAGGCAGCCCCGAGACACCTGGCGCTTTCCGGAGGGCGTGAACGGCTGGGGGTGCAGTACCATCCGCGTATCTCGGCGGTCGCCGAGGACGGCCCGGACGAAATCCCCTCTTCGACAGCGGATCTGATCTCGATGATGCGAGCTGCGCTTGTGACGGCTCGACCACGCGAGATTGGTCAGGGTCAGACAGTGATAGGGCCGCATCGGGATGAGATTGCCCTGAGCCTGAACGATGAACCAGCCGGAGCTTTCTCTTCACGCGGCCAGGCGCGCACCATCGCGCTAGCGCTGCGACTGGCCGAGGGCGCTTTTGTCACCGCAGCAACAGGCCGAACGCCGGTGCTCGCGCTAGACGATGTTTTATCCGAGCTGGATGAAAAGCGCCGCAAATTGGTGCTGGAAAACGTGGCCCCGTACGAACAGGTCTTGATCACCACAACCGATTTCGACCGTGTGGAAGACTCGTACCTCTCAGGCGCTACTCGTATGACGGTCGTGTCCGGTCAGGTGACCCGTGTCGCCGACTGATCTCGCCACGTCGGTCGATGCTGCCGCTCGCCTGATCGCATCTAGCGAGTACGTGATTGCCATGACCGGCGCCGGCATCTCCGTCGAGAGTGGCATCCCACCGTTTCGCGGTCCAGACGGTCTGTGGACAAGGCACAGCACGCCGTCCGGAAACGGCTATCAGAGCTTCCTCGAGGACCCCTCGGGATGGTGGCGCCGTGAGATGGAGCGCGCCGTAGAACCCTGGGTCGCGGAGCTGCGTCAGTCCGTCAGGAACGCTCGTCCAAATCCGGGCCACGACGCCCTGGTCGAGATGGAGCGGGCCGGCTGGGTACGGTCGCTCATCACCCAGAACATTGACGGACTGCATACAGACGCAGGGACCCAGAACATCGTGGAGATACATGGATCCAGGCGCTTTTTACGCTGCGTTGAGTGTGAAAACAGGACGCCCCGGCCCGATCTATTTGCCAGAAAGCCAGCGCCTCCTTGTGCGATCTGTGGCGGCCCGGTGAAGTACGACTCGGTGCTCTTCGGCGAACCGATTCCGCCAAAGGTCCTGGCGTCCGCGAGGGCCGAGACCGATCGCGCCGACTGCGTGATGGTAATCGGCAGTTCGTCGACCGTTCGTCCCGCCGGCGGACTGCCCCGGATCGCTCACGCCAACGGGGCGACCTTGATCGAGATCAACATATCCGACACGCGCCTAACATCGGATTGCGATGTCGTTATCCGGGCGGCGGCGGCGACGGCGCTACCGGATTTACTGGCGGAACTCCGAAAGTTGTCGACTCCGCAGACCTGATGGCTGATCCCGCAGACAGTCTGCCGCGGAGTAATATTCCGGGGCGCGCCGTCTGGCGACCACATTCAGAGTTACGACCGGGGTCTAATCGATGACAGTTCAGGACGCACTTCAACGCGAGATAGACACCTATATCGCCCAGAACCCGAAGTCGCAGGCGCTCAACGCAAAGGCGTTGAAATACCTCCCGGGTGGCGACTCCCGTAACTCTATTTACTGGCCGCCCTACCCGGCGTACATCGTCGGCGGCGATGGCGTGCACATCACCGACGCAGACGGCAACGTCCGCACGGATTTCATCAACAACATGACGACCCTGATCGTGGGTCACCGTAATCCCGCAGTCGTGAAAGCGATGCAGGATCAGGTCGACGAAGGTTGGTCGTACCCCGGACCGTCACCACTCCAGATTCGCTGGGCGGAGATCATTGTGGAACGCGTTCCGTCCGTGGAGCAGGTGCGGTTCGTGAACTCCGGAACCGAGGCGACGCTAAACGCCATCCGTGCGTCACGTGCGTTCACCGGGAGGCAGAAGCTGGGCAAGATGGAGGGCGGATATCACGGCACACATGATTCGGTTGCGGTCAGCGTTGCGCCAAAGCTCGATCTAGCCGGCGACGCCAACGACCCGAACTCGGTGGAGGACTACGAGGGTCTTCCGGAATGGGTGACGGACGGCGCGGTGGTGATGCCGATCAACGACATCGAGAACTGCGAACGGATCATCCGCGAAAACGCCGACGACCTGGCGTGTGTGATCGTGGAGCCGGTGAACGGTCGCAACGGTTTTGTTCCCGCCGAGCCGGGTTTTCTTGAGGGTCTTCGGGCCGTCACAAAAGAACTCGCCATCATCCTGATCTTTGACGAGGTGATCTCTTTCCGGGTCGCACGCGGCGGCTCGCAGGAGCATTACGGCGTGACGCCCGATATGACCACGTTTGGCAAGATGATCGGGGGGGGTCTGCCGGTGGGAGCGTTCGGCGGGCGTGCCGACATCATGTCTTTGTATGACCCCAGTAGTGGCGCCCCGAGGGTTCAGCACGCAGGCACTTTCAACGGCAACTCGATGACGGCCGCTGCCGGCGTGGCGACGTTGGAGGCGGCAACGCCCGAGGTGTACGAGTACGTCGGCCGAATGGGCAGCGTGATTCGCGAGAAGCTGCGTGCGTTGATCGCCGAGGTCGAGGCGCCGATGGGCGTGACCGGAGTGGAGTCGCTCTGGTGTTTGCAGTTCACCCCTGAACGTGTGACCGATTATCGATCCTCGATGACGAACGACAAGACGATGACCCGGGCCATGTTCCTGGGTCTCCAGAACGAGGGGTTTTTGCTCTCGCCAAGTTGCCAGGGCACGGTGTCTTCCGTACACACAGAAGAGGACATCGACGCGCTGATCTCGGCTATCCGGAAGGTGCTTGGTCGGCTGGGTTACGCATAGGGATAGTCGCTTGACCACGCCCGTAGGGGCGGCCGACTATCCGCCCTGGCTGTGCAGACCTCCACGGCATATCAGACACCCTCACTTGTTAGACTCACTCGATGCACGACGATGGTTATTTCGATGAGCATGTGGCGGCGGGATACGACGAGTCCTCGGCGGAAATGTTCAAGCCCGAAGTGGTTAACCCGGTAGTCGACTTTCTTGTCGGACTCGCCGGTGACGGACGAGTTCTCGAGCTCGGCATCGGGACGGGACGAATTGCGCTACCGCTTGCCCCGCGGCCGTCTACTCGCAAATCAGTAGGCCATAAGTCCCGCAAGTCCGAGCGTCACGAAATCCAAGTATTTTTTGTTAGTTATCCTGAAACCTTTGAAGGGGGCGTAGCCGTTAAGCCCGGTAGTCTCCCTAATCCTGGTCTAACAATGCGGCTATCACTTGCGGCACAGCATCTGCTGCCCTGCCTCGAAGCCCCGACTCATCTAGAGTGCCGATCGGATGTTGAACAACTGCGAACGGAAAGTCGGGCATCCCGGATAGCTTTGCTACCGCATGTGCCCCCGATTTAAACGGCTCAGTACAGATCGCTATGGACGGAACACCGAGTTTTTCGAGTTCGATTGAGTCGTGCACACTGCACGACGAACAGCTTCCTCAGTCACCATTCGCCGTAATTACCACGTCCACATCTGAAGCAAGATTCTTCAGTAGTTCAGGGGAAGCAAGTTTGACGGCGTCTCCCTTATTGACAGCGATACTTTTACTTAGATCGAATCTTTCTGCGAGCGCATCGTAAATCGCCTTCAACAATGACTCGGCGTTCGGTTTGTGATTGGCGAGCAGGCCGATCACCGCGCCGTCCAGCGTTTTCGGGCGTATGGCCATTCCATTCTGTGTAATTTCGGGAACCTCCATTTGCCTACTCTGGTACTCGGTGCCGATTGTCTCGTGACTGTGAAATATTGCCGGTGTCTCGTCCCGTTCGCGAACTTCAGGTTATTTATTGTGCTGAACAGGTGCACCCAATCCACAGCCTACTCAAGTCATCATGGGTATCCCTCTTGATCAAAGAATGTTTACTCCCGTGCAGGCCGATTTCGGTCTCCGGCCCCGGATTCTTATGCTCATCCACGATGGGACCGCAGGTCACAGTCACACCGTCCAATGCTATGGCACGTGCATACGACGAAACGCTTAGACTACCGGCACAGGCACTTTTTGATGGTTTTAAACGAAGCGTGGGTACGAGGGAATGTGGCAATCGGAGCTAAATGACTGGCTCCTGGAGCACAAAATCTGACTACCACGAGCATCTGAATTGTGCTACGCCAAGCGAGAGGACACAGAGGCCGATGAACGAGGTTGATGTAGCCATCCAGCGTGAGGAAATGCGCAATCGGGCGCTTCTTTACGAGGTGGCCGAGACTCTCTCATCTCCAAATATCGGAGATCTCCTGCCACGGTTCGCTGAGATGCTCTCAAGAGTGATCCCGTACGACCGATTGATGATTGCTCGTGTCAACTCCGGACCGAAGGAGCTCCTACCGCTTTTCGTGGATGGACTCCAGACTCCCATCTGGTCACCGGGAGTGGCGAACTCCAGCGACGGTACCGGTTTAGATCGCCTACCCGCTCAAGGGCTGTTTCTTGATGCTGCGGGCGTCGATCAGTTCCGTCGAGATTACCCGGCCAGCGAATGGTCCGCATTGCCCGACATACAGTCTGCGGTAATGATTGGACTTACGTCGGGGACAGAAACGGTTGGCGTACTTTCCTTTGGCTCGTGTGAGCCCACAGCCCACAGCTTCACCAGTTTGAATTTTCTTAAGCGCCTGTCCGTGTTGCTTGCAAACGCGTTGGTATCATCCGCCCGGCTCTCCGATCTCAGAACACAGGTACATGAGCAGACGGTGCTTGCTGAAGTTGCCCGTATTGCGTCCTCCACTTTCCGTCTCGACCAGGTCGGACCAAGCCTGAGTGAGGCTATCTCAAGATTGATCCGGTTCGATTGGCTCCATGTCACATCGGTAAATCTTGCCGGGAGCACTATTACTGCACGCCTCCTCGGCGGGGACAGCATGAGCGGCGTCCTCACGGCTCCAGTTCTCCCGTTGGTCGGCAGCGCGACCGATGCCGTAATTAGGGCCCGTGCAGGAATGATCATCACCCCTGAACAGATCACAGCTTCAGACGATCTATTTTCCGATCTTAGACCTGCGCTGGATGCGGGCCTGAGATCAGCCGTTGCGGTTCCGCTGTTTTGTCGCGACGACGCGATCGGAGCGCTTATCTTCCGAAGTCGTGTCGAAAACGCCTTCACGCTTGAAGATGTGAGCATCAGTGAACGTCTCGCGGCGCAATTGTCGGGTCCGTTCGCCAATTTCCTTCAGCACAGCGATCTGGAGCGGCTTGTCCATGAACGAGGTGTCCTTGCCGAATTGGGCCTTTCTACTTCTGGAGCCCGGAGTTTGGATGCAACTCTTGGAAGTTTGCACAACGCCGTCACCAAGCTTTTGCATTGCGATAATTTTGCGGTGGCGATTTATGACACCCACCGATCGGCGTTTGATTACAGATACGTGCGTGGTGAGGCTACGCCCCGTCTCTCACTGGACTCAGTGACACGACCAGAAAACAACGAAGGATTGCGGTCGGCGTGGTCGGAACGCATTAAGGGCTCTTTCGGCTCGTACGACGATTCAGGATCTGATTTGGCGGAAACCCCCGGACTAATTCAGCAAAGTGGTATGCGTTCCTGGGTGCGGGCACCCCTCAATCAGAACGACCGGGTCATCGGCACTATCGATCTGAGTAACCGTTCGCCCGACTATTACTCGGTAGAAGATGTTGAATCTTTACAACGCATAGCTGATCAGATTGCGCCCGCCATAGACACAGCGCTGATCGCTGAAAGAATTGAACGTGAGGCAACGGAACGGGCGGTATTGCTGGAGATAGCACGCTCCATACTTAATGCCCCTGATGCGGTGTCGATGTACACGCGAATAGAAGAGCAAATCCGCTTGGTGATTCCGTTCGACCGGATGGTCGTTAATCGGCCTGATTTCGAGTCCAACGAAATGGAGTACCTGCACGTTACCGGCCCTCCATACGATGGCCCGGCCGCACGGTCTCGCGGTTCGAAAGTTCCGATGGCGGGGACAATCACGGAGGTGGTCGCTTCAACACGGCGGGGGATGATGTTCCGAGATCAGGGCAGGCCGACTGGCGTAGTCAGTCTGGTGCACGAGCTCACCGCCAAGATCGTGTCTTACGGATACCACTCTGGTATGGCCGTTCCTCTTGTAAGTGAGGGAGCGTTGGTCGGCACGTTGCACTTCAGCTCGCAGTCCACAGATGTTTATACGGCCCACCACCTCGAACTTGCCGAACAGATAGCGTCGCTGTTAGCTGGCAGTGTTGGCTATTTAACTCCGGACCGGGATGACAACCAGGAGAGCCTGTCGTCTAACACGCTCACGTTCCCGATCCAGTCTGGATGGCAAAAAAATGGGGTTTCTACAAACGGGGGCGAAGAGCCGATACAGATCCTCATCATCGATACCCACACACTGTGTCGAGAATCTTTGCGCTCACTGTTGAAACCGGAGATTATCGCAATATTCGGAGAATCGAACTCGTTGGACGCCGCACTTCAGGAGAGTTTTGAAGGTTCTCCAAATGTCATCCTCTGGGGCGTGCACGATGGCGACATTCTGCAATGCGATGTGATACGGAATTTACGCACAACCTGGCCGCAGGTAAACGTATTGCTGTTGAGCGATGAACAGGACGTTGAAATATTGCGCGCGGCAGTGGCGGTCGGCGTGGACGGGTTTTTGTTGAGGGGTGTGTCTACGTTTGGCCTGGTGGCAGGCATCGTGGAGATCGCCGCTGGGGGTGCGGTCTTCGATCCCGGTGTGTTGTCCGAATTCTTGAGATCACTTCCGGCGGGCCAGATAGGGCCTTCTCCAAATGAAATTACTCGAACAGCAAGCCTCTCGGACACCGACCGATCGATTCTTCGAGCAATAGGCCAGGGGCAGACGAACGCGGAAATTAGTATCGCCATGGGTTTTGCCGTGGGCACTGTAAAAAACCGCACAAGTCGAATTTATAAAGCCATCCATGTTTCCGACCGGTTGGGGGCAGCGTCGTTCGCCATTCGTTCCGGCCTGGTGAATTGATTCACTTCTTGCTCGCCTACCCAGATGTGACCCGAGTCACTTCAATGTGGTGACTCGGGGAGCACGCTCTGAGTGACCTATGGCCCTTGGGGTCTCAGTATCTTGCCACCAGATAGTTGTTGCAAATGATATCGACGGCGAAGTTTCCATCGCTTGCCCGAGGAGAAATTGGATGACAGATCTGATTGTGCTCAACCCCGAGGCTATTAGCGATGGTGACCTGAATGTGACGCCGCTCGCTGATAGACCGACAAGCTTGGACGGGTTGAGACTCGGCTTGCTTTGGAACGACAAACGCGGGGGAGATACGGCCCTCAAACATTTTGGAAAGTTGTTCCAGGAGCGCTACAAGGATCTCACGGTCAATTTCTATCAGGGTCCACGCGGTTACCCGGACGATTTGCTTGACAAGGCGTTCGAAGAGAATGACATCTTCATAGGATCTACAGGCGACTGAGGGGCCTGCACGTCGAACCTTGTGCTCGACATGGTGAAGATGGAACAACGTGGCAAGCCAGCGGCGGCGGTCGTTTCCGGTGGGTTCGAAGAAGACGCGGCGATTACTGGCCGTGTCCTGGGCCTTCCAGATCTCCAATACATTACGGTCCCGGATGTGTTGACCGGCCTACCAGATGAGTTGATCTGTTCCCAGGTAGAGGATGCGCTGGAAGAAGCAAACGAAATCCTGACATCGCCGCCGGGCGCGCCTCGTGTCAGAATTGGAGAGGGACTAACGGGGCGTGAGCCCGCAGCTCCTGAGACGTTCTCCGGTGAAGACGTGATGGTTGCCTGGGAAGCCATGAACAACGAGTGGCTTTCACGTGGCTGGGCGGATGGTTTTCCATTAATCGCACCGACGCCTGAAAAAGTTGCCGCAGCACTCCGGGGCACCAGTTTGGCTCCGGATCACGTTGTCGGGATCCTTCCGCCGGGAAGGGGCATCGCCACCGTCGAGAAAATAGCAATCAACTGTGTGATGGCGGGATGCGAACCGGCCCACTTGCCGGTGATGATCGCCGCAGTCAAGGCCGTTATCGCCGTCGCAGGGCCCGGGTATGACATGTCAACCAGCGCGGATGCGCCACTGCTTATCGTGAACGGCCCAATTGTGAAAGAACTGGGGATCAATTCCGAGCGGGCAGCGCTCGGCCCCGGAGTCCAGTCCCGGGTGAACATCGTTCTCGGGCGCGCCATGCGACTGATAAAGATGAATATCGGATTCAATCGGCCCGGTGTGATGGATATGGACACCATCGGGGCGCCCACCAAGTTCTCCATGTGTATTGGTGAGAACGAAGAAAAAAGTCCGTGGGATCCGTGGCATGTTGAACATGGCTTTGATGAAGATAAAAGTACAGTCGCGGTTCTCAATATTCGCAACCAGAAAGAATTAGCGGACATGTTCAACACAACCCCTGAGGGGGTGTTGGACACGTTTGCGTTCGGGCTCTCGGTAACACCTGAGCACTACGGGTATTACGGACGTCACCAGTGTTCTTATCTACTAATGATCAGCCCTGAACACGCCAGCATTCTGGAACGATACGGCTGGGACAAAGAGAGCGTGCGCCGCTACGTCTGGCACAGGTCTGAGATCCCGGCTGCACGGCACACGAACCAGATTGAACTGATGCACAAAGACGTTCAGGGCAAGCACTGGCAGTGGTACCTGAACATGCCTCAGGAGCAGAAAGAACGCTTGATGCTTCCCGTCGTCGAGACCCCTGATCGATACAAGATCGTGGTCGTAGGCGGAGTGACGGGCAAGTCTCTGAGCTACTCATTTATGGGCGCGTACTCAACAACGGAGATTACTGACAGAGTTGCAGTCTGATCCGGGTTGGCTATGCCATCTACTGGAGATTTTGACTGTCGGAGAGAGAAAGGGTTCATAGGAGTGATTATGAGAGGTCGTATGAAGACGCTAGCACACCGGTACAAGATGTCCGGGTTATCAAAGATGGCCTACTACGGACGGCCGCTGACGGGGTTGCTGCTTGCAGCAGCTCTTGTCGCAGCGATCGCCTGTAGTTCAGATGAGGAAGTCGTCCCGACTTCTGTAACTGAAGCGCCAACGTCTGTCTCGTCGGGGTCGGTCGCTACGGCCGCACCTCAGGCCACCAGCGCTGCAGTAGATGCGCCGGCGGCGACAGGTCCGTATGGCACGCTGACTGTGGCGCTATCGGATATCGGGTTCCCCGCAACTGTGCCAAGTACAACCGCGGTCCGGACCGGCATGTTCCTCCAGGCGTGGGGTGTATATGAAACACCATTCGTATGGGCGATTGACGGTCCGGTCATTGAACCGTTACTGGCCACCGAGTGGACTATGAATGATTCCGGAACGGAATTCACCATAAAGATCCGTGAGGGAGTTCAATTCCATGGCGGTTGGGGTGAAGTGACCGCAGATGACTTCGTCTGGAGTTTCGAGGACGAGATTTCAGAAGACAGCATCCACTCCAACATTGGCACGGCGCGTGAAATGGGCGCCACCATGACCAAAATAGACGACTACACGATCTTGTTGAAGATTGATCGGCCCAATATTTTCTTCTTCAATGCATACATGACCAACACGGGCGGCGGCGCATTGTCAGTCGTGAGCAAAAAACGTGTCGCGGAACTGGGCACTGAGGCTGCGAACCTTGACCTTAGCGGAGGCACTGGACCCTATAAATTTGTGAAGTGGGAGCCCGGTAACCAGGTTGAGCTTGAGGCGGCTGATGGTTATTACGGCAATGCGCCGCATTTCCAGACCATCAAGATCCTCGAGATCAAAGAGGCGGCAACCCAGGTAGCCGCCCTGAAGACCGGCCTGATTGACGCAGCGATTATTCCGGCTCCTTTGGCCGAGAGTATCAACGCTGTGTCAAACCTCCAGGTCAACGCAGCCGGTATTCCTGGAGCATTCCGGATCTACCCGCAGGGTAATTTCTGCATGGAGACCACATTGGATGGAGAGCCTCTGGATCCGTGGCCACGTCCGGCATACGATCCGGAAATCCCGTGGGTTGGGGACTGTAACGACCCGGTTTCACAGGAAAACGCCACCAAAGTACGTCGTGCGATGGCCGAGTCGATTGACCGGCAAACCATGGTCGATACTATCCTCGGCGGGTACGGGCAACCGAGCTACCTGCCTGAGGTGACCGGACCGCTGCTCGAACGGATTTACAGGGACAAGTGGTTCATTCCGTACGACGTGGAAAACGCCAAGAAGCTTTTGGTAGAAGCTGGCTATCCAGACGGGTTTGACGTGACCCTCCGAGTGACCACCGGTTCTCACCCGCTTGAGACCGAGCTCGGACTCGCAGTTGCCCAGTACCTAACGGCCCTCGGCCTGAACGTACAGACGATTGTGCTCACATACTCCGGCAACCGTCCGGGCGTTGTGGCACGTGAACAGAATGACCTGTGGATGCGGTCTTCAGGCGCTGGCGGTGCGGATCCACCAGAGCAAGTAATGCTCAACCGTTCTCCTGAGAACGCTTTCAACCCGGGTTTTGAACGGATAGAGCCACTGCAGATCATCCGAGGAATGACCGCCGTGACGACCGAGGCTGAACTGGACGTCCTTCGGGAAGAGTTGTACGACTGGTTCAACGCCTCGCAGGCGATCATCCCGGTGATCTTGGCCGATCAGTTGATGGCGATCAACACAGACGTCATCGGGGGATGGGAGCGATCAGGCGGCAGAAGCGGCATAACCGACTTCGACAAAGTTGTACACGCAGGCGGTTAACCACCCTGTGCGGAGGTGTAACGCTTACGATCCCCAGCCCGGCGGCAAGACCCAACTTGCTGCCGGGCTGGGCTCAACTTGTGACATAGAAAGGACTCAACAAAGCAACGTGCCAGAGAGTTCCGAGGTCTAAATGAGGTTCCTGGCACGACGGTTATTCGCCACAGTCATTACCCTACTCGTGGTTACGCTTGTCGTATTTTTTCTCTCACGAATGGGCGGAGACCCCCGCCTGGTTCTTCTGTCTGATGATGCGACGCAACAACAATGGGACAGCTTTGGAGAGGCACACGGCCTGGACAAACCGGTGGTGGTCCAATACTGGATCTACACTAAGAAGATTGTCCGGGGTGATCTCGGGAATTCAACGCTTCAGAGGCGACCTGTTCGCGAGATTTTATGGGAGCGGATACCCAATAGTTTCCAGCTGGCAATGACGGCGTTCGCTTTCTCGTTGATCGTGGGAATCCCGCTCGGTGTGCTCGCAGCCACAAGACGAGGTGGCTGGTGGGACTACGGAGTTCGAGCCGCGGCGGTATTCGGCGACTCTATGCCCGGTTTCTGGGTGGCGCTGATGCTCATGTTTGTGTTCGCTGTAAAGCTGGAATGGGTTCCGGTAGCCCGTAAAGACGGGTGGGAATCGTTCATCCTTCCGACCGTTGTCCTGGGCTGGGGAGCGGCGGCCGGCCAAATCAGGCTTTTAAGATCGTCGTTGCTTGAGGTATTTGGCTCCGAATACGTCACTTTGGCGCGAGCAAAGGGAGTATCGGAAAGAAAAGTTATCTGGAAGCACGCGATGCGAAATGCTCTCATCGCTCCCATAACCGCAGCTGGTCTAACCCTCGCTGGCGTGATCACCGGGGCCATCATTGTTGAGACCATATTCTCATGGCCTGGATTGGGGGGGCTTGCCATCGAGGCGGTAAATAATTCCGATTACGCAGTACTACAAGGTGTGATGATTCTCATCACAGTCATGTACATAATGGCTAACCTCGTAGTCGACTTCATTTACGTTTTGGTCGATCCCAGGATTCGGTTGGGTTAGGGCGATGGCGATACAGGGTTTACCCAGACGAGGCGAACATCAGCCTTCTAATTCCTTCTTAAGGCAGTTGAAAAGGAGAATGGATGTACTGAAGCGTTATCCCATCTCGTCGATAGTGATCTTAGGACTCATTGGGTTTATGGCCGTGTTCGCGCCACTGATTGCACCCCATGACCATCTTATAGGCGAACTCAGGGACCGCCACATCCCACCCGTGCTCTTCGGTGGAGACTGGAATCACGTCCTTGGTACGGATTCGCTTGGTCGGGACATTCTCAGTCGGCTCATTTACGGATCTCGGATTTCCGTGATTGTGGGAGTAGTGACCTTAATAATAGGTGGCGGTTTCGGCACCACTATGGGCCTGATCTCCGGTTACGCTGGTGGTTGGGTTGATGAAATAATTATGCGGATTGTCGACATTAAATTTTCATTGCCGTTGATCCTGATAGCTCTCGCGCTTTCGGTGCTCTTGGGTCCAAGCTTCACCCTCCTGCTTGGCTTGCTCTCATTCTTGATATGGGGCACTTTCGCTCGACAAGTTCGTGGCCAGGTTTTAAGCCTGAAAGAGCTGGAGTACATAGCAGCGGCCAAGACATTTGGCGCATCCCCTACCCGCATTCTGTTTAAGCACATCATGCCTGGCGTGTTTTACGTCGTCCTCGTCATTTCGTCACTCACGGTCGGCGGTGTGATCCTGGCGGAGGCATCTCTGAGTTTCCTGGGCGCCGGAATTCCGCCACCCGCACCCGCCTGGGGATCAATGGTCGCAGAGGGTCGCCTCTACATCAGCACCGCCTGGTGGGTCAGCTTGATCCCGGGCATGATGATCGGACTGCTGGTTGTCTCCACGGTGTTTCTCGGTGACTGGCTAAGAGACGCCTTGGACCCGCGGCTTCGTCAACGGGCCCACTAGATACAGGCGTGAAGCATGAGGGTCCGCCGCTAAGCTCCGAAGGACTCGTAGTTGAGGCGTATCGCCTCCTCTGTGGCACGCGTGTCTCGCTTGCGGGCGATGTCACATACCGGCAGGACGCCCATCTGCGCACCAGGCAGATTCACGGCTGACGCACGTCGGGTTCTTCTACGCTGCGACGACATGCGGGACAATGATTCGCACCCCATTAAAAGATCAATCGGACCTTCAGGACCCCGCTGTGCCAATCGACATTGCGCTGCCTCTCGTGTTCGCCGCCGAGTTCGACCCTCCCCCGTCTCCACCAGGAACGCTGGTGATTCGATGTCTGCAGAGGAGCTTTGATCGCCGCCCTATTAAGAGAGGGTCGTCCAGCCTTACACGATTTAGTGACCGTGGGGCCCACGATTGGAGCGACTTCGCGGCATGACTGATTGCTGCCCGAATTACCACGTGCACTTACCATGAAACGAGCTGCAACTTGCAGGTCCTGTTGCGTTCGATGGTCTCGTAGTCGAATTGGGACATAGGTTTGGAGTCGGACACTAGTCCGCGCCCAGTCGCGCTGAGCTTGCGATCTGGGCCCGCTGCATCCAGCTTACGACCAGCCGACCAGCATCAAATCTGCGGATTACAGAGGCTCTGCCTCTTTGACCCTGGTACCCGACATGGCCGAACGCCCGAATTGTGGTCGCCTCACTACGCCCGGCTTGGACGAATGCTGACCATCGGTGATCGTGTCATCTGGCCCATGAATATGTGCGCTACTAATTATTTGCCGCAAGATTCCAGCTCAGTTGACCACTTCCAGCACAACCCTCACGAGTGGCTGCACGCCGCCTGTCAGAGCTAATAGGGATTAGTTACCGGTGACGTCTAGCCTACCTAGACCGCCTAGCTATCGTCGGCCGGTCAGACCATAGGTCGGGAATTCCTCGCCGTGCCACCGACCTCATGCACCCCCGTCAGGGTTACAAACCGGAGGCGGCCGATGAACAAGGATCGAACGTTAGGGACGTCGTACTCACTATCCACTGCTTCGCGGATTAAGAGTTCGAATCCCGCTTGGTTGGCTTTCCGTGCGTAAGGCTGTTGTGAGGTAGGTCGAGGTGTTAGGGCGAACCACCATTGTCATCCGATAGAGTCCGCATGAAGTCGATTAGAGCCTTTAGCTCTGAATCGTCGATGTTGTCGGAA
>Ga0208879_1001936_pt1 | contig 18831 bp, 20 predicted proteins | sample Knorr_S15_td_Bot_FD_185605 | JGI IMG/M metagenome (GOLD analysis project Ga0208879, IMG submission 185605) | Marine microbial communities from Southern Atlantic Ocean transect - Knorr_S15_td_Bottom_ad_5009_LV_A (SPAdes) (version 2) | ecosystem: Environmental > Aquatic > Marine > Oceanic | place... | reverse complement strand
TACCGGCTCCCCTGTCTTATGGAAAAGTGCAGGTGGGGACCCCAGTCAGGATATCCACCGCCACTCCCGTCCTCGTCGTCATCGGCAATGTAGGCGATAACGTCTCCCATTTGAACCTCGCCTAAAGTTACCTTAGGCTGCTCGGTGCTTAGGTGCCCGTATAACGAATAGACATCAGCTCCAGGATGATCGATCGTGATCAACCATCCGTAACCCCCCATAGTTCCGGAGTAACTGATCTCACCGCCCGCGACCGCGTAGACGGGCGTTCCAGCGCTTCCGTCCGAATCCTCGGCGGAGTGGTATTTCTGGTTGAACTCGTAATTGATGTTACCAAATTCCTGAATTACACTGTATTCATCAAGAGGATAACGATAGATCGATGAAGGAGGTTCGATATCATATTCACATCCGACATAAAAAGTAGCAGTACTGTCATAGTTGGTTGCAGTACTATCAGTACATCCGCAAATGTTATTTCCACCCTCAACTCCAGCACAATCTTTCTCCTGCTCATCTTCACACCCTATAAAAAGATACAAGAGAGGAACTATAAATAATGTCTTTTTCATCTCTTCAGTTTACCCAGAGGAATCAATGTGTAGTGGATATCAGTTATTCATGAAAGTGATATTCCCCACATTATTTGCCCTAACCCAATATCCTTTTCCGGGTTCAAGGGTTTCAACCGGCTGGTAGCCATCTGCAAAACTGTATAGCGTTCCATCAACTATGATATTATCAGCATCAACAATATCATTCAAATTAAATGGGAAACTTATTCCGGTGATGAGATTCCATCCCTGCGCTAAACTTATTGTGAGTTCTTCAATCGGAAGTCCGGTTATGATTACATTGCTTTCTGATGGAAACCTGAGCCAGTACCCATTTCCATAAACCAATATTTCTTCAGGATTATAGCCTTCATTAAATGAAAAAAGGGTCCCTTCGATAGCATCGGGGAAAATGACTGCATAGTGGGGCACATCAACTTGAAGAGGAAGCCCAACCAGGTTCCAATCCGAACTATAGGCAATAGTTAATTCCATGGCATCATCCGGACAGTAATTCCCATCAGGAGCAAGCTGAGGCAATTTATAGCTGCTGTTATTCACAACGCCGTGCATGATGATATCAGTAGATTCAAACAATTCCGGTGAGCAGGGTTCCCATTCATTCGCGATGCCTGCACAGGTCTGGGGATCATCTAAAATGCCCATGTCGGTTACAATGCACCAGTACAAATACTCAATCGCCATGCATTCATAATCGCAGGTATAATCGTCATAATGATACCAGGCTTCTTCAGGATAATTATTCGGAACCTGCATAAACTGTCCTCCCCTTGCAATGTCCATGGCATCAGACATAATTGATGAATTTGGCGCAAGATCGAATACATTTGGATAAATAGAAACATGACCAACATGATTAATCGTGTGCAGAACTTCTTCAACAGTTGCATCATCGCCCCAGTGTCCCGGCTGGGAAGGATCAATTTCATTCCTCCATAAAACTGCTGAAACGCCATCGCCGTCATAATTATTCATAAAATTATTCATGCAGGCATTGCCATCATACATAAAAACCGGCATCAAGGCCTGTCTGCCTTGAAGTTCATAAAATAACGCATCATCATCAACAACTCCATCTTCATCATTATCCAGTAATTCTGCTGCCACTGCTGCCACATGCAAAACTTTGTAATCCGGAACGTTGGGTTCCGCGTACACTTCAAAACAATCAAGAACATTCACATATTTGGTAAAACATTCAAACGCATCGTCATCAGCATTTGGGTTTGGCTCAATCTCAAGACAAACCTCATTTTGTGCTTGAAGCAGCATAACAAGAAAAAATAGACTACAGTTTATTTTATTCATTGGCTGAATTTACCCCAGCTCCCACTTTTTAACAAAGAGGAGGAATGGATGGTGACAAAGTGTATTTTACCTGTAATCATAAATTATTCCTTCAATAACATCACCTACAGGTTCTTTATTTATGTATTCTACGCCAAGCAAGGTACTGATGGTTTTGGCGATCTGGGAACTGTATTACGTTCTTGAATTATAAACTTCACCTGTGGCTGGTGTATCCGAACCTATGACAGCGATCCAAACTTTTTCTGCGCCCTCCACATTAATGCCGTGGTGGCGCCAGTAGTCAATAGGATCTTTGCCCCGCCCATGATCTGTGGTAATTATCAGCGTTGTTTTATTTTTATAGCGATCGTCACTTTGGACCCAATCCCAAATATTTTTGATATATTCATCAAGCGCATTTATTGCTTTCAAATATTGACCAAATTTACCTTCGTGGGCGTATTCATCTGTTTCATCAAAAGCGATATACAGGAGCCGGGGTTTATTACGTTTAAGATAATCAAAAACATAATGAAATGTAAACGCATCAAAACGGACTGATCCCCAGGGAACCGGAATCTGGAACATTAGTTCATTAAGTAATTCTGCTTTTTGACTGCCATGCGTTTCCTCAAACCGTTCCATGCCGGAATTGACAGGAAAGCCAGCCCGCTCCTCATTGAGAATATAATCAAATACATCCCAGGAACAAAAGGTTGCCACTTTTCCATCAAAACCAGGTTGACCATGAATGGCAATTTCATTCCAGAAAAACGGCATTAATTTTTGTCGGCGCTGGGTACTGCTTTCATCCCAAAACTTTTTTACAACATTAGCGCTGTCTTTGGTGAAGGTTTTATTAAAGATCAATGCGCTGTCAGCACCTGAAAAGACCTCCTGCCAGCGGATACCATCCAATGTAATCAGAATGACATTCCTGGTTTGGAGTTTGGCATCTATAGAAACAGGTAATAATAATATAGATAATAGGAATGTAATCAATTGTCTTTTCATGATTTCAATTTACCCGGAGGAATCAAGAGGTATTATCCTGAAAATATTGCATACCATTCAGATATAAATCAGGCAACCTGGTTAAATGATAGATAGACTTTAGTTTTTCCCCGAAATATGACAACAGAGGAACAAATGATTCTTCCAAATCACCAATTCCTTTAATATGCGCAAGTTCTTCAAGGGTGGATTTTTCATCTTCCGCATCCAAATGATTTGCAGATTTACTAAGAATGGAAACACAATATTTTGATTCCCCGGGATGAATATGGTAATTCAGAATAATGGATTTCTGAGATTCCACAGCATTGTTAATATTCTGATGGTATTTAGGATGTTCTTTTAACATTTGGAGAACCGTGTTGATCCTGGTTTGCTCATTCGGTGTTAATTGAGCATTATTTTCAGTTTTCATGGAACTATTTTAGCCTCCAGGTTATAACAATCCTGAAATTAAATTTTCTAAGATTCAGAAAACGAAGCTACTGTACTACCAATATCTGAAATTTTAGCAGCTAAAATAAAATCACTCTCGGATAATCCATCGATCTTATGGGTCCAAATAATAATTTTTACACGCCCCCACCCTAACTCAATATCAGGATGATGCCCCTCTTTTTCCGCAATGCCCCCAACCTTATTTGTAAATGTTAAAGCCTCAGAAAAGTTGTTAAATGAGAATGTTTTTTCTACATGATGAGTATCAATTACCTTCCATCCCTCTCCAATCTCAGTTAATAAGGGTTCATATTCTTTCTCAGTCAAGGGAGGAATCCCTCCTCTACAAGGTACACATGATTTATTACTTAATGAACTCAACCGACTGTTCAATCAATTGTGATTTTCATTTATAAATTCTCCAAGTAATATATGGTGTATTAAACAAACAATAATATTTCATTTCCCCTTGTTTTCTTTTTCTACTTAAAATCTCTCCAACAACTTTCCTTGTCTTACCGGTCATTGCCTCATAGTTAGTAATTATCTGAATTGGTCTTTCATCAGTATCAATAAACTGTTCAACCAAAGAACTTATTTCATTTGGGTTTTTGTCATGTAGATTTAATGTTTTCATTAGGATACTTTCTTCCAGGCTATCTCTTCAATTTACCCGGAGGAATCAATTTGTTGCGAAATGGAAGGTGAGCTTTAATTATCGCGGTTGATTATTGCAAACTTTTCTATGATAATTGACCTCCGCTTTCTATTATTTCTTTCACACTTTTTTCATTCAATTCAATTGTCTTATACGTTCCATCTACATTTTCATATTGAAGAACATATACCCATTCTCTTCCATATTTAAATCTATATTCCGCAATTCTCCATTCCAAATCATTTATCATTATTTGCTGATCAAGTGGATATTTTTGTTTTTTTCTTTTCATTCCCTTTTCGTTAATTAAACCATACACCATATCCCCAACTCCGCAGTTCCCTGCTTAACATTGCTTCAATTACTTCAGCATCCTTTCTTGTGGGGATTGGATTGTACTTTTCATAAAGTTCTTGTCTCAGTTTTATTCCATAGTGCTTCGCATATTTATTTGACTTGTAACCTTCTTTATGCTGTTCAAATCTTAGCGATGGTTTTCTTGTAGATTGTCCAACATAAACACAATCATTACCTTTTATATAATTTGGATTTTTTGTCCGGAACTTTCTTAAATCTGCAACTACTTGCTCTAATTCTATTACATATACAAAGTATTGCTTCATCGTTTCAATTTACCCCTAAATCCCCCCTTTTTACAATGAGTGATCAAGAAAAGAAAAAAGTGGATTTTTGGAAGGATTAATCCTTGAAGATGAAATTACTGGACGGATTATTGTTTAAATCCACTTCTCAAAGTCATTTTTCCATATAAATAACCCACTTTTAATTCTTAGGTACGTGTGTAAATTATAATATGTTTATACATATGTCAATTCACTATCCCAAAGAGGAATTTAAAAATCAATTGAAAGAATCTATGTATCAATTTAAGAGTGCTCTCGAGAATACTGATGGATTTTTGGAAGGATTAATCCTTGAAGATGAAATTACTGGACGGGTTATAGGTATGATAAAATGAAAATCAAGAAGCAACATGTAAAAGAATATTCATTTAGCTGCTGCAGCTATTGAAAATGATGATTTTGACAAATGGGAAGAAAAACCGCCGGAATCATTTTACCTGAATGCACTATAACTACTAAGCCCGCTTTTCAAGCTATATCTTCCTCAAACAGATTGTATATAAAAATATAACATAAAATGAGAAAAGACCATTTTAGAAATATTGCGATCATTGCACATGTTGATCATGGCAAAACAACTCTCGTAAATGGCATGCTGAAACAAAGTGGTATCTTTCATATTCACCAGGAAGTCGAGGATCGTATCCTGGATTCCATGGATCTTGAAAAGGAACGGGGAATCACAATTAATGCAAAGAATATCGCAGTCAATTTCAATAAGGTTAAAATTAATATTGTGGATACGCCAGGACATGCGGATTTTGGTGGAGAAGTGGAACGCAGTTTAAATCTGGTGGATGGCGCCTTGTTGCTCGTGGACGCCAGTGAAGGCCCTTTACCGCAAACCAGGTTTGTGTTGAAAAAAGCTTTAGAAAAAAGTCTTCCCATTATTACGGTCATAAATAAAATCGATCGGGCTGATGCACGGATCGAGGACGTAATCAATGAAGTGTATGATTTATTCATTGATTTGGATGCAACTGATGAACAAATTGATTTTCCAATTATCTATGCAAATGCAAAGGAAGGAATTGCCAAAAATAAATTGGACAGCGATTCAGATAACCTTGACCCCCTATTTGAAACTATTATATCAAATATTCCAGGACCAATTGCAGATGACAATCATGTACCACAATTTCTTATAACCAATATGGATTATGATTCTTATGTAGGGCAAGTGGCCATTGGTAAATTAAATAATGGCAGTATAGAGTTGAACCGCTCTTATTCTGTCTGTGGAAAAGAAACCACGACCCATGGTCATAAATTATCAGCACTTTATACGTTCAATGGATTAAATAAGGTTCAAGTGGAAAAAGTGGAATCAGGAGATATTATAGCATTGGCCGGATTGGACAACTTTGTTATCGGTGATACAATATCTTCAAATGAAGATCCAAAACCTTTACCGAGAATACAGATTGATGATCCTACAGTATCCATGTTGTTTTATGTAAATAACAGCCCCTTTGCTGGGAAAGAAGGAAAATATCTCACCACTCGCCACATTAATGACAGGCTTCAAAAGGAAATATTATCTAATGTATCACTCCAAGTAATGCCAACCGAGAAAACAGATGTATTTGAAGTCCGTGGTCGTGGAGAATTGCAAATGGCAATTTTAATTGAAACTATGCGCAGGGAGGGATACGAGTTTATGGTCTCAAAACCTCATGTTATTACACATGAGGAAGCAGGGACATTGGTGGAACCTATGGAAAAAATTTTTCTGGATATTCCTGAAGATAAAGTGGGGGTTGTGACTGAAAAACTATCCGCAAGGAAGGGAAGGATGTTACATCTAAAAAATCACGGACACGGTCGTGTGTCTTTAGAATTTTCAATACCTTCCAGGGGATTAATTGGGTTCAGAAGTCAGTTTATGACAGATACAAAGGGTGCCGGAATTTTAAATAAACTTTTTGATGGTTATGCTCCCTGGTTCGGTAAAATTTCCCAAAGAAAAAGTGGAGCACTGGTTTCTGATAGAAATGGAAAAGTAACAACTTACGCTTGTTTGGGAATGGTTGACAGGGGAGAATTGTTTATTAATGCTGGTACAGAAGTATACAATGGAATGGTTATTGGTGAACGGAACCGATCGGAAGACCTTACAGTAAATATAACTCGTGAGAAAAAGCTAACAAATATGCGCAGTGCTGGTTCAGATCATACTGTGACACTTCGTCCTCACAGACAACTCTCACTGGATCAATTTATTGAGTTTATTGCTGAAGATGAACTGGTTGAGGTCACACCAAAATCTATTCGTTTACGGAAAATGGAATTGGACCAGAATAAACGACTTGCTCAGCGAAAAAAGATAAAAACATATTCCTTATAACTATAATCAGAATAGCTCACTGAATGGAAGTGAATTGATTCTATAATTGTTTTGTTTTAGCACTTCGATGCCAACTCGCCCCGTCTGCACTGAGTTTCGCCGAGAAGGCGAAACTCGAACCCTCGACCTCTGGCATGTAAGAACAGAGTGCGCCTATTGACAAGTGGTGGTCATGTTTGGTAACTAATAGGTGTTTGAGACAGTTCTAGCATCATATTCGAAATCTCTTCAAAAATTACAAACCTGTGCTTTTATTTTGGATAAATGGCTCCTATCCAAGCATTACACTCTGCTTGGATTTACTTTTTTTACTCATTATTTTATTTCCCTTTTTCTTTTAACTTAGCTTCAGGCATCCCTAAATTTACCTAAATGAATAAAAAAGGACCTGTGGACAAAATTGATTTTATGAGAAGAGCTATTCAACTTTCTGAGGAAAAAATGATGGAGAATAGCGGTGGTCCATTCGGTGCTGTGATTGTAAAAGACAATAAGATCATTGCTGAAGGGTACAATCAAGTTACTTCTGTTAATGACCCCACCGCCCATGCTGAAATAGTTGCTATCAGGAAAGCATGCGATTATTTAAATACATTCCAACTTTCCGAAGCTGAAATTTTTTGCAGCTGCGAACCGTGTCCAATGTGCTTTGCCGCTATTCACTGGGCAAGGATAAAAAAGGTTTATTATTCCAATACCCGCAAGGATGCTCAGAAAATTGGTTTCGATGACAATATCATTTATGAAGAACTAACGAAAAATAACAATCAAAGAAAAATTCCTTCCATCCAATTTTTATCTGTGGAGGGCAAAACGGCCTTCAAAACATGGGAAGAAAAAATAGATAAGACTCCCTACTGAAATTTATATAAAATAAACCTGGATTAGAATGGCGCAAAACACTCAATTTATTCTGAACAGCCGGGAGGTAATCACTGATGCACATCCCGGTACCCTTGTTCTGGATTTTCTTCGACAGAACGAGAAAATGATGGGGACCAAAGAGGGCTGCCGTGAGGGTGACTGTGGGGCCTGCACAGTGATCATCGGCGAACTCGCCAAGGATAAGGTCTCCTACAAACCTGTAACGTCCTGCCTGATGCCTACCGGAGAACTCCACGGGAAACACCTTGTTACAATCGAAGGACTAAATCTGCCGGAACTTTCTCCAGTCCAGGAAGCCATTGTGGAAGAGGGCGCAACCCAATGCGGTTTCTGTACACCGGGGATTGTAGTCTCTTTAACTGCCGGGCTCATGGAGGAAGAATCCGATATTTCCAAGGATTCTGTCAATCGTGCTTTGAGCGGGCACCTGTGTCGCTGTACAGGGTACAGATCCTTGAAGGCGTGTGAATCTCATTTTAAAGAATCAATCGGTAAAAGGACTGGGGTAAATGCACTTATTGATATGGGAGGAATTCCCAATTATTTCAGGGATATCCCGTCTAGATTAAAGAAGATTCCTCCCCTTACTTCTCCTAACGGATCTGCCGAACATTTTTTCATCGCAGGTGGTACCGATGTATACATCCAGGAAGGAGATATTTTGCGGGAATCATCTGTCGGGATCTTAAATCTCAATCAAGAGATGAAAGGAATTGACAGGAAAAACGGTTATATTCAGATAGGATCACTCACCACGTTTGAGGAGTTCGCGACTCATCCGGAAATCACTAATATTATCCCTGATATTGAAGAATATATGTTCCTGATTGCATCCTGGCAAATCCGGACCCGGGCAACTCTTGGTGGTAATATCATCAATGCATCACCGATCGGGGATATGACAATTCTCCTTATGGCCCTGGACTCCCGGCTTGTTCTGCAAAATGGAACAGGATCCAGAAAGGTTCCACTCACCTCCTTTTACAAAGGATATAAACAGTTGGATAAAACAGATTCAGAGATCCTTACGGAAATACTGATCCCTTCTTTTTCGCCAGATACTAAAATCCATTTTGAAAAAATATCCAAACGGAAATGCCTGGATATTGCATCTGTGAATCTGGCCTTAAAGATAGTAGAGAAAAATAATTTTATTGAAAATATTTGTATGGCTACAGGTGGTGTAGCGCCTGTTCCCTTATACCTGGAAAAAACCTGTAAATTCTTAAAAGAACAAACAATTTCAAAAGACCTGTTATCTGATGCAATCGCATTAATACAGGAAGAAATATCTCCCATTACTGACATACGGGGAAGCAAAGATTACAAGCGGTTACTGATTCACCAGCTGGTCATCAAATCATTTGTTAACCTCTTTCCAAACAGGCTTTCCATAGAGGAATTTTATGAAAAACATTGATGCTGTTTTTCACGTCCGCGGAGAATCAGAATATGTAGATGATCTCCCCCAGCCAGCAGAAATGCTGTTTGCTGCTATTTATTGCTCCCCGATTGCCCACGGAAAAATCGTTCAGTGTGACCTAAAAAAAGCGAATGATATACCTGGAGTTGCAGCAGTGCTTTCGGCCAAAGATATCCCCGGAGAAAACCAGATCGGTCCAATCATTCAAGACGAATTGCTTTTGGCAGATGGTGAAGTTCATTACGCCGGTCAGCCTATAGCCGTTGTAATCGCTTCCACTCCTCAAGCTGCCCGAAAAGGGGTTAAAGCCATCACTGCTGAATTCGATGAATCACCAATCATTACTGATCCAAAAGTAGCTTATCAAATGGGGGAGATCATTGGTACTCCCCGTACTCTAGCAATTGGGGATGTGGATGCTGCATGGGAGGAGTGTGATATCATCCTGGAAGGAACATGCACTATTGGAGGACAGGAACATGTATATCTTGAGACCCAAAGAGCACGGGCCATTCCTATGGAAGGAAATGTCATCCGTGTTCATGCTTCTACCCAGAGTCCATACGCCACTCAGCGAACAGTTGCCAAGATACTTGGGTTCCATCACAACCAGATAGAGGTTGATGTGAAACGCATCGGAGGCGGATTTGGTGGTAAGGAAGACCAGGCAACACCGATAGGATGTTTTGCGGCATTGGGTGCGTGGCATACTGGCAAACCGGTGGAACTGGTGTTGAATCGATCTGAAGACATGCGAATGACAGGAAAAAGACATCCATACATATCAGACTTCAAAATCGGTGCCGCTAATGACGGAATAATTGTGGCCTTTGAAGTCAACCATTATCAGAATTCCGGTGCTGCTGCCGACCTTTCCACTGCTGTTTTGGAACGAACCCTTTACCACAGTACCAACAGTTATTTTATTCCTAATGTTCAGGTAACTGGTACTTGCTGCCGCACAAACCTCCCTCCAAACACTGCCTTCAGAGGTTTTGGCGGCCCGCAGGGAATGTTCGTAATTGAAGCTGCTCTTGAAAAAGTAGCCGAAGTTCTCAATAAACCTAAAGAGGAAATTCAAGGGAAAAACCTGTTAAAAAGGGGAGACCCGTTTCCCTTTGGGCAACTTTTTCAAAATAACCATATACAAAGGACATGGGAAGATACATTAAACAGTTATGATTTTGACGGAATTCAAACCAGGATAGATCAGTTCAACAGGGACCACTTCGCCACCAAAAAGGGATATGCAGTCATGCCCGTTTGTTTTGGTATTTCATTTACCACTACATTCATGAACCAGGCCAGTGCCCTGGTGCACGTTTATACCGACGGAAGCGTAAGCGTAACTACCGGTGGAATCGAGATGGGACAGGGTTTGTATACCAATATCGCCAAGATTGCTTCTGAAGCGTTCGGAATTGGACCGGAACGCATTAAAATCGAAAGCACCAACACTACCCGCATAGCTAACATGTCTCCAAGTGCTGCCAGTTCAACAACGCTGCTGAATGGAAATGCAACTGTTCTTGCTATCAACCAGATCCTGTCACGAATTAAAAAATTCGCCGCTGAAAAATTAAATGTGACTAGCGCAGATAAAATTACAATATCAGATGAAAAAATTCTACATAACGGCAGGGAAACGGGTTTGAACTGGTGTGACCTGATCCAAAAGGCATATCTTGCTCGTATCGGTCTGTCCGCACACGCCTTTTTTGCTACACAAGATATCTGGTTTGATAAAAAGAAAGAAAAAGGAGAACCCTTTGCCTATCATGTAGTTGGTACTGCAATCGTTGAAGTAACCCTCGATTGTATCAGGGGCAGGTATGATATTGATTCTGTAAAGATCGTCCACGACCTCGGAAGACCATTAAACGAACGGGTGGACTTGGGCCAAATTGAAGGAGGTCTTGCTCAAGGACTGGGATGGGTCACTACGGAAGACCTCCAATATGATCAGAAAGGACAGCTCCTCTCAAACGCTTTGGCGAATTACAAAGTGCCAGATGTCTATTTCATGCCGGATGATATCCAGGTCAAATTTCTGGAAGATGCAGATAGTGAACTTGGACCTTACGGTTCAAAAGCTGTTGGTGAACCGCCTCTTATGTACGGCATAGGAGCTTATTTTGCGCTCCGGCATTCCATGAAAGCCTTCAGGCCAGATTTGGAGTTTGCTTTGCACTCTCCTTTGACCCCGGAAAAGATATTGATGTCTTTGCACCCTGAATTACTCAATGATTTAAAAAATCACGACACCTCACCAGTATCATTGGCTGAGGAAACTATCTAAGTTGACCCCATCTACTTTAAATACTTTTTGGGAGACGGCCAGCTCCCTGCTGGAAAAAGGCCAAAACGTATTTTTGACCTTAGTAGCCGATCACACTCAACATTCCCCTGGCACAACTGGTGCCAAGCTCCTTGTGGCAAAAGACATTGATCCCGTGGGTACGATCGGGGGCGGGATTATGGAGTACAATATATTAAAGCGGGCAAATGAGATTCTGGATCAAGGCAGTTTCACACCAGAGCTACAAACACTCGTCCATAGAAAGTCAGGGACAGGGGAAAAATCTGGTATGATTTGTGCAGGGAAACAAACCAATCTTTATTATTTATGCCAACCTGAAAAAGACAGTGAGGTTATTAAAAAAATTCTAACCCATTTGAAAGGAAATGATTCTGCTGTTCTGTCCATTAATACAAATGGAATGAATGTTCAAAAGAAAGAGCCGTGCCTAGATCAGCCCCAAATTAAAATGTCTATCAAGGGAAGTGATTGGCGCTATGAAGAACAATTGATGAATTTCAAACGAATAGCCATAATTGGCGGTGGACATTGCTCGCTCGCATTGTCTCGATTAATGAAACAGTTGGGTTATGATGTTTTTGTTTTTGACACCAGGGAAAATGTATCTACTGTAAAAGAGAATAAATACGCTCGTTCCGTTCAGATCGTTGATGACTTTCAAGAAGTGGGCAAACAGATCAATTTCCCGGAATTAACAAACGTTGTGGTGATGACCCCTGATGTGGTTTCTGATGTCCGTGGATTGTTAGGGGCTAAAGACTTACCCTTTCATTTTATAGGAGTAATGGGCAGTCAACCAAAAATTGCTGAAATAATTGAGCAGCTGAAAAGTGAAGATATATCAAATGATCAATTATCTAAATTCACTGCTCCGGTTGGAATTCCCATGGCCAGTAACACACCGGAAGAGATTGCTGTCAGTGTTGCTGCCCAGATCCTGCAAAACAGAGATAAAAGTTTACATTAAATGACCAATACTCCAGACCGTGCCATAACCAGCCAAAGAGTGGTCACGCCTGAGGGTGTGAGAGCCGCGGCAGTGTTGATCAAAGGTGAGAAAATACTCAATGTAATACCCATAGAAAATACACCTGAAACCTGCCCGATCGATGACATGGAAAATAATGTAATCATGCCCGGCTTGGTAGACATACACGTTCATATCAACGAACCAGGAAGAACCGAATGGGAAGGGTATGAGACAGCCACCAGGGCAGCTGGCAGCGGGGGGATCACAACGCTAGTGGACATGCCCTTAAACTGCATACCCGTTACAACTACTGTAAAGGCTTTCGAGATTAAATTAGAATCTACTTACAATAAACTCTGGGTAGACTGTGGATATTACGGAGGATTGATACCCGAAAACCTGGATGATATGAAACCGTTGGTGAAATCGGGTGTGTTGGGTTTTAAGGCTTTCATGAGTCATTCGGGAATTGATGAATTTCCAAAGGTGTCAGAAACAGATCTGAGGAGTGCATTATCCATCCTGGCAAACTATGATTTACCTCTATTGGTACACGCAGAACTGGAGGACCACTCCAATCATGGAAAAGATCTTCATACGTATGAAAGCTACCTGGCGACCAGGCCCAAATCATGGGAAAATAATGCGATTAAACTATTGATCGAGTTATGTAAAGAATACCAAACACCCATTCACATTGTCCATCTGTCATCATCAGAAGCATTGGATGATATAACCCAGGCACAAAAAGAAGGATTACCTATTTCAGCAGAAACCTGTCCTCATTATCTCCATTTTATTTCAGAAAAAATAACAGATGGTGATACCCGTTTTAAATGTGCTCCGCCAATTAGGGATAACGAGAACAAAAAACAACTTTGGGAAGGCTTGATATCCGGCACGATAGATTTCATCACATCTGACCACTCACCATGTTTACCAGAATTAAAAAAACTGTCTGAGGGAAAGTTTGATTTAGCCTGGGGTGGAATTTCTTCTCTTCAATTGTCCCTACCGGTCATTTGGACAGAATGCATAGATCAGGGATTATCATTTGGTCAGCTGGCAAATTGGATGAGCAACAACCCAGCTAAATTCGTTGGAATAGACCATTGTAAAGGACAAATTTCGGCTGGTTATGATGCTGATCTTGTCTGCTGGAACCCAGAAGAATCGTTCGTTGTGGAACCTACTATGATCAATTTCAAAAACAAAATAACGCCCTATGAAGGTGAAAAGCTATTTGGTATTGTAAAAAGAACTTACCTTCGTGGAAATAAAATATTCGATAGAGGTCAATTTGTGAACGGACCGCTGGGAAGATCAATTTTGAATTCTGATGCAGAAAAAAACTAAAGAAAATTTTATCGATCTCAGCTCGGAAGAAAATGGAGGATGCGCATTATTGGCCAGTGATGAATTCTTTGCACCAAAAGAAAACATGCTAAAAAAAGGCCGTGGGGAATTCATTCCAGATAAGTATACCGAAATTGGTAAATGGATGGATGGATGGGAGACAAGGAGACGGAGAAAAAAAGGACATGAATGGTGCCTGATCCGATTAGGAAAACGCGGGATGATAAAGAAAATAGATATTGATACCAACCATTTTGTCGGTAATCATCCTACCCATTCATCGGTGGAGGCATGCCAGATGCCGTATTATTCATCGATGGATGAATTGATCAGTGAAAAGTGCAATTGGATTGAGATTCTAACAAAATCAGGATTAAAAGGAGATTCACAAAACCTGTTCTCCATTAATGACGATAAGGTGTTCACTCACCTGCGCCTCAATATCTATCCTGATGGTGGCGTGGCCCGTTTAAAGGTTTTCGGACAGCCGGATGATAAATTCGCTGAGTGGCAAGTGATGTTTGATGCGGCTGCAATAGAAAATGGATGTATACCACAGGCTTGCAGCAATATGCACTTTGGTAATATGGAAAACCTAATTAAACCGGGCTTCGCAAGTGACATGAGCGATGGCTGGGAAACACGGCGACGCAGAGATACTGGGTATGATTGGGTAATCCTCAAACTTGGAGCTCCTTGTGCACCAGAATTAATCGTAGTAGATACATCGCACTTCAAGGGGAATTTTCCCGAATCATGTTCTTTAGAGGGAAGTTTCTTTCCAAATGCAAATGCAGATTCGATCCTATTGGACAACGTTACATGGGAGAAAATTTTTCCTGAAACCAAGCTTAAGGGCAATATGGAAAATATTTTCAAAATAGAATTAAAAGATGTAAGTCAATATACCCATGTTCGATTGAATATTTACCCGGATGGCGGTGTAAGCAGGTTAAGGGTGTTGGGTCATCTTTTTAGCTGAGAAATATAAGCACTAAAGGCTTGCGCTCTAAAAAATGACAGTGCAAGAATTAAACTCATTACCATATCATGAAGCGGTGAAACAATTAACGATCTGCTGCGGTTCTTCAAAATGGGTGGAAATGATGACAAACCTAAGGCCTTTCCTTAATAGAACTGAACTGCTTGATGCCGCAAAAAAAACATGGTTTTCCTTGACAAATCAAGATTGGCTTGAAGCATTTGAACATCATCCTAAAATTGGTGATCTGGAATCACTTCGAAATAAATTTCAGAAAACAGCTGAATTCTCTTTATCTGAACAAATTGGATTAAACGATGTTTCGGAAGACATATTAATACGGTTGGAAAAAGGAAATCGTTTGTACGAAAACAAGTTTGGGTATATCTTTATTGTTTGTGCCGCAGGAAAGAACGCTGAAGAAATATTAGCATTATTACAGGCAAGGATAAACAACGATCCAAAAGAAGAACTTTTGATCGCAACTAACGACCAAAACGAAATCACAATACTGCGGATAGAAAAATTACTTGATCCATGAAAATGACGTTGAAAAATGAAACAGTGGAATCGGTTTTCGATCTGCTGAAAGCTGCCAATTCACAATTCAATTCGACTCATCCAGGTGAATCTACAAACAGGCAACCTGTTCATACCGTGTATGGTGGAGCACATCTTTTCCGGGCAGATTCTTCGCAAAGGATGGGCAACGCTGCCCTTATACACTTAAAAGAATATGCACCGCATTTTGATATATTTGCAAAAGCACTCGAATTAAAAGGACACGAATCCTTACCAGCAGAAAAAAGAGATATTTCCAGGTTAGCCGAGCAACTGAGAACTGATCCAAAAAGTGTCGGTGAGAAGGATACTTCAGCTTACATCGCTGTTACTGTGTATGACAGGGTAGTTGAAAAATTGAAACGTGAGCCTGTGGAGGATTTCAGGATCGATTTCGAGGATGGATACGGACACCGGCCGGATGAAGAAGAAGATGCAGATGCCATACGTACAGCTGAAGAAGTAGCAAAAGGTATGAATGAAAATTCACTGCCACCATTTATTGGTATACGTATAAAACCACTGACAGAGGAACTAAAACTTCGATCTATTCGCACATTGGATCTGTTTATCTCCAGCCTGATCAATATTACAAAGGTTAAACTTCCGGAAAATTTTGTAGTCACTTTACCCAAAGTAACTGTACCTGAACAGGTGTCCGCTCTGATTTCCCTTTTTGAAGCAATTGAAAGCAATGCTGGCCTCACACCCCATTCATTAAAAATGGAACTCATGGTTGAGACACCTCAATCCATTCTCGATAGCAATGGAAATTCAGCGTTGCCGAATTTGGTGAGAGCAGCAAAAGGCAGGTGCATTGCAGCACACTTTGGTGTTTACGACTATACTGCTTCTTCCAATATTACTGCAGCTTATCAGGGCATGACCCATCCGACTTGTGACTTTGCCAGACACATGATGCAAGTTGCCCTTGCAGGCTCAGGCATTCGTCTATCCGATGGAGCAACAAATATTATTCCGGTCGGTCCCCATCGCCCAATTGATGGACAACCCTTAATAAAAACCCAAGTAGATGAAAACCGCAAAGTTGTATATGAAGCCTGGAAACTAAACTATAATGATATTCGTCATTCTTTAAAACATGGATTTTACCAAGGTTGGGACCTTCACCCTTCGCAATTGTCCGTACGGTATGCAGCCGTTTATTCTTTTTTCCTGGAAGGGTTAGAAGCAGCGACTCAACGATTAAAATCATTCATGGATAAGGCAACCCAAGCCACCTTAGGAGGAGGTGTTTTTGACGATGCTGCTACCGGTCAGGCACTATTGAATTTCTTCCTTCGCGGAATTAGTTACGGCGCTCTGACTGAAGAAGAAGCAACAGAATCAGGGTTAACTCTAGAAGAAATTCGATTAAGGTCCTTTAAAGCAATTCTACAGGGGAGACAAAAATGAAAAGCCCAATTACAACACATGTCCTTGATACAGCTCGTGGCTGCCCGGCAAAAGGTATTCACGTCGTATTGGAAAAATTGAATGAATCAAGGATATGGGAATCCATCGGAGATGGAACCACAGATATAGATGGCAGAATCGGCGACATCCTAAACGATAACGCCACTATTTCACCCGGAGCATATCGATTAACCTTTGATGTGACAACCTACTTTCAAGCTCAGGATTGTGAAAGTTTCTATTCTACTATACCAATTGTTTTTACTGTGAAAGATCCTAATCAGCATTACCACGTTCCATTAGTGTTAAACCCATTCGGGTACTCGACTTATAGAGGGCGTTAATAGATATGGAATGGTATAAAATACATGAGTACCTCAACCTCTTTTTCCGCTGGTTTCACGTCATAATCGGTATCAGTTGGATTGGACAAATTTATTTGTTCAATTGGATGGAAAAAACTCTTCCGCTTGAAATTGACACTGACGCGGATGAAAATATATCCGGACAACTCTGGATGGTTCACGGAGGGGGTTTCTACCATGTAGAAAAACAGAAAATCCCCAGGATCATGCCCCGCACACTTCACTGGTTTAAATGGGAATCAGCTCTTACATGGATTAGTGGCCTGTCTCTGCTCATCATAGTTTATTACATGGGGGGACTGATGCTTGAGCCTGATTCAGAATTGACAGAAACGGCTGCCGGTTTTATGGGTGCTGGCATCCTGGCAATAGGATACATTGTATATTACCTTTTGTGGAAATTACCCCTGGGAAATAATGAAATCATCGGTTCCATTTTCTCTTTCCTCTTGATTATAGCATTTTTTATCGGGTTAGACCAGGTATTCAGTTCAAGAGCTGCAATGATGCATATTGGAGCTATTTTCGGTACGATCATGGCAGCCAATGTCTGGTTAACCATTCTTCCTGCTCAGCGGAAGATGATTGCGTCTGCAGAGAAGAGAGAACCGCCAGATATGTCCCTTGCTGTTAAGGCCAGGCGGTGCTCCAAACATAACACCTACATGTCAATTCCGTTGATACTTATCATGATTAGCAGTCACTTTCCTACAACAACCTATGGAAACAGTGATAATTGGCTATTTCTAGGGGGATATATTCTTATTGGCTGGATAGTAGCAAAGTGGATGAGAGGGTAATCTAAACCTCCCCGTAATTATTCCCCAATATCTTCGTTCCAAGTCTCAGGATTTTTCTCAATGTATGATGAAAGCATGTCTATGCACTCCTGCGAATTTAAGTCGATTACTTCAACTCCTTTTTCCTTTAACCATTCAATTCCACCCTGAAAATTAACCGATTCTCCCACGACAACTTTTCCTATATTGAATTGAATTATCAATCCACTGCAATAATAACACGGAGCTAATGATGTCACCATTGTTTTGTCTCTGTATGTTGTTAGCCTTCCAGCTTTACGAAATGCGTCTGTTTCAGCATGTATGGAAGGATCCCCCTCTTGTACTCTGCGGTTATGTCCACGACCTAAAAGATTTCCCCCAGAATCAAACAGAGCACTGCCAATAGGAATACCGCCTTCCGATAAACCGATGCTTGCTTCTTCAATAGCGACATTTAACAATGATTGATAGCCTGTATTCATTTATTCACGAATATATAACAAATGTGAATTATTAAACTCTAATTGTGCCTGGGAGACTGTACAATTCATGTTTATATATCATATTCCCCGATGAATTGTTATAAGTAGCTTTATTTTGATTCGTTTACGATGAACCGTTTGTAGTACGATCTTTCCAGGATTCCTTTCCACCACTATGAGATACTTCAACCATGTTAATGCAATCCGGCACCGGGCAAACGAGCATACAGAGATTACAGCCAATACATTCTTTTTCATCCACAAATGGAACATGATTCATTGCAGGTTCTCCATCGTTATGCCAGACAGGAGGCATCACTTCG
>Ga0208879_1001931_pt1 | contig 18878 bp, 14 predicted proteins | sample Knorr_S15_td_Bot_FD_185605 | JGI IMG/M metagenome (GOLD analysis project Ga0208879, IMG submission 185605) | Marine microbial communities from Southern Atlantic Ocean transect - Knorr_S15_td_Bottom_ad_5009_LV_A (SPAdes) (version 2) | ecosystem: Environmental > Aquatic > Marine > Oceanic | place... | reverse complement strand
GCCCATAATCAATCCACCTTAGCTCCTTTGGCCCTTGGGTGCCCAACTGCGTACCAAGACGGCGGGATTGATGCAGACTCTAGAGCTTCGATGTTGAACGCTCAATGACCCACCAGTAATCGTTGTACCCCTTACGCCTGCCAACGTTTTCAAATCTGTTCCGAGAGGATTGACGTACCGGTTGTGTCCTTGGGATTTTGTCCTTCCAAACCTTAATTTCTGCGTGGTTGTCGGCGAAGCTATAGCCACAGCCTCCGTTGTGGTAACTGGCGGGCAGATCAACCCAGCTGATGTCGCTGGTCGGGTTCATGATGTTCCAGCCGTCGTTGATGCTGTCGGGATGCTCGTCCACAAACACCCATAAATCTGTCGGGGAAGAGACGCCCCCTCCAAATAGGCCCGCTTGATCTTTGCCGGTGATATCGCCCAGTTTGTTGTAGGGCTTGTGTCCGCCATACCAGGTGCTTCCGCGTGCGCCTCGCTGCCCCTGACCGCCGGTCCCATAAGCTCCGCCCTCAATGAATCCGTTCATGGAATTACTTCGAACCCGCGGCAAATTTTTATTGCCGTGTTTTGCAAGGTATTTGTCTGCAGCGCATTTATAAATGCCAGATGCTGTGGAGTATGGCCCAAGCTTGGGATACAAACTACCCACTTGTTTCTTTGTTCCGACAAGAAATAGGATATTGGTGTTATCCGACGCGTTGGCGTTAAAGGTAATCCAACCGTTTACCCAGCCTCGGGAACCCCCGCCGTTTTGGTTGGGCGGCATGAAACCGTCGTAATCCTCACAGTACATAAACCAAGCCAAACCCAGCTGTTTGTTGTTGTTCAGGCAGTGGATGCCGGTTGCCTTGCTCTTGGCTTTGGCCAAGGCGGGCAGGAGCATGCCAGCCAAAATGGCGATGATCGCAATGACCACCAGCAGTTCGATGAGCGTGAATCCCTTTTTATTTTGTTTTTTCATGGTAAGAACGCCTATGTATGGCAGGGCAAGATGCCATCATAAAACTGGTGATGCAAACCTTTTTCAGATGTTTTTCGGCGATTTCGCCTGGCTAGGCGAGACCCCCCAGCAGAGCAGACCGGACACAACCAGTGACCAGATGAAGGGGTCAAATTCAAGCAGCTTGAAGGCCTCGAATTTGCCCTTGATGACGTAACCGGCAATATACAGGGACAAATGACAGCCCAAACCGCCCAACATCCCTGCGATGGCGCCCTTGGCGGTTATTTGCGGCCAGTAAAGGCCAAGCAGCACCGGCATCAGGAAACAACCCGCCAACCCACTGGTGGCAAATATGATCAGGCTTTGAAGGTATTGCGGCGGGTTCAGCACTGCCAACATCGCCAATATCCCCACCACCGCCGTGACGAGGTAGGAGAGTCGTTTCAGCCGCTTTTCGCTGGCGTTAGGGTTCACACGGTTTTGGTAAATATCCCGCACCACGGCGGACGAGACCATCAGCAGAAAACTGTCCACGCTGGACATCACGGCGGCGAACGGCGCGGCGAGCAGCAGTCCGGCCAGCCACGGCACGCCGGCGTCGCCGGTGACCTTGGCGGCGAGCTCCGGCATGATGCGATCCGAGTCCACCTCCATGCCGGGCAACAAGATTCGGGCGCAGCAAAAGATCACCACGAGCAGCAAATAGATGACCGTGTAATAAACCGACACCGCGAGGATGGCGTTGCGAAGGACGTTCGTCCCCTTGAACGCCATCAAGCGAACCATGTTGCTCGGCTGCCCCGCGCTGCCGAACGCCCAGAAGAAAAAGAAGCTGATCGCAATCCACACGTTGAGGAATCCGTCCGCCCGCTCCGGATGCGGCCCCGGCGCGCTGACGTAAACGCCCTTGCGCCCTCGGCCGTAGCCCTTGGTTTCGTTCGCGGTAAATGTCGCCGTCACGGCGAAGCCAAAATCGGTCGGCGCGATTCGTTCAATCTCCGCCGGGGTGGTGATCTTTAGCAGCTTGGCTTCGCCGCGGATTTCGCCCTTGGCCAAGCTCACCTGTTCGGCCAAGCGGGCGATGCCGCCGTCGTTCAGTCGCAGCCAAGCGCCCTTGGGCAGTGTCGCCGATTTTGTCTGCGCTTGGCCAAGCGCGACGATGCCGATGCCGCTCTCGGGCGGCGTCATTTCCTTGAGTTGCTCGGTGGCATTTTTGAGCCCGCCCACTTGGTCAAGCGTGAGGAACAGTAAAATAATCACGCCGATACACATCACGATGCCCTGCATCACATCGGTCCACACCACCGCGCGAAAACCGCCGAACGCCGTGTACACGATCACCGAGAACGCGAACACCAGCAGGCACAGCACGTAGTCCGGCTCTGCGCTGCCGACCCACGGCAGTCCGTCGATCGCGCCGCCGACAGCGTTGACCGCCGTTTGGTAAACGGCGACGTCCTGCAGCAGGGTGGTCATGATTTTGCTGCCGGCCTTGAACTGGGCGAGCAGATAAAAAAACATGAAAAAGAGCACCAGCAGCGTGGCGATCATCCCGACCGTTTCGGACTTGAACCGCGCCTTGATAAGGTCGGGAATCGTCACTGCGCCGGACTGGCGGGCGAGCCGGTTGACGCGCTTGCCGAGCAGCCCCATGCCGACGATCGGCACCAGCATGTAACTGGCAATCCACAGCGCGAGCACCCAGCCGTGCGTGTAAATCAGCGACGGAAACCCCATGAAACTGCCGCCGGACGAGCTGGTCGCCGCGAACGTCAGCGCGAACGCCCACAGGCCAAGGCTGCGGCCGCCGAGATAATATTCACCGACAAACTCCTTTTTTCGCCGCACCCGGCTCGAGAGCCAGGCGAGGAAAAAAACGCCGAGCAGATAGATCGCAAAAGTGATGAGGGCCGAGTTGGCGGTGGTCTCGTTCACGGCGCTTCCTCCTCGTCCTCGTCATTTTTTAGGAAGCGGAGGCAGAACCAAAACGTGAAAATATTCGCGGCCATCCACGGCATCACGACACCCCAAAATATCCAACCCGGAAAGCCCAGCACGGTGGACACCTCCTCCGGCGCGAGGTCGTAGCCGTTGGCCGCGCAGTAGCCGATCACCCACAGCGCGCACCCCAGCCAAGCCAGCAGGATGAGCCAAAGCTCCCGCCGGCCTTGGCGCAAGCTGCGACTCTCAGCGCTGGAAGATTCACTCATCGGTTTTTCAGGGAGCGCACGCGCCCCGCGTGCCGCCTTGGGCGCCCCGCCCAAGGCCTGGGCCGCATATTGCCGCCGTATGATTCCGGCGAGGCGCCGGAATCCACACGCGAGGCGCGTGTGCTCCCCTTGCTCCCTCTCTCAGCGGGAGAGACGGGAAATTCAGATTTGGACATTCCTTGTTCGATATTCATCATTCAAACGGCTCAAGAAAAAGCAATATCGAACACCGAACTAGGAATGTCGAAGGACGAAGTTTCCGACTCCCTCTAGAGAGACGGGGTGAGGGAGAGCGCTCAACATTTATTTGGTCATGCGGCATGCCATTAAATCGTCGGGTTAATAAGTCAGTTTGCGGGCGCGGGCGGCGACTGGCCACTGGGCGGTGAGTTTTCCGCCTCGGATCACATGCGCGCGGTCGTACAGCGCGACGGTCGGGCAGATGTGGCGAGGGATGCCGTAGAGGCAGTCGCCGACTTTGAAGCGCCCCGCCTCCGCCGTGCGGAGGGTCAAGTGTTCTTCGCTGTGCATCACCGCCTCGGCGTCGTCGAGGCCGATGAACTGCACGCGCGGTTGGGGTTGTTCCGAGGCGACGCTTTTGTAGCCGAGATCCAGCGTGATGCAGTTGCTGCCCGGTTTGCTGATGACGCGCGTGAGCAGCACGGCGGCGTTTTGGTAATCGAGATCGGGGAACGCGTCGCGATAGCCGAAGTCCCACAGCAGCGTCGTGCCGGGGCTGCATTCGTGGTCGGTGTGCTGGGCGTGAAACGGGAAGGTCGGCGTGCCACCGCCAACCACGCCCGGCACCGGCAGCCCGGCGACCTCAAGGCCGGTGCGGAACGAGCGCACCTCGACCATCATCATCTGCCACTTGGCCAAGCGCTTGGCCGGGTCGCTGTCGTGCAGGTGCCCGCCGTAAAGATGCAGCCCCGCCGGCTCGACGCCGGGCAACTGGCCGATGAGTTTGTAAAGCGTCGCCGCCCCTTGGCCGGGCGCGATGCCGGTGCGGCCCATGCCGACGTCGAGGTCGAGCCAGACGGGAAGGGTGACGCCGGCGGCTTGGGCGGCTTGGGCCAAGTTGCCGACCGTTTCGGCGTCGTCGGCGATGGTGGAAAAACGAACGTCGCGAAACCAGCCGCCCAGGCCAAGCAGCCGGTCGATGTTGGGGCCGACCGGCTGGTTGGCCAGCAGCACATCTTTTGCGCCGGCTTGGCCAAGCATCTCCGCCTCGGCGATGGTGGCGCACTTGAACTTGGTGATGCCGGCCTTGAGTTGCAACTGCACGACCTCGGCCATCTTGTGCGTCTTGACGTGGGGGCGCAGCCGCTCCGCTTGGCCAAGCGCGGCGATCATGCGGCGGATGTTTTCCCCGATGCGCTCCGGGTAAACGAGAAGGGCGGGCGAGGGGATCTCGTCCGGGTCGGCGAGCGTGTGCCAGTCGTCCGCCATGCGGGTTTAGCCGATCTCGAAGATGGCCTCGATCTCGGTCGGGATGTTGCCGGGCAGCGAGCCCATGCCGACCGCGCTGCGTGCGCCGACGCCGTTTTCCTCGCCCCAAACCTGCGCGAACAATTCGCTGCAGCCGTTGATGACCTTCGGGTGGTCGGGGAAGCCGGGCGTGCAGTTGACCATGCCGAGCACCTTGATGACGCGCTGGACGCGGTCGAGGCTGCCGAGGTTGGCCCGGAGAGTGGCGAGCATCGTGAGGCCGACTTGGCGGGCGGATTGATACCCGGCGTCGAGGTCGAGGTCGTCGCCGACGCGGCCGGTCATCAGCGTGCCGTCGGACTGCACCGGGCCGTGGCCGGAGAGGTAGGCGAGGTCGCCGGTGATGACGATCGGCTTGTAAACGCCCATCGGCGCCGGGGCGGGCGGGAGTTCAAGCCCGAGTTCCTGGATTTTTGCGTCTGCGCTCATGATTCGTTTGAGGTGGCGGCGAGCTTCGGGGAAGGCTCACGAGCCGGCAAGTTTTTTCAACCGCGAATGGACGCGAATGGACGCGAAAAAAAGAGACACGGATGAACACGGGTTTTGAGAAGTTGAAGCGGAACATGGATGGAGAGGATGGACAGGACTGTTTTTGGAACCAAAAACTCTCCTCCGGTTATTCGCGTCCATTCGCGGTTTGGGTTTTTTATCCGCAGATTTCGCAGATGCGCGCAGCTTGTTTTTGCCGGTGCCGGCCTTGCGGGGTTTCGGCTTGGGCAAGTGCGGACGGCTGGGGGCAGTCGTCCCTACCCGTTCTTTTTTGCGGGGATTTTTTTGAGTTGGTCGCGCAGCTTGGCGGCGGACTCGTAATCTTCCCGCTCGATTGCCGTGCCCAGTTTGTGCTCGAGTTTCTCGCGCCGGGTCACCGGCTTTTTCTCGGCGGCCTCTTTCTCGACATCCTTGAGCCATTCGCCAAGGGAGTGAACCTCCATGCTGCTGTCGACCAGTTCCTCTCGGTCCATCGCGGCGTAGAACAGGTTCAGTTCCTCGATCGCAGATATGATTTCCGCGATGGCGGAATCGTAGTTGCCATCGGCGATTAGTTCTGTTCCGACGGCGCGAACCTGCATCATGATCGTCTGGGGGCGGAACTGCTGGAAGCTCTGGCCGATATCATCCTGCGAGGCGAAGTCCTGCACGAAGTCGAGCAACTCAAGGATGTGCTCCGTGTCGCGCTCGACGGCCTCGAAGTCTTCAAGCTCGAAGTTGCAAATGCTGCGGTGATGATACTGGATGGCTTCCTGTTGGAGCTTGGCGCACTCGTCCGGGTTGATGCTGAAGTCGTCGTCCTCGCCGCCGTGTTTTTTGCGAAACTCCTCGAGGCGGTTCACGAAGTGGTCAAGCAGGGTGGGGTGTCCGAACGGCCGCTTGCCGTCGGGGCGATATTGGGCGTTCATCTGCAGTAGGCCGAGGTCGATTCGCAACTGCAGTTTGTCCACACCATCGTCGCCCTTGACCCGGCGTGCGTCCACGCGGCCAAGGCGATAGTCCCAGTTTTGTAGGACTTTTGTGATGTCATCAATCATCCGCGCGGGAGTCTGCCTAAAAGCGGCGCAAAGTCAATGCCTACCGATCATTTAGCCCGAACCGAGATCGCCAGCGAGCCGCGATCTGTGGCGAGAACCGTGCCGGGCTTGATGCCGTTCTTGGCGAACCAGCCCTGATTAACCTCGAGCGCGTACTGCACGCGGGCCGAGTGCGACTCGACCGACTGGGTGTTGCCGGGGTGCATGTCGTGAATCTCGATCACGCGGCTGGCTCGGTCGATGTAGGCGATCGACAGCGGCACGGTGGTGTTTTTCATCCAGAAACCGGTCTGGTGCGGGTAGGGGAAAACGAAGAGCATGCCTTCGTTCTCCGGCATCGTCGTGCGGTGCATCATGCCGGCCTGACGCTCGAGGTTCTCGTCGGCGATCTCGACGGTCAACTCGGCCGCGCCGAGGTAGAGTTTGATCGTCTCGAGCCGGGGCTGCGCCGGGCCGGTCACGGGGCTGGCGGGCGGAGTGGGTGTTGGGGCACTCGGGGGCATGGCGGTTTTTTCTTTTTCGCAACCGGCGGCAACGAGCAGGGCGGCAAGCCCAAGCGCTTGGCCAAGTTTGTTTGTCTTTGTCATTCCTGTGGGATCACCTGCAGTCGGTAGAACGATGCAGGCTTTTCGACTTTGTTTGGATCGGGGTCAAGGGGCCAGAAGAGGAACGCGTCCATCTCTGTCGTGACCTGGCCTTCATGTTTTTTTGGATTGAAAAGCGGCTCGTACGGTCCTGATACCCGATCCGATGCAATGATCTGATACATGACACCCGGCACGGCCTGCCAGATGAGGCGAATGTTGGCTGACTTCGCCTCGACGCGCAAATTCAGAAACGAGTCGCCGTCGAGCGGATCGGTGCCGGCGGCGAGTTCGTCGGCGTTGCTCATGCCGTCGCCGTCGGGGTCGAGGGCCAGCGCCGCGTCGCCGTCGTGCACGAGGGGGTCGAGGCCGTGGGCGATTTCCCAGCCGTCCGGCAGCAGGTCACCGTCGGTGTCGCGCTTGGCCGGGTCGGTGCCGAGTTCCCGTTCGCGGGCAGTAAGCAGCCCGTCGTCATCCGGGTCGGGGTCGATGGCCAAGCGCACTTTCAAGCCCTCGAGCTGGTAAATATCAAGCTGGAAAACGAGGTCTTTCCCAGTCGTCAGGCTGTTGCCGAGGTGGGTCGTGTCGAGTTGCCGGAATTGGTTCCCGTAAACGCCCTTGGTGCCGACGACAGCGCCGATCGTGATTTCATCGCCCGGTTGCAGGCCGCCCAGTGCGGCGTACGGGATGGCGACTTCGATGAAGCTGGCATCGACTTCCTGCGGTTGGCTGAACTGTTGCGGCGAGCGGTTGAACTGCTGCAGTCGCGCACCGGCCACGTCGGTGAACGCTTGGTCGAGATGGAACACGCCTTGGCCAAGCGGGAAGGGGACGAAGGCGAAATCTTCCGGATTATCCCCGGTGCGAACCTTGATGGTGAAGCCGGGCCGACCAAAGTGCCGGGCCTGTTTGTCGGCGCGCTCGTCGCCGAGGATCGCCGCGACGCTTGGCTTGAAATTGGTGAAGCTGAGGTTTTGCAGGTAGTCGAGCCCGTCGGCCCCCTCGCCGCTGAAGCCCACCTTGCCGTCGCCCAGCCCGGAGAGGTCGGCGACGCCTTCCCGCCGGGGCGAGTCGATGAACAGGAAGATGTTTTGGCTGGGCCGAATCATCGCCTGCTCGAAGCCGATGTAAACATGGGTGCGGTCGTTGTTGACGCGCACTTGGCCAAGGTTGGCGCTTGCGCCGCTGACGGCGGGGATCGGCTCGCCGATGAGGTCGAACGTCTGCCCGTTGAGATTGCCAAGCGTGTCGTCGGCCAAGCGCGTCTCGATGAGCGGCGTGTGCCATGCCGCCGACCACGAGTCGCGCGCCGGCATTTTGCGATTCACGACGAACCAGTCGAACACCGCGCCGTCCGGGTCGAGCGCCTCGAGCTTGAGTTGCTCGCCGTCAATTGAGATGCGCGCCGCGTTGTTGCGCGGCCAATACTGCGACGAACCGGGGAAGAGGCGGTAAAAGGAATACGGGCTGGCACCACCCGCGCCGCTGACGACCGAGATGCAGCCGGCGACCGGGTTGTGTTTCTCGAACGCATGCGAGTGGCCGGCCAGCATGAGATCGACGCCATACTTCGCGACGATCGGATGAATCGTGTTCCCGAAATCGAACGTGTCCGGCACGCTGTTGCCGTCGTAGCTGCTCCAGCCGTGTGAGCTCGAGGTGGCCACGGGGAAGTGCATCAGCAGGAATTTCCACGGCTTGGAAGTGGTGGCCAAGTCGTTGGTGAGCCAGTGGAGCTGGTTCGTGTCCTTCGTGATGATGTGGTGGGAGAACCACGGGTTGTATAGCACCGAGACGTGCGCGTCGCCGGCGTCGAACGAGTAAAAATGTTCCGTGCCGGAAAACGGGTAATCGACCGTCGGGTTTTTCAAGCCAAGCGAGGGGAGGTTGTTCGTTGGCAGGTGGAAGGCGTTGAGGTAAGCCGTGTCGCCGTCGTAAAGGTCGTGGTTGCCGAACGCGGTGAAGTACGGGGTCGATTTCATGTGCTCCTTGTACACGCTGAAGTGGCGGAAATCTTCATACTTCGGCGTGAAGCTTGGGTACACAATGTCGCCGGCGAACATGACGGCGTCCGGTTTTTCGTTGCGGATCAGCGTGGCGAACTTGTGCTGAATCAGGTTTCCCCGGCCGGTGTCGCCGAGCAGCAGCAGCTTGACCGGGCCGCTTGGCTTGAGGGTGTTAAACGCGGCGGGCCGCGAGTGGCGCGGCGTGTCGTTGGCCACGCCGCCGACCCGGTAATGGTACGCGGTGCCCGGCTCGAGGCCGGTGAGTTGCAGGACGTGGTTGGTCACCGTCGTGTCGCTCGCGACCCGTTGGCCAAGCGCCGGCGTGGGGCCGTACTCGACCACTGAAGTGGTCGGGTGCAGCGTGCGCCATGCGATCTTCGTGCCGGTGGGGGTGGTGGCCGCGATGAACGGCCCGCGCACGACGTTGGCCAGCAGCTCGACGTGAAAGGCGAACCAACCGCTCATGACCGATGAGTTGTGCGCTTGGACGGTGAGGATGTTTTCCCCCGGCTCGAGGAGCAGCCTGTACGGTGTGAGGTCGATCAGCTCCGGGTTGCCGCGCGAATGGACGGCGGCGGGGGCGTCGAACGGCACCGGCTGGTCCGGTTCGCCGGCCAAGCCGCGCCGCGCCACCTCGGTGCCATTGAGGTAGGCGACGAAGCCGTCGTCGTAATCGACCCGCATCACCAGCGACTGAATCCAGTCGGTGTCGTCGAGGGTGAACTTTTTGCGGAGGAACAGCGACGGGTAAACCCGGGGCATGCCCCAAAGCCGGGTGGGGGCGTCGTAGCCGCCGAAACCGATGCTGAAGCCGGAGCGGCCCTCCTTCCAGTGGGCGTCGTCGAAAGCCAGCGCCCGCCAAGCGGTGGGCGGGTCGGAGGCCTCGGCTTTGCCCTCAAGGTACTTCCAGTTGGAGTAATTGGCGACAAGGCTCTCGCCCCTGGCCGAGACGGCCAAGAGGAGCAACCCGCACAGTGTCAACCGCTTGAATGGCACGCGGCGGAGTGTAGGGCCCGCTTGGCCGGGGTCAATGTTGCGTTTTGGCCAAACGCCGGGCATAACCACGCCCGCTTGGCAAGCGCGGCAGAAGGTTCTGTCAAAAATCGTAAAAAACAGGATTAAAGTGCTTTACAACGCGGTTTTTGCTGGTACGTTGCCCCGCCTTTTCGAGGAGAGAAGAGAGGCAGAAAGAGACTGAAAGGAATGGAAGAGAAGGCCAACACAATCGAAGGATATCGCCTTCACGAGACGGACACCGGTTCTGCGGATGTCCAGGTTGCGCTGTTGACACAGCGAATCAACCACTTGACCGAGCACCTGAAGAGCAACAAGAAGGATCACGCCTCACGGCGCGGCCTGCTCATGATGGTGGGTCGCCGTCGCCGCCTGCTGGACTACGTTCACCGCCACGACGCGAACCGTTATCGTTCATTGACCCAGCGCCTCAAGTTGAGGCGCTAATGTCGCACGGGTCAGTTCGACCCTTCTTTTCAACGAGACTTTTGGCAACGCCATGCCGGTGGGAAATATCCATCCGGCGGATTGGAAATCGCGGCCCGATTCCCTGTTGTCCGAGACTGAGCCGCGTGAATCGTCGCGTTCGTTGGTTCTGAGCATTTCATTCAGCCACCCGGCCATCGGGAGTTTGAGTGAAGTTCTCCGTGCTGGCGGGCGTGACAAAAAGAAAGATAAATATGTCACATAAAGTAACCGCCAAAGTTGGCGGCGCAGAGATTCATATTGAATCCGGCAAAATAGCCAAACAAGCGGACGGCTCAGTAACCGTCCAACTCGGAGAGACCATCGTCCTCGTCGCAGCCTGCGGTTCGTCCAAGCCCCGTCCGGGTCTGGACTTTTTCCCGCTCACGGTCGATTACCGTGAAAAGGCCGCTGCCGCTGGTCGTTTTCCCGGCGGATTCTTCAAGCGCGAAGGCCGCCCGTCCGAGAAGGAAATCCTCACCTGCCGCGTCACGGATCGCCCGATTCGTCCGTTGTTCCCCAAGGGGTATTTCAACGAGGTGCAGGTTCAGACCCTGCTGCTTAGCGCAGACGGGGAGAACGATTCTGACATCCTGTCAATGAACGGTGCTTCGGCGGCGTTGATGATCAGCGACCTGCCGTTTGCCGGGCCGATCGGCGCGGTGCGCGTTGGCCGCATCGATGGCGAGTTCGTCGCCAACCCGACCCACGGGCAGATGGAGTCAAGCGACCTTGATCTGATTTACGTCGGCAACGAGTCGAACATGGTCATGTTCGAGGGTGCCGCCGACGAAATCGCGGAAGCTGATTTTCTCAAGGCACTGGAGTTCGGCCAAGAGTCGATCGCGCCGCTCATCGCTGCGCAGAAGGAATTGTGCGCCGCAGTTGGCAAGGCCAAGCGCGAGTTCATTCCGCGAGTGGTCAAGCCAGACATTCAGGCCGAGGCGGAGTCGATCATTTCGGATCGCATCACCGACGCGCTGCTCATTAAGGCCAAGCTTGAGCGCGAGGCCGCCTGCAACGCCCTCAAGGACGAGATGGCGGAAAAGCTCACCGAGAAATTCGGCGAGGAAGCCATCACCGGCTTCATGGTCGGCGAGGCGTTTTACGCAATCCAAAAGGCGGCCGTGCGCAAGCTCGTGCTCGACGACGGCAAGCGGCTTGACGGCCGCAGCTACGACGACATGCGCCAGCTCACCAGCGAGGCCGGCATGATCCCGCGCACACACGGCTCGGGGCTTTTCTCCCGTGGAGAAACCCAGGGCTTGGCCCTCGTCACGCTCGGCACGACCGATGACACGCAGTCGTACGACGCCTACACCGGCGGCCCGAGCGAGAAGCGGTTCATGCTGCACTACAACTTCCCGCACTTCTCCGTCGGCGAAACCGGCCGCATCATGGGCCCGGGCCGTCGCGAGATTGGCCACGGCGCATTGGCCGAGCGCTCGATCGCCCCGGTCATCCCGAACATCGAGGACTTCCCGTACGCGATTCGCATCACGGCGGAGATCATGGAGTCCAACGGCTCCACGTCGATGGCCGCCGTCTGCAGTGGCACGCTGGCATTGCTCGACGCGGGCGTGCCGTTGAAGCGCTCCGTGGCCGGCATCAGCATCGGCCTCTGCACGCGCACCAACGACAGCGGCGAAATCGAGGATTACAAACTGCTCACCGACATCATCGGCTGGGAGGATTCCTTCTGCGACATGGATTGCAAAATCGCCGGCACCGACCAGGGCATCACCGGCTTCCAGCTCGACCTCAAGCTGCACGGCATTCCGCAGTCCATCATGGAAGAGGCGATCGTCAAGGCCAAGACGGCCCGCACCGCGATCCTCGCCAACATGGCTGGCTGCTTGGCCAAGGAGCGCGAAGAGATGAGCCCGTACGCGCCGCGCATCGTCACCATCCAGATCGACCCGTCGAAGATCGGCGAGTTGATCGGCCCGGGCGGCAAGAACATCAAGCGCATCGTCGAGGAGTCTGGTTGCGAGATCAACATCGAGGATGACGGCCGCGTCTTGGTTTACTCCATGTCAGCCGAGGGGCTGCAGGCGGCCAAGGATTGCATCGACGGCATCACCGCCGAGGTCGAGATCGGCAAGCTCTACCGGGGCAAGGTCGTTTCCATCAAGGACTTCGGCTGCTTCGTCGAGGTGTTGCCCGGCAAGGACGGCCTCGTGCACATCAGCGAGTTGGCCAACTTCCGCGTCAAGAAGACCGAGGACATCGTCAAGGACGGCGACGAAATCTGGGTCAAGTGCATCGGCGTGGACGACAAGGGCCGCATCAAGCTGTCGCGCAAGGCCGCGATGGAGGATCGCAAGGCCGAGTTCAGCGACGAGGAGGATGGCGACAAGCCGGCCAGCGACGACTCGGAGGAATAAGCCGGAAGCCGGCAAAAAACGCATTTCAGGCGGGCCAAGCGGCCCGCCTTTTTTGTGCCCTTGGCCAAGCGCTGGGCTGCCAAAAGGAATTCTTGCCCACCGCTTGGCCAACGGCTACGCTGCGCCCCGTTCCGCGAGGCAGGCCCCAGAAAACGCTTAAGCGGCCCAAGACAACCCAAACCGAACGCCCAAATGAATTCATCCATCCGCATTAAATTGTCCATAATGATGTTCCTCCAGTTCTTCGTCTGGGGGGCATGGTTTACAACGCTTGGCTTGTCGTTGGCGAGCAACGGCCTGAGCGATATCATCGGTGCAGCTTATCAAGCGGTTCCAATAGCCGCCATGATTGCGCCGTTGTTCCTTGGTTTGATTTCGGATCGGTTCTTCAACTGTGAAAAGACGATGGGCGTGTTGCACATCATCGGGGGTGTGGTGTTGTTTTCGGCCCCTTCTCTGATAGCCAACGGTCATGGGGAGGCACTGAGTTGGATCATAATGATTCACATGCTTTGCTATATGCCAACTCTTGCCCTGAGCAACACGGTGGCTTTTACAAACATCGATGATCGTAACAAGTTTCCCGCATTGCGTGTATGGGGAACGATCGGGTGGATTGTTGCCGGCTTGATTGTTGGCGGATTGGGCATGTCCAGCAGTCCCCAGATTTTCACATTGGGCGCAGTCTCGGGAATCGTTCTTGGCGTGTTGTGTTTCTTTATGCCGAAGACGCCGCCCCCGGGCAAAGGCAAGCCGGTTAATCTCTCCACGCTCTTGATGGTCGATGCGTTCAAGATGCTCTGCAATGTTCCATTTCTGATATTCATCATCTGCTCGGCTATGATCTGTGTGCCGTTGGCGTATTACTTCGCCTACACATCGGTTTATCTTCCTCAAATCGGTTTTCAGGCTCCGGCTTCCACCATGGCACTGGGCCAAGTGTCCGAAATATTCTTCATGCTGCTTGTCCCGTTTTTCTTCCGGAAACTAGGCGTCAAAATCATGATTTTGATTGGGATGCTGGCGTGGGTTGCGCGTTATGCGCTGTTCGCCGTGGGCGCACCGGATCAGGTGGTCTGGATGATCATGCTGGGCGTTGTGTTGCACGGCATCTGTTACGACTTTTTCTTTGTTACCGGGTTCATGTACACGGACAAACGAGCACCCAAGGAGGTTCGCAGTCAGGCGCAGTCCATGCTCGTGTTCTTTACTCAGGGCGTTGGCATGTTCTTCGGCTACAAAATTGCCGGTGCCAAGTTTGAAGCCGTCAAGGAAAGCTCCAATGCTCTTGCGGGTGCCATCGAGACACCTGTTTTCGGTTTTTGGGAGTCTTTTGGAAAAATGTTCCTGACAGAGAAACCGAGCGTTGATGGGGCGCTGATTCAGGAGGCTATGGTGAACTGGAAAACATTCTGGATGTTTCCGTGCATGATGGCACTTGTTGTTGCCGTCCTCTTCGCTGTTGCTTTTTGGGATAAGGTCAAACAGGAGGACGCTCCAGCAGAACAAAGCGAATAATTCCGACAAAATAATTATTATGAACAATCAAATCAATCGACGTGAGTTTTTGAGGAATGCCTCGCTGGCCGTTGGTGCGGCGGGTGTGGCGGCGGCGACCGGTTGCCAAAGCTTGGGCGGCGGCGGCAAGCCGCTGTACGACATTTCGCTGGCGCAGTGGTCGTTGCACAAGACGCTGTTCAGCAAGAAACTCGACGCGCTCGACTTTGCCAAGGCCACCCGCGAGGAGTTCGGCATCGAAGCGATCGAGTACGTGAACCAGTTTTTTAAGGACAAGGCCAACGACGAGGCCTACCTTGGCCAGTTGAAATCGCGCGCCGCCGATAACGGCGTGACGAGCCTGTTGATCATGGTCGATGGCGAGGGCTCGCTTGGCCACGCCGACAGCGCCGAGCGCAACAAGGCGGTGCAGAACCATCACAAATGGGCCGACGCAGCCAAGTTCCTCGGCTGCCACTCCATCCGCGTGAACGCCGCCACGACCGGCGACGGCAGCTACGAGGAGAAACAGAAACTGGCCGCCGACGGCTTGGGCAACCTCTCCGAGTACGGGGCCAAGCAGGGACTCAACGTCATCGTCGAGAACCACGGCGGCTTGTCCTCCAACGGCGCTTGGCTGGCCGGCGTGATGAAAATCGTCGATCTGCCAAACTGCGGCACGCTGCCGGACTTCGGCAACTTCCACATTGGCGGCGGCAAACAGTACGACCGTTATCTTGGCGTGACAGAGTTGATGCCGTTCGCCAAGGCGGTCAGCGCCAAGTCGCACGACTTCGACGCCGATGGCAACGAGACGCACACCGACTACCGCCGGATGATGGGAATCGTGCTCGACGCCGGTTATCACGGCTACGTGGGCATCGAGTACGAGGGCGGCAAACTCAGCGAAGCCGAAGGCATCCTCGCCACCAAAAAGCTGCTGGAAACCGTTCGCGACGAACTGTCCTGAACTCACACCGAATCAATTCAATAGAAGGGAGCCAAGCGGCTCCCTTTTTCTTTGGCTCATTGCCGATTGAGGTGCGGTGTGTTGTCGAGGTTCCAGCGCTTGGCTGCAGCGCTTTTGGGCTCCCGACCCCTGACGAGTTGCGCCGCGAGATCGATTCGCTTCTCGGCGGTGACGTGTCCATCGACGAATAAAATCTCTGCCCGATTGCTGTGTAGGGGCAACGGCCATTGGCGTTCCTCGTACATTCCGATGAAGCCGCTCCAGTTTTGGTCCCCCTTGCGCTTGAGATCCCAATTGCTGTCACCGAGCGCGATCATCTCGCTGGGAACCTTGACTTGGCTAGGCTTGGTTTCGCCCCAGTTGGGGTGCCCCTTGTAGACGCCCATGCCCTGGTTTGGGGTCATACCCGCCCAGGCGCCCCAGACGTTGTAGCCGTAACTCATGAAACTGCTGCCGCCAGGGATGAGCCGCACCTCGCCCTTTAGATAGCCATCCTCGGCCGGTTGGTTGCCCCTGAATTTCACCTTCCACTGGGCCTTGTCGGGGGCCGAGGGGCATTTGAAAAGCTCGGTACTCTTGGTGCTGGCCCCACCGAGGTATTGGCGGATTTGAGACGGCCAAATCCACGTGGAACCGCGGTTACCGTTGATGCCGACTGGGTAGTGTTCGAAGTCATCCGAGAACGCGATGAGGCCGATACCCATCTGCCGCAAATTACTTGAACATTTGGCGCCGGTGGCCTTGCTTTTGGCCTTGGCCAATGCGGGCAGTAACATGCCGGCAAGGATCGCGATGATGGCGATCACCACCAGCAATTCGATGAGTGTGAAGCCAAGCCGGTTATGCCGCAGTGTTTGCATTGGATTGAACAGCGGCAGTCTGTTCCGCTTGGCCAAGCGGCGCAAGTCTTTTGGCTACTTCTCGATGATGAGGTTGTCGCGTAGTTTGCCGTCCGCATCGTAGGAGCGGTAGACGAGGCGGTTGCCGCTGATCTGGATGTCGAGCACTTGGAAAGTGGAGACGTTGGTCATGCCGAACTCGATGTATTCGCGCGGATCCTGCTTGTAGAACTTGGTGCCGGAAACGGAGACGATGTACACGGTGCCCTCGGCGGTGGTCTCAACCTTTTTTTGATCCTTCATCGGGTAGGTGCGCAGGTAGGCGTGGTCGTGTCCCTGCAGCGCCATGTCGACGTGATACTTGTCAAAGAGCGGGGTCCACTGGTCGCGGATGCCGGGGTTGTCTCGCTCCGGCTTGGAGGAGTAGGCGGGGTGATGGTACACGGCGAATTTCCACGTTGCCGTGCTGGTTTTCAGCGCGTTCTCCAGCCAGGCGGTTTGGCTTTCCGGTGTCAGGTTGCTGTCGAGCACGAAGAATTCGGCATTGCTGTACTTGAAGGTGTATGCCCGCTCCGGCTCGACTTTTTCCGGGCCGTTTTTCGGGAGGTCAAACATCTGCAGATACAGGCCGGGGTGGCCGCCTTGGTTTTCGTGGTTGCCGATCGCGGGGATGACCGGGCGCCGGTCGTAAATGCCCCGCGCGCTGTGAAAGAGGCTGTCCCAGTCGCCGCGTTCGTTGCCCCGGTTCACGAGGTCGCCGGCCATGATATAAAATGCCGCATCGGGCCGCTTTCGGAATGCGCCCTGAACCAAGCTGCCCCAGCGGTAGAGGCCGTTCTGCGCGTCGCCCATGTACACGAATGAGAACGGCTCCGTCCGTCCCGGAGCGGTGGTGAACTCGGCCATCTCCGACCAGCCATCGTCCGAGCCGTCGCCGACGGAGTACAGGTAGGTCGTGTCCGGCTCGAGGCCGGTGAGGGTGGCCGTGTGCCGGTGGACGATCGGGTCGTTCAGCAGGTTGGCATCCTCCATCTTGAACGTCCCGGCCTTGGTCCGCTTGGGCTGGGCCGGCTGGAATCGGTTGTAGGCTGATTTTTTTACCCACTGCACCTGGCCCTTGGCCACGCCCATCCCGGTGCGCCATTGGATGGTTTGGGTCGTCTGCGGGTCGCCGCTCCACGTCAGGATGATTTGGTCCGGCTTGGCCAGGGCCGGGTGTTTCGTGCTGTGGAACAGGTTGATGAGCTTGGCGTCATCGCGGCTTTCGTATTGGGTGCGGATCACGGTCAGTCCGGAGAGTATGCCGGGCAGCACAGGCAGTTCGGGCATCGCTTCGGGACGGTCGACGAACGGCTGGAGTCCGTCCTTGAGTGCGCCCACACGGAGTTGGCCGGGGTAAAGTTCGGTGACTTCCAGCTTCGTTTTTTTCGTGAGCGGCATTAGTGCCACGATGTAATGGGTATTGCCGCCGGTCAGCGAGTTGACGCCAAGACCGATCCTGCCGGCCTCGAAGTCCTTCATCCAAAAATCCGTCTCCGTGCCCTGAATGGTGATTTTAAAGCCCATCGGCGCGAAGCCGCGCCCCTTCAGCCAGAACGGTTTGTCTCCCATGGCCGCGTCGCGGATGATGATCACTTTCACGGGTACGTTGACACGGAACGTGACGTGTTCCGTCCCCAGCGTGTTGAGTTCCTTTTCAGTCAGCAGCGACTTGGCTTTGGCGGCGTCCATCGCGAGCAGCTCCTTCTGTGGGATTGTTTTGCGGAAGCGATCGACGATGCCGGCCACCGTGTCGTGCACCGACGGATGCGGGCCGACGTGCGCCTGGCCAAGCGCGGCAGTGAACAAAAGAGCGGCCAGAGCCGTGTGCGTACGATGTTTTAGAGTGTAATGAACCATGTGATTTACAAGCCGATACGACAGCGGAAAGGTCATCGTGCCGGTCGGCGGGCGGGGACGCTATGCCACATGGCCAAGCGATGCACGTTCAAACAGATGAGCGCTTGGCCAAGCGGCGTGAAAAGGGAATTGCATCGCTCGGCTACGCGTGCAACATCCGCCGTGAACCGTTGGCAGTGCATGAACCGTACGGCCACCGGAAACAGGGAGCTATGCTGAGCATTTACGGAAATTCTTCCGGCCGGTTTTGTGACGGGGTCAGTCGCCGAAACTTTCTCAAGATCGGCGGGCTGGGCATGGGCGGCCTGGCGTTGCCGGAGCTGCTGCGGGCCTCCGCATCCTCGGGCGGCGGCAAGCGCGAAAAATCCATCATCATGATTTTCCTGCCCGGCGGCCCGCCGCATCAGGATATGTACGACCTGAAGATGGACGCGCCCCGGGAGATTCGCGGCGAGTTCAAGCCGATCCGCACCACCGTGCCCGGCATCCACATCAGCGAGATGCTTCCGCTGATCGCCAAGCAAATGCACCGGGCGACGCCGATCCGCTCCATCGTCGGCGCGCGCGACGAGCACTCGAACCACATCTGCTTCACCGGCCACACGCAAGGCTCGCAAAAACCGGCGGGAGGCTGGCCCACTTTTGGCGCGGTGATTTCAAAAATGCAGGGAGCGCGGAACCCGTCGCTGCCGCCGTTCGTCGGACTCGAGCCGAGGATGAAGCATCGCCCGTACAACGCCGCCACGCCCGGTTTCTGCGGCGTCGCCCACAAGTCGTTCCGCCCGGAGGGAGACGGCAAGGCGGACATGACGCTCAACGGCATCAGCCTCGACCGGCTGAAGGATCGGATGGGGCTGCTGAAAAGTTTCGACCAGTTTCGCCGCGACGTCGATGCCGCCGGGTTGATGGAGGGGATGGATGCCTTCAACCAGCAGGCGTTCGGCATCCTGACCTCAAGCCGCTTGGCCGAGGCGCTCGACCACACCCGCGAACCCAAGCGCACAATCGAGATGTACGGCAAGGGCGACACCGGCATCCGAGGCG
>Ga0208879_1001929_pt1 | contig 18892 bp, 13 predicted proteins | sample Knorr_S15_td_Bot_FD_185605 | JGI IMG/M metagenome (GOLD analysis project Ga0208879, IMG submission 185605) | Marine microbial communities from Southern Atlantic Ocean transect - Knorr_S15_td_Bottom_ad_5009_LV_A (SPAdes) (version 2) | ecosystem: Environmental > Aquatic > Marine > Oceanic | place... | reverse complement strand
TAATCTAAATACTTTTACTTTTTCTTTTTTGATAAACTTAAGTAATACTCCGCCACTTGTAACAATAAAGGACTTGCAACCTTGTTCTGGTAGAAAATGTGCTAAATCGTAGCAGCCCGTTTCTGCTCCGCCGTAGCCCAATTTAGGTATAACCTGTAAAACTTTGATTTTTTTTTTCATTATTTTGAAATATTATAGTATGTCAAATGAGTTACAAAAGATCCAAATATTTTTTAACGTCGAACAAAAGAAAAATCAAATATTTGTTTTTAAATAAAAAAAGTCAAATAACTGTGGTTTTTTTTCACGGGTTTATGTCTGATATGCTAGGAGAAAAACAAAATACAATTCAAAAATTTTGCACTAAAAAAAAAATAGGTTTTATAAAATTCGAATATTCTGGCCATGGACAATCTTCAGAAAAAATTACTGATGGCAATATATCCAAATGGACTAATGATGCTAAACAATTAATTAAGGCAAAAATAAAAGGTAAAAAAAAATTAATATTTATTGGATCAAGCATGGGAAGTTGGATAGCGCTCAATTTATTTAAAAATTTTAACAGACAATTAATAGGATTTATAGGAATTGCTTCAGCGCCAGAATTTACGGAAGAAATAATGTGGAAAAATTTCAGCAAAAAAATAAAAAAAATTATTCTTAAAAATAAGATTTATTACCTAGAGAATGATTACGAAGTTCCATATCCAATTACAAAAAACTTAATCATGGATGGAAGAAAAAACAAGGTTTTTAATAAAACAATAGATGTAAAAATACCTATAGTTCTTTTTCATGGATTAAAAGATAAGTTAGTTCCATTAAAATTTTCTAAAAAAACATTTAAATTATTCAAAACTCAAAACAAAAAAATTATTAAAATTAAAGATGGCGATCATAGTCTTTCCAGAAAAAAAGATCTGAGAAGAATCTGCTCAGAATTAAGAAAGATGACTACAAATATTACTTAGTCCCTCTTTATAAGTGGGGTATTTTAATTTAACTTTTAAGTTTTCTTTCATTTTAGTATTTTTAACTCTTTTTGAATCTTTATAAAAACTTTTAGACATTTCGTTTTCTATAGTATCTAGCTTAATTTTTTGTGGAATGGGGACTTTTAATAGATTAGCAGCATAAACTGTTACCTCTTCATTAGAACACGGATAGTCATCACAAATATTATACACTTCACCAGAACTGGGTCGTTCAATCGATTTAACTAACGCTAGCGCAATATCATCTGTATGAATTCTCGAAAAAAACTGGTTTTTCTTATCAATAATTCTGGCTGTATTATTTTTTAGTTTATTTATCACATTGTGTTCTAAAGAATATATGCCTGCCAAACGAAAAATTCTAATTGGCATTTGATACTGTTTGTACAAGTTCATCCATAATTTTTCTGATCTAAGCCTTGCTTTGCCTTTACTTGAAGTTGGTAAAGTTTCTGAATTTTCATCTACCCATTCACCATTTTTATCACCGTAGACACTTGTCGAAGACAGGTAAGTAATCCAATCAAATTTATTATTTTTAAATTCATCAGTAAAGTTTTTTAACACCAAATCTTCATCAGAAACTGGAGGTATTGAAACTAAAACGTTATTTGAATTAGATAGTTCATTTAAAATATCTGGGTCATAATCATTTCCCTCAAAAAATAGAGATTTATAATTTTTACCAAAAATTTTTTTGTTAAAAGATGTTTTAGAAGTTGTGGTCGTTACAAAATCAAATTCACATTTTTGAGATACCAAACTTTTTACAAAATACTGTGCTACCTGACCAAAACCAAAACAGAATAATTTAAGTTCTTTTGCCATATTTCTTTAAACAGCTTTCGAAACTTTGGTTTTTAATAATAAAGGATTGGTAAGCTTATCTAGCATTTCTTTAGGACAAACTTGTTTAAAATTCTGCACCTCGTTGTTAAAATTCTCAAGTATTGTTTTGGCGATGTGAGATTGTGTTTCTTCAAAATGTTGATTAACTAAATTATTTAAACAACTTTTCCAATAATCAGTTTCTGGTACTTGCCAAATAACAGAACCGGGATTAACGTAGTTTTCAAATTCATGTTTTGGGTCATAAACAAACGCCATACCACCAGTCATACCTGCTGCAAAATTATCACCTGCTTTGCCTAAAATGACCACGGTACCTCCAGTCATATATTCACATCCATTAGAATCACAACCTTCTACAACTGCTTCAGCTCCAGAATTCCTAACTGCAAATCTTTCTCCTGATTGACCTGCTGCAAAGAGTTTTCCTGAGGTAGCGCCATAAAGCACAGTATTACCAATAATTGTATTATCATTACTAACCAAATTGCTATCTGCGGGAGGTTTAATAACAATCGTTGCCCCCGAAAGTCCTTTTCCAACGTAATCGTTTGCATCTCCAGTAACATTTAACTTCAAACCTTTTATCCCAAAAGCGCCAAGTGATTGACCTGCTGATCCTGACAAATTAATTTCAACTATATTTTCTTCAATACCTTTATTGCCGAATTTTTTAAAAATGTAATGTGATAGTCGCGTTCCTACAGCTCTGTGAACATTTTTAATTTCATAACTTGATTCCACTTTATTTTTGCCAATAGAATTTTTTATATCCTTATAAATTTTTTCATCTAGTGTTGGAGGGACTTCATTTATTAAATTAGTAGCACAGTACCTGTCATTGCTTCCTGGATCAGCCTGAACCAATAATGGACTGAGATCTAGATCATCTAAATTAGATGTGCCTCTGCTTACTTGTCTTAAAAGGTCAGTTCTTCCAATAATTTCGTTCAAATTTTTAAAACCTAACTCTGCTAGGATTTCTCTGACCTCTTGAGCAATAAAGGTAAATAAATTAACGACTTTCTCAGGTGTTCCAGTAAATTTTTTTCTCAAGTTTTCGTCTTGAGTACAAACCCCCACTGGGCAAGTGTTAGAATGACATTGACGCACCATAATGCAGCCCATTGCTACGAGAGAAGTGGTGCCAATTCCAAACTCTTCAGCCCCCATCATAGCAGCCATTACTATGTCTCTACCGGTTTTTATGCCACCATCAGTTCTTAAAGTTATTTGGTGCCTAAGTCCATTTAAAGTCAAAATTTGGTTTGCTTCAGTAAGTCCCATCTCCCAAGGAATTCCAACATGCTTTATGCTTGTTTGTGGACTAGCACCCGTACCACCAGAATGTCCTGAAATTAAAATTACGTCCGCTTTTGCTTTTGCAACGCCAGCAGCAATCGTTCCAACACCAGTTGATGCTACCAACTTAACACCCACTCTTGCCTTGGGATTAGTTTGTTTAAGATCGTAAATAAGCTGAGCTAAATCCTCTATAGAATAAATATCATGGTGGGGGGGTGGTGATATTAAAGTAACTCCCGGGGTCGAAAGTCTTAATTTTGCAATTTCTTTTGATACTTTAAAACCGGGCAACTGACCTCCCTCTCCAGGTTTAGCACCCTGAGCAATTTTTATCTCAATTTCGTTACAATTATTTAAATACTCAATAGTTACTCCGAATCTTGCCGAGGCGATTTGCTTAACACTTGAATTAGCACTGTCGCCATTTTTCATTTTAACAAATCTTTTTGGATCTTCTCCTCCTTCTCCGCTACAAGAAGCAGCCCCAATTCTATTCATTGCAATTGCTAAAGTTTCATGAGCTTCTGCTGATAAAGCTCCATGGGACATACTTCCGCTTCCAAATCTTTTTCTTAAGCTGGTTTCTAATTCTACTTCATTAATGTTAATTGATTTTCTTGGACTTTTAAAAATTAAAAGATCTCTTAAATTGATTAAAGGTAAATTATAAATTCCTTGAGCATATTTTTTATAAGTTTCATAAGAATTAATGGCTACCGCATGTTGTAGCATATGAATCAGTTGGCCTTGATATTGGTGATTTTCACCGTTTTTTCTGTATTTGTAAATGCCGCCGATTGGAAGAATTGATACATTTTTTTGAAAAGCTTTTTTGTGCAGTTCTTTTACCTTTGTTTCAATTCCAAAAATACCGATACCCGATATTCGAGATATCATTCCTGGAAAATATTCAGCTACAACTGCTCTACTTAGTCCGACAGTTTCAAAATTACATCCACCTCTATAGGCGCTTAAAACTGAAATACCCATTTTAGACATAATTTTTAACAAACCATTATTTACGGATTTAATGTATCGTTGAATACATTCCTCATAACTAAACTTCCCAAATAGTTTTTTTTCATATCTTTGATAAATTGAATCAAAGGCCAAATAAGGGTTAATAGTTGTCGCTCCAACTCCTAATAAAACAGCAAAAGAATGCGTATCTAGCACTTCTCCTGTTTGAACATTAATCGAAACAAAACCTCTTATTCCTAAATTAACTAACTTTGAATTTATTGCGCCAAACGCAAGTATCATTGGTACTGCTGCTTTTTTTTCAGAAAGTTGTTTGTCACTTAAAATTAAATGTTTACACCCCTCTCGAACTGCAATCTCAGCCTCAAAACTTAATTGATCTAATCTTTCTTTTAAATTATTTTGAACGTTAAATGTACAATCTAAAACTTTGAGGTTATTTTTAAAAAAAACTGTAAATTTTTTAAACTGTGAGTTAGACAAAATTGGACTATCCAATACATAAATGTTGTCTATAGGTACATTTTCAAAATCAAGAATATTTCTAAGATTTCCAAAACGAGTTTTCAAACTCATCACTTCATTTTCTCTTAGTGAATCAATTGGTGGGTTTGTTACCTGACTAAAATTTTGTCTGAAAAAGTGTGATAGAGGTCGGTATCTATCTGACAGTACTGCAGTAGGTGTGTCGTCGCCCATGGATCCCACAGCTTCTTTTGCTTCCTCCACCATTGGATGCAAAATTAGTTCTAGGTCTTCAATATTCATTCCTGCTAAATATTGTCTGCGTCTCAATTCATCACCAGAATAAATAAATTTTTCGTTTGAAATACTAATTTTTTTATCAAGGTCTATGATTTGTTTATTGTATTTTTTATAATCTTTTGAGATATGATTTTTAATACTTTTGCTATCATAAACTTTCCCTTGATCTAAATTAACAGCAATAATTTGTCCTGGTCCGAGTCTTCCTTTAAAAATTACTTTATCGTTTGGGATTGGTATCATTCCAGTTTCAGATCCTGCAAATAAAAGCTTATCTTTGGATATCGTATAACGTAACGGGCGAAGTCCATTTCTATCTGTAGCTGCAATAATCCATTTTCCGTCTGTTGCAGCAATAGCCGCAGGTCCATCCCAAGGTTCAATTGTGCTATTCAAAAAATTAAATAGATGTTGATGAGCTTTTGAAACTGTTTTTCTTCTTTTCGACCAAGCATCAGGAATAAGCATAAGTTTTACTAATGGGACCGATTTTCCTGATCTAACTAGTAATTCGAATACATTGTCTAGGGCTGCTGAGTCTGAATTCCCAGGTGTAATAACCGGTTTTAGTGATTCAATATCATCAAAAAGTTTACTGCTCATATCTTGTTCATGAATTTTCATCCAATTGATATTTCCTTTCAGAGTATTAATTTCACCATTGTGGGCCAATGTTCTAAAGGGCTGGGCTAAATCCCAGCTCGGAAAAGTATTGGTTGAATACCTTTGATGAAAAATTGCAAATCTGGAAATAAAACGTTTATCCATTAAGTCGGGGTAAAACTCGGATAATGCCTCTGCCAAAAACATTCCTTTGTAAATAATCGAACGTGAACTAAAAGAGCAAATATAAAAATTTTTGAGTTGTAATATATTGGATTGCTTTTCTATTTTTTTCCTCACAACAAATAAATCTTTTTCGAGTTCTTCTCCCGTCAAATTTTTATTGTTTGACTTAAAGATTATTTGAGTAATCTCAGGTCTATTGTTTTCAGCTTTAACTCCAAGGACACTAGTATTAATTGGAACTTGCCTCCATCTATAAACATAATAATTTTTACTTAAAAGTTCCGTTTCAATCAAAGTTTTGCAATTTTCTTGCGAACTATAATCATTACGGGGAAGAAAAATCATACCAACGCAAATTGTTCCTTCGTGATGTTTGCGACCTGCAAATGCAATCCTTTCTTTATAAAAATCTGCTGGAATTTCAATTTGAATTCCAGCACCGTCTCCGGTTTTTCCATCAGCATCTACCGCACCACGATGCCAAACAGCTTTTAATGCTTGTATGCCAAATTCGACTATTTTTCTTGACTTTTTTCCTTCTGTTGAAGCCACAAGACCAACTCCACAAGCATCGTGTTCAAGACTTGGGTAATATGCACCTGCTTCAGTTAGTTTTTTTAAATTTTTTTTATAAAGATTCATAGTTATGCTGCTTTTACACTTTTGCTTCGCTTGTGTTCTAAATATTTTTGAATTGAAATAGTTGCATCTCTACCGTCTCTAATTGCCCACACAACCAAAGAGGCTCCTCTGACTATATCTCCAGCGGCAAAAACACCGGAGAGATTTGTTTCCATAGTTTTTAAATTGATCTTTATAGTCCCCAATTTAGAAATAGATAGATCTGGGGAGTTAAATAATTTTGGTAAATCTTCAGGATCAAAACCCAAAGCATTAATTACCATATCCGCCTTCATTTCAAATCCAGAATTTGGGATAGGCTCAGGTTTTTTTCTTCCAGATGAATCCGTCTTACCAAGTTTCATCCTCTCAACTAACACTGATGAAATTTGTGATGTACCAATAAATTTTTTTGGATTTGATAACCATATAAACTCAACTCCTTCTTCTTCTGCATTATGTACTTCTCGTGCAGAACCGGGCATATTTTCTCTATCTCTTCTATACAAACACTTTACTGATTTTGCATTTTGTCTTACTGCAGTTCTCACGCAATCCATCCCGGTATCACCTCCGCCAATTATAATAGTGTTCTTGCCTTCAGCATTGAGTGTCCCGTTATCAAAATTGTTTACTCTATCTCCCAAACCTTTTCGATTGGATGCCGTTAAAAATTCCATAGCTGGAAAAATATTTTTTAAATCAGAGCCCGGCAAATCGATTTCTCGAGGTTTATAAACGCCAGTTGCAATAAGTATTGTATCATGTTTTTTTCTTAATTCATCGAGCGATATATCTTTTCCAACCTCAAAATCTTGTTTAAACTTTATTCCACTCTCTTTTAAAAGATTGGTTCTCCTTTCAACAGTAAATTTTTCTAGTTTAAAGTTTGGTATTCCGTAAATCAAAAGCCCACCTGGTCGGTCGTATCGATCGTAAATAGTTATTTTATATCCTGATTTTCTTAGCTCTTCTGCGCAAGCTAATCCCGCTGGTCCCGCTCCAATGATACCAACGGATTGATCTATTTCTTTCAAAACTTTAATTGGTTTAATCCACCCTTTTTCCCATGCAGTATCTGTTATGTATTTTTCAACAGATCCGATTGTAACGGTTCCATGTCCTGCTCTTTCAATAACGCAATTACCTTCACATAAACGATCTTGCGGACAAATGCTTCCACAAATCTCAGGCATATTATTTGTGCTATGAACTAATTCATGAGCTTCTTGAAGCCTCCCTTCGGCGGTCAACTTTAACCAGTCAGGAATATTATTATGCAAAGGACAATGAACTTGACAAAAAGGAACTCCACATTGTGAACATCGGCTCGATTGTTCTTTAGCTTTCTCGTGAATAAATTGATCATAGATTTCTTTAAAATCTTTAGTTCTTAAACCACCGACTCTTTTAGCTGGCATTTGCATTCCAACGTTTACAAATTTAAGCATTTTATCCGACATAATATTTTCCTTATAACCGTTATCTTTTATACCAATAAAAATAAGGCTAAAAGGATTTTTAGGACATAAAAGCTGACCTATATATTGAAAAACTCAATAAATTAATGATTTATTTTTGCATATCTGTTATGCAATGCCTGGAATCAATGCTTTCATCCATAGAAATTTTAATTTTAGCGGCTATTCAAGGTATTTCTGAGTTCTTACCAGTAAGTTCTGTTGCTCACTTAGTTTTAGTTTCAAAATATTATGCATTTAACAATCAAAACTTATTAATCGATATCTGCTTACATCTTGGGTCCTTAATAGCAATCATATTTTATTTTAGAAAAGACTTATTTAATTTCATTCAAAATAAAACTTTCTTAATCAAAATTCTCATAAGCACCATTCCAATAATTCCTGTCGGTTACATTCTTTATCAAACAGGATTAATTAATCATTTAAGAAGCTTAGAAATTATTGGATGGACAAGTTTGATATTTGGCCTTCTTTTATATGTTAGTGATAAGGTTAAAATTACAAAAAAAATTGATACAGAATTTAATAATAAATCGGCAATTATTATTGGTTTGTTTCAAGTTATAGCTTTAATACCTGGAGTTAGCAGAACCGGAATTACTATCACCTCAGGAAGACTATTGGGATTTAATAGGTTTGATTCAGCTAAAATTTCATTTTTCTTATCAATACCAACTTTAGCGGCCGCTAGTCTTTTAGGGATTTATAATATTTACAAGGTGGGTAGCGCTGAACTTAACTTTTTAGCAATTATCGCTGTTATATTTTCTTTTATTTTTTCATATTTTACAATCGCAGTCTTTCTAAGCTATATTAAAAAATTTAGTTTGAATATATTTGTAATTTATAGAATTTTACTTTCATTACTATTGCTGTTTATTGCTTACTTATAATTTTTTTCATAAATTGGTGCAACCTGAGACAATAAAACACCTACAAGGATTAGCGTACAACCAATAATATTATTTAAACCTAAAATCTGGCTTAAAATTAACCATGCAGCAATTGCTGCAAAAACTCCCTCAAGTGACATAACAATTGCTGCTGGAGCTGGTGCAATATTTCTCTGACCAAAAATTTGTAAAGCAAATGCAGCACCGCCGGATAGTATGCCCGCGTATAAGATTTCAAAAGTTTCCAATTTAATTTTTGAAATATCTATTTCCTCAAATATAATTGCTAATAAAAAGGATAATGTGGCAACAATCAGATTTTGTAATAAAGCAATAAAAAAAGGTAAATCAAAGTGTTCTATTATTTTTCCTATATAAATAATGTGAAGGGCCCAAAATAAAGCGCCGATTAATACTAAACCATCGCCAAATCTAATATTGGCATTACTAATGTCGCTTAAAAGATAGCCTCCAATTATACACGCTAATACAGAAGGCCATATAGACCAATGTAATTTCTTGGAAAATAAGAAATAAACAATGATTGGAACCATTGGTACATAAAAAATAGTGAAGAAAGCAGAATTGGCTACATCGGTGTAAAGCAATGAAACTTGTTGGAATACAGTTCCGAAAAATAAAAATACTCCAATAATTATTATAAGTTTTGAAAAACTTTTTGGTTTAGCTTTTATTTGTTCATTAATTTTTTTTCTCTCTAATAATAAAACAAATGGAGTTACTGTTAAAAAGCCCACAAAAAATCTAACAGAGTTAAAAGTAAACGGGCCTATATTATCCATACCCGTATCTTGAGCAATAAACGTCGTCCCCCAAATGAAGGTACAAACAACTAAACAAATAAGCGATATTGTTTTTTTCATTGGGGAAGGACTATACTGCTAATTTATAAGCAAAATCCTTTCCTAAACTTTCTCTTAAATGTACACAAAAACGAGCGCCTTCAGCTCCATCAATGATTCTGTGGTCGTAAGACAGCGACAATGGAAGCATGATTCTACTTTGATATTTTCCATCCATAAATACTTGTTTAGTTTCTGCTCTACCAACACCAAGAATAGCAACCTCAGGTTGATTAATGATAGGAGTAAAAAAACTTCCTCCGATATTTCCTAAGCTTGAAATTGTAATTGATCCTCCAAAAAATTCCTTTTTATCAATTTTAAGTTCTTTGCAAAGTGTACTTACCTTTTTTAATTCTTTTCCTAATGCCGTTATATCTTTTTTATCTGCATCTCTAATTTTGGGAACCATTAAACCATGTGGAGTATCTACTGCTATTCCTACATGGAAATATTTTTTATAGATTACTTTTCCATTTTCTAAATCTAAAGAAGCGTTAAAATTTGGATAATCTTTTAAAGCTTTTACAACCGCTCTTATAATAAACGTCAATGGTGTAATTGAAATTTTTTCTCCCGTATACAAGTCTCTTAAAGTTTTTCTAAATTTATCCATTTCAGTAATATCTGCTTCATCATGGTGGGTAACGTGCGGAATTTCATTCCAAGATTTTTCTAAATGTGATCTAGCAATTTTTTTGATTCTAGGAATTGGCTGGACATCAATTTCGCCAAATTCTGAATGCTCATATTCTTGAGGTGTTACAGTTCGTTTTTTTGCAATTTCTCCCGAAAGCGATTCTTTGATAAAAGACCTAACGTCGTTTTCAGAAACTCTTCCTTCCCTCTGCGATCCATGTATTTGATATAGGTTAGCTCCTAGCTCTCTTGCAAACTTTCTTACTTTTGGACTTGCACTAATGATTTGTTTTTTATCAGACATCTTTACAATGCCGTTGGAATAGGCTTATCTTTATCTATCTTATACTTTTTCATTGCTTCTTCAGCATATTTTGAAGAAATGAGTTGTTCTTTAGCCAATGCACTTAATGCATAAGTTACAATATATTCTTTATCAACTTCAAAAAATTTTCTCAGGTTTTTTCTACCATCACTTCTGCCATATCCGTCGGTTCCAAAAGAATAAAAAGATCTGGAAATGTAAGGTCTTATTTGATCAGCATAAGTTTTAATATAATCAGAAGCTGCAACAATCAGACCCTCTTTATTTCCTAAGCATTTTTCTATATATGATTTTTCCGGTTTCTTTCCTGGATTTAGGAGATTTTTTCTTTCAATTTTCATACCATCATTTCTTAACTCATTAAAACTCGTAACGCTCCAAACATCACTATCGATGTTATAATCTTTGCTTAGAATTTCTGCTGCCGCTATTATCTCTCTTAAAATCGCCCCACAACCTAGTAATTGAATTTTAGTTTTTCCTTTATTGTTAAATTCTTTAAATAAATACATACCTTTAAGGATACCTTTTTCGCAATCTTTAGGCATCTCAGGGTGTTGATAGTTTTCATTCATCACTGTTATGTAATAGAAAATATTTTCTTGCTTATCATGCATTCTTCTTAATCCTTCTTGTAAAATAATTGCTAACTCATAGGAAAACGTTGGATCATAACTTATGCAATTCGGAATCACTGAAGCCAATAAATGACTATGGCCATCTTGGTGCTGCAGCCCTTCTCCAGCTAGAGTGGTTTTGCCTGATGTCGCCCCTATAAGAAACCCTCTGGTTTGAGCATCTCCAGCGGCCCAAGCAAAATCCATTACTCTTTGAAAACCAAACATAGAGTAAAATAGGTAGATCGGAATCATTTCTAAATCGTGATTGGTATAAGCGGTTCCTGCCGCGATCCACGAACACATTGCTCCTGCCTCAGTAATTCCCTCTTCTAATACTTGCCCTTTTTTATCTTCCCTATAAAAGCTTAATTGTTCTGAATCTACAGGTTCATACTTTTGACCTTCATGAGCATAAATTCCTATTTTTTGAAAAAATCCTTCCATTCCAAAAGTCCTTGCTTCATCTGGGATGATAGGAACTAATTTTGAAGCAATGTTTTGATCTCTCAATAAACTTGTTAACATCCTGACTAATGCCATGGTGGTTGACATTTTATGCTCTCCCGAAGATTTTAACATGTTCTTAAAAATATCTTTTGAAGGTTTTTTAATTGGTTTTGCGTAAGAAGTTCGCTCTGGTATATTTCCTCCGAGCATCATTCTTCTTTCCTTAAGATATTTTATTTCCTCAGACTTTTCACCTGGTTTATAAAATTCTACATTTTTTACTTGTTTGTCTGTAAGAGGAATATCAAAACGATCCCTGTAGTATAGCAAGTCTTCCTCTCCTAATTTTTTTTGCTGGTGAGTTATATTGATACTTTCTCCGGACTTGCCCATACCATAACCCTTAATAGTTTTTGCAAGAATTACGGTTGGTTGACCCTTAGTCTTCATTGCTGCATCATAAGCTGCATAAACTTTGTGAGGATCATGACCTCCTCTGTTAAGTTTCCATATATCTCCATCAGTCATAGTTGAGACTAATTCTTTTAGCTTGGAATATTTTCCAAAAAAATTCTCTCTAACGTAAGCCCCACCTTTAGCTTTAAATGCTTGATATTCCCCATCAACACATTCATTCATTCTTTTTATTAATAAGCCGCTTTTGTCCTTTGCGAGTAAAGGATCCCAGTAAGATCCCCAAATAACTTTTATGACATTCCATCCAGCTCCTCTAAAAATGCCTTCAAGCTCTTGGATAATCTTGCCATTTCCTCTCACTGGACCGTCTAATCTTTGTAAATTACAATTAATAACAAATATAAGATTATCCAATTTTTCTCTGGAAGCTAATCCAATTGCTCCTAGAGATTCTGGTTCGTCCATTTCTCCATCTCCTAAAAATGTCCAGATTTTTCTGTCTTCATCTTTTAATAAACCTCTGTTAATTAAATACTTTGTAAACCTGGCTTGATATATTGACATAATAGAACCAAGACCCATTGAGACTATTGGAAATTGCCAAAATTTAGGCATTAGCCATGGATGAGGGTAGGATGAAAGACCCTCTCCATCAACTTCCTGTCTAAAATTATTTAGTTGCTTTTCAGTAAGTCTTCCTTCTAAGAAAGCCCGCGCATACATTCCGGGTGCACTGTGACCTTGAAAATAAATTAGATCTCCTCCAAATTTATTATTTTTTGCACGCCAGAAATGGTTCATTCCCACATCGTAAAGTGTAGCAGCTGATGCAAATGTCCCTATATGACCCCCTAATTCTGGATTTTTTTTATTTGCTTTTATAACCATGGCTGCTGCATTCCATCTAATTAAAGATCGTATCCTTCTTTCTATATTTTGATCACCTGGAGACTTAATTTCGGATTCAGGAGGTATGGTATTAATATAGGGAGTGATACGAGTTAAAGGTCTATGAGAACCTTCTTTATAAGTTTCATCTATTAATTTCTTAAGTAAATAATGTGCACGATCCGAACCATCTTTTGAAATAACTGCATCTAGAGAATCTATCCATTCTTTTGTTTCTATTGGATCAATGTCGCTACCATTTGGACGGGCATAAACTTTTTTTGGTGATTCTGTTTTAGGTTTTTGAACTATAGTCTGTTCAGCTTGCTTAATAATTTTCTCAGTTTCTGGAAGTATATCTTCTTTTTTTTGTTCTTTTGATTTCTGTTCAGATTTTGTTTCAGCATCTTCAATTAATACTAAAACACTTCCTTTTGAAACTTTGTCACCTATTTTAACTTTTAAGGAGGAAATTTTTCCTGCAAGTGGTGATGGAACTTCTACGCTAGATTTGTCACTTTCTAAGGTAACGATAGGATCATTTTTATTGATTACATCTCCGGGTTTAACCAAAACCTCTATAATTTCAATGCTTTCAAAATCGCCAATATCGGGAACGGATATTTCTGTTGCCATAATTGTTGTTTTATTTATACCATAATTTCATCTTTTTTCAGCCATGTAAATATTGTCGCTGTAGTTATGACTTTAATTTTACAAAATATAGGTAAATTATTTGAACCTAAATTCAAAAATTTAGATGCAAAACTTTGGGTACAAAAAGTAATTTTAAAAAAATATTTTAAAAAAAATTAAGAATTGCTTTCTATACACATCGCAATTCCCATGCCACCACCAATACAGAGAGTTGCCAAAGCTTTTTTAGCATCTCTTTTAGTCATTTCATGCAAAAGCGTTACAAGAATTCTGGCACCGGAAGCTCCAATAGGATGACCAAGAGCAATAGCACCACCATTTACATTTACTTTTTCTTTAGGTATTCTTAAATCTTTTATCACCGCCAAACTTTGTGCTGCGAAAGCCTCATTCGCTTCAATTAAATCCAAATCACTAATTTTCCATCCTGCTTTTTCTAAAGCTTTTTTTGATGCAGGAATCGGTCCCGAGCCCATCAAAGAAGGATCTACGCCGCATGTAGCCCATGAAGCAATTCTCGCTAGAGGATTTAAATTTCTTTTGTTGGCTTCACTTTGACTCATTAAAACAACTGCAGCAGCGCCATCATTAATACCAGAAGCATTTCCTGCAGTTACAGTTCCGTCTTTTTTAAATGCAGGATTTAATCTCGTAAGAATTTCTATTGTCATTCCCGCTCTAGGATGTTCATCAACCTTAAATATGGAATCACCTTTTTTAGATTTTAAAACCACTGGAACTATTTCATTTTTGAATTTTCCATCCTTTTGTGCTTTTTCAGTTTTAGTCTGTGATGACAAGGCAAAATCGTCTTGATCTTTTCTAGTAATTTGCCATTTAGAAGCTACATTCTCAGCAGTAATTCCCATATGATAACCATTAAACGCATCCCACAGACCGTCTTTGATCATTGTATCTACAAGTTTTGATTCTTTCAATTTTTGCCCTTTACGAATATTAATTGCATGGGGTGCGTTCGACATACTCTCTTGACCTCCAGCAACTATTATATTTGCATCGTTAGACATGATTGCTTGATATCCGGCAGCGACCGACCTTAAACCTGATCCACATACTTGATTAATAACATACGCTGTTTTATCAATTGGAAGTCCCGCTTGGATGGCAGCTTGCCGTGCTGGATTTTGTCCAGCAGATCCTGTTAATACTTGACCCATAATTACTTCATCAACATCATTTGATTTTATCTTTGATTTTTTTAAAACTTTTTTAATCACAACAGATCCAAGCATGTGACCTTGTATATTTTTAAGAGAACCACCAAATGTTCCAACTGGAGTACGAACCGCAGAAGTTATTACCACGTTTTTTTCGTTCGATTTCATAATTTAATTTACTCTGTTAAATGATAAAATGAATTTGATCAATAACAACATATAACATTAACTTTACAAAGAAATTACTCACAAAGACGCTTTAAATAGGACATATTCTTTGGTAATAAAACATTGAGCGCCTGTAGCTCAATTGGATAGAGCGCTTGGCTACGGACCAGGAGGTTCTGGGTTCAACTCCTAGCAGGCGCGCCAAAGAATTACCTTTATCTTAAGTTTTGAACGGATAGTCTTAGTAAAAGGTTTTTGGTATCATAGGAAAGAAATTGAAAATAAATGCAAAAATTATTTCTATACACGTTTCTGGTATTAATAATATTTATAAATAGCGCTAGCGCAACTTGTGATGACAAACCGGGCGATGGAGTTGATTATTCCAATTGTCAGTTTGCAGATGAGCAAGACTTGAACGGCACATACATTCCGAATGCCAATTTGTCTTTTACCGGATTTATTAAAGTTATATTTGATAAAAGTATAATGATGAACTCAACTTTGGCGAATGGCAATTTTCCAGAATCTTCCTTCTACCGAGCTAATTTGTATGAGGCTAATCTTGAAGGAGGTAACTTTGAAAAAACAAATTTTGAAAGCACCAATCTAACTCGTGTTAATTTCAAAGGTGCTTCTTTAGTTGAGGCGATATTCAAAAACAGCAATCTTTTTGAGGCTGATTTTACTGGAGCCAATATTTTGAATGCCAATTTTGAGGGAGCTAATTTAAATAATGCAACTTGGGTTGATGGAAAAAAATGTTCCCTCGGCTCGATTGGTGTGTGTAAAATAAATTAATTATGAATTTTAAATGGATAACACATGCGCCATTACAAAAAGCAGTAATATATTTATTTATTTTTATTATTATCTTTATTTTAATTTTAACATTTATTTTTTGAATTAAATTATGACTGAAGAATTTAAACAAATTAGCACCAAAAGTGGTTTTATGAAACATAACGGTGGAATTTTGTTTAGAACTATTTCTGAAAATGAATATGAATTTAAGACCAAAATTAATGAAAACCATCTAAATACAGCAAAAATTACTCATGGTGGATTTATCGCAGCTCTAGTTGATGCTGGAGCTGGTACTGCAGCGCACAGATCAGCGGATAGTGGTCTGTGCGTTACTATTTCATTAGAGTTAAAATTCATTTCTTCCGTTAAACTAGATCAAGAATTAATAGGATTGGCCAAGGTTCAAAAAAAAACTAAATCGTTAGTTTTTTTGACTTGTGAACTAAGGGCCGATAATAAAATTGCAGCAACTGCTTCGGGCATTTGGAAAATAATCAAGAAGTAGTTTTTCTTTTATAATTTAAATAACCAAATCCAAATAATACCAATAAAGCAAATGGATAAACGATGGCTTTATTAGGCCTTTCTAAATTTTCAATTTTAAACTCGCTAATTACATCTCTAGTTTCAAAGCCCGATTTTTTGGCAAGACCGTTCCATATAAGAGTGTCTACAGTTATCCTTCCCTCTTTATCGACAAGATTAATACCATAATCCTCTAATGAGTAATTTTCATTAAAGCTATCTTTCTTGATTACAAAAAGCTTATATCTGTCACCATATTCTGTTCGTCTCGTTACCCTTATATGAACATCTCGATCTGGTTTTAAATTAATAAATTGTAAATTACTTATTTGTAATTGTGTGTATTCATACTTTGGATAAAATTTATCAAGCACATAGTCTGGCCTAAATAATGATAATGATATTAAAATAAAAATTATTATTTCATACCATCGTAATTTATTTATAAACCAACCCTGTGTCGCAGCTGAAAAAACCAGTATAGCAATCAATGATGTTGTTATTACCATCAGACCGTGCCAAATACTTTTGATTCCGATAAGCAAAAGTTCACTGTTAAAAATAAAGACTATGGGAAGTATTCCTGTTCTTAGACTGTACCAAAAAGCTTGAATACCTGTCTTGATAGGGTCAGCTCTTGATATTGCTGCAGCTGCATAAGATGCTAAACCTACAGGTGGTGTAACATCAGCCATTAAGCCAAAATAGAAAACATATAAATGTACCGCTATTAAAGGAAAGACATAACCTGATGCAGCACCAACCTCAACAACAACATGTGCCATCAACGCTGCAACGACAAGATAATTTGCCGTAGTTGGCAATCCCATTCCCAAAATAATACAAAGAACAGCAGTTAGAGCTAATAATATTATTACATTACCACCAGAAATTGCCTCAACAATTACAATTAAATTATTGCTTAATCCAGTGGAAGCTACCGCTCCAACAATGATCCCCGCTGTTGCAATGGCAATTGCAACATTAATCATATTAATTGCTCCTTTTTCTAAACCTGCAATTATTTCATTGATACCAAATTTTAATCCATCAAATAGACTAAGATTATTTTTCTTTGCCGTTAATACTGCTCGAACAAGAATAATAATCATTAAAGAAAGAATAGAGTAAAATACAGCCGATGCGGCTGTCCATCTTTCTATTAAAAGAAGATAAACCAAAATAAATATTGGAATTAAATAATGAATTCCGCTTAAAAAAGTTTTTCCAAGTGGTGGAATTTCACTTTCAGGTAATCCTCGAATATTTAGTTTTACAGATTCAAGGTGTGAAATATAAAAAAGTGCAATGTAAGATATAACAGCCGGCAAGAATGCATGAGTAATGACTGTAAAATAAGAAATACCTAAAAGTTCTGCCATAACGAAAGCAGCCGCACCCATAATGGGGGGCATTATTTGACCATTTACAGAAGCCGCAACTTCTATGGCACCCGCTTTAACTGCAGTAAGTCCAGATTTTTTCATAATGGGAATTGTAAAAGTTCCTGTGGTCACTGTATTAGCAACCGATGAACCTGAAATTAATCCTGTCAGTCCCGAGGCAAGAATAGCTGCTTTAGCAGGTCCTCCTCTCATTTTTCCAACTAAGGCAAAAGCTAAATTTATAAAGTATTTACCTCCACCCGCTGTATCTAAAATTGCGCCAAATAAAACGAATAAAAAAATAAAACTAACCGAAACACTTATTGGAATTCCGAAAATTGCTTCTCCACCAAACCAGTGGTATCCGACTAATCTTGTGATCGATAATCCCTGATGTGAGATTAAAAATGGCATTGATTGACCAAAGATTGAAAAAAGTATGAAAATGAGCGCTATTGCTACCAAGGGAATTCCTATTGCTCTACGTGTGGCCTCTAATAATAAAACAATTCCGAGTATTCCAATAATTAATTCATAGGGTATAACAAATGATCCAAATTCAATTTTTGCTAAAATTCCTTGACGATAAACCAAACCTTCATAATCAAGAAAAATGTATAAGGTCACTAAAAGCGATATAAAAACCAAGACAAAATCTGAAGTTGATATTTTTGATTTTCTTTTTGATTTTAAAGTGGGATAAACCAAAAAACATAAAACCAGTCCAAAAGCTAAATGTAATGACCTAGCAGGAACATCAATAATTTTACCAAAGTTTAAAATGTAGGGTAAAGGTGAAGCGTACCACAGTTGAAAAAGTGACCAGGATATCGCAACAATAGCTACTAACTTTAAATTCCAACCCTGAAGGTTTCTTTTAGAACCGCCTTCTTCATCAAATTTATCTAGGTTTATTGGCTGGGAATCAATTTTTTGATCAACATTCATTATTGGAACATAAAAAAAAAGGCCCAGTTAATCAACTGGGCCTTTAAATTTTAAAGACTTACATTAAGCCTGCTTCTTTATAGTATTTTATTGCTCCGGGATGCAATGGTGCAGATAAACCATCTACGATCATTTTCTTTGGATCAAGATTAGCAAATGCTGGATGTTGTTTTCTAAAATCGTCAAGATTTTCAAAAACAGCTTTAACAACCACATAAACTAGTTCATCTGGTACATCGGCGCTTGTTACGAATGAAGCCATTACACCAAAAGTCGTTACATCTTTTTTAGATGTTTTATAAGTTCCTTTTGGAATTGTTGCCCATGCATAAAATGCATT
>Ga0208879_1001926_pt1 | contig 18906 bp, 16 predicted proteins | sample Knorr_S15_td_Bot_FD_185605 | JGI IMG/M metagenome (GOLD analysis project Ga0208879, IMG submission 185605) | Marine microbial communities from Southern Atlantic Ocean transect - Knorr_S15_td_Bottom_ad_5009_LV_A (SPAdes) (version 2) | ecosystem: Environmental > Aquatic > Marine > Oceanic | place... | reverse complement strand
AACTCAACCACTATTTATTTACAGAATCCTGCTGACCGAGGGCAATCGGTTTACTCGCGGAAACCTCTTCGGGGGTAAGGCCTTCGAGTTCGTGCGGAAAGACCAGCCAATCGTCGGTTTCATGGACGTAGTAGTCGGGGACGATGTCGACCTTTCGCTTTTTTGGTTTGTAGTAAACCGTTGCAATGCGAATGATCTCGGGCGCGTTGCGCCGTGAAAGCACACTAATGTGTTCCAGGACCGCAACTATGGAGCGTCCGGAATCGAATACATCATCAACAATCAGAATGGAATTCTCGGCGTTTACGTTCTCGATGATGTAGTGAAGACCGTGGACTCTGATTTCTTCGTTCTGCTGTTCGATGCCAACGTACGACGAGGTGCGGATGGCTATATGGTCCGAGGGATATTCGTGGTAATTCAGCAGTTCCTGCACGGCGATACCAACCGGCGTACCACCCCGCCATATACCGATGATGTAGTCGGGATGAAAGCCGTCCTCTATGATTTTCAGACCAAGGCGGAAGGAATCGTCCAATAGGCTCTGCGGCGTCAGGAAAATCTTGTTGACCATTCAACTCCTCCTGGGATTTTAAATTGTGAGTATCGTTGTTGTGTCGTCGTCTAGCCAAACTTCATCCAAGTTGTGACCCTCGCCGCCGCGGTCGATGACCAGAAAGTCGCTTTCGTCTTCCAGCACCAGAAGCGGATGATGCCAGACACCCCGGTGGTAATTGATACCCTGGCTGCCCGTCGCCAGAAAGGCCTTAAGGTCGGCCGCCAACGGCGCTGTATCGGGGGCCGCGACTACAACCAGATAGGGCCTGCGGTCCAACGGAATAAAAGCTTGGCTGGCGATGGGATGACGCTCCATCATCCGGATTTTAAAGGGATAGTCCCTCGGGCGGCTTCGAAAGATACTAATTAATGCCTGACCACCGGTATCATTGACATCAACCTCGGCAAGATTGTGATAACGGTCAGCGGTTCCTTCGTTGATAGGATAGCTCTCAGCACCTTTGGTATCGATGACGTCACCAAATGGGGCGAAGGCCTCACGGGTCAGCGGCTCAGGACGTAGTTCCAGTCTGCTCATAAGGAAGGTTTCCCGAACACTCGGAAGCGGCTGACGCCACCGTCAGGATGGATGTTCAACCGCACATGGCTGACCGCGCCTAGCCCAGCGATGGCATCGCCCTCGAAACGATGAATGCTGTCGGCGGAAAGCGGCTGTTCTTCCATCAGGGTGTCCCAGTTTATTGATTGCTCAATGAGGGCGGCATCCGTGGCATTGACAACGCGGGCCGCCTGAACCGAACAACGGTCCGGATAATTACCTTTGAAGTGGGCGGTGTCCACTTCGATGGCTTCGACGGCGCCAGGCGCGCCCAAGGCGATAATCATCCAGTCGTTGCCGGGCTCACGCCGGCGCCGTGTCTCCCAGCCGTCGCCCATGTTGACGCCGCGCCCATCTGACAGCACCGCCCAGACATCGCCATAGTGCGCGTCGTTGTAGGCGACGACGCGGCCGCCGTTCTTTAACGCCGATAGCTCGTGAACGGCCCCGGCATCCATCTTCGACCAGTCCAGGTGTGGCCGGCCATAAACACGCAAGCGGGCGACGCCGCCGTCCGGCATAATGTCGAGGCGCAGCCAGTTCCACGGGCCCTGATTCGAGATTTCGGCGAAGTTGCGGGCATTTGGGTCAAGGCCGAAGGCGGGTAGTATTTCTGACCACTCGGTCGCCTCGTCGGGTTGTGAATCCGAACGGCAGGCTTTCAACGATGCCGCCGGCGGGTGGTTGCCGGTGAAATGCCGGGTGTCGATATCAACGCCGTGGATAAACCCGGCGACGCCCAGCCTGACCAGGCACCAGTCGTTGCCGCCGTCGCGCCGCCGGCGGCTCTCCCATCCATCCATCCACTTGCCGTTGTCATCGTACTTGTCGGCGATAAAGACCGGTTCCGTATCCTGGAGCATTCGTTCCTTGGCGGCGAAGAATTCGTCGGACGCCAGAACCGCCCGGCTGCCCAATCGGGGAGAGGCGAGGTTGACGCCGATTCGGGCGTATTCGGGGATGGTAATAACAGGGTCGGTCACGGATTTGATCTCTCTTGAGTAAGGGCGTGAAGCCGCAGAAGGGCGATGCGGTGAACCTGATCCAGGGCCTCGCGGAATTCGGTTTCGGGATCATTATCGACGCGGCGTTCAAAATTCACCAGAATTTCCGTCCGCCGGCGGCCGCCGACGGCGACGATGAAAGGAAAGTCGAAACGCTCGACATAGGCCTTGTTCAAGGCTTGGAAGCGTTCGAACTCTTCCCCGGTGCAGGCGTCAAGTCCGGCTCCGGCCTGTTCCTTAGCCGACTCGGAGGTCAGCTTGCCGGCGGTCGCCAGTTTGCCGGCCAGGTCCGGGTGGGCGCGCAGAAGCGCTAATTGCGCCGCTTCGCCGGCGGCCTCTACCTGGGCGCGGAGCAGATCGGACAGCCCGTCATGGGTGTCCGCCGCCTTTGTCAAGCCGGCATCGAAGGCGCGCTCGGCGATCCAGAAGGAATGCTCGTAAACGCCGCCGTAAGTCGTAACGAAGGCCTCCCTTGAAAGGGTGGCAGGAGAGATCGCGAAAGCGCTCATGTCGCGGATTGTTCATACGGGTGATGGGTCCGCCAATGCCGGGCGATATCAGCCCGCCGGCAGACCCAGACGCCATCGTGGGACAGCACATAATCCAGGAACTTCCTCAACGCCTGGAAGCGTCCGGGACGCCCGGCCAGCCGGCAATGCAGGCCGACAGACATCATCTTCGGCGTTGTCGCGCCTTCTTCATACAGCGTGTCGAAGGTGTCAGTCAGGTAGGCCAAGAACTGATCGCCGGTGTTAAATCCCTGCGCCGTCGCGAAGCGCATGTCATTGGCGTCTAGGGTATATGGGACAATCAAATGCGGCCTTTCGACAAGGGTGCTCCAGAACGGCAAGTCGTCGGAGTAGTCGTCGGCGTCGTAGAGGAACCCGCCGTGCCCGGCGACCAGCCGGCGGGTATTTTCACTGGTCCGCCCAGTATACCAGCCGACCGGCGCCTCGCCGCAAAGCCGCGTCAGAATCTCCATGGCCTCCTGCATATGTGCCCGCTCCGTTTCCTCGGCGACGCCGTGATAATTGATCCAGCGCAGCCCGTGGCTGGCAATTTCGTGTTCGTCCGTGAGCATACGTTCGATCACGCCCGGATTTCGCTCGGCGGCCATGGCAACGGCAAAGACGGTAAGCGGGACCTGGCGGTCGCGGAACAGGTCAAGGATGCGCCAGACTCCGGCGCGCGCACCGTATTCGTAAATGGATTCCATGGACAAATGCCGGGCGCCCTCATAGGGCGTTGCGCCAATGATTTCCGAAAGGAAGGTTTCCGACGCGCCATCACCGTGGAGGACGCAGCTTTCGCCCCCTTCCTCGTAATTGAGGACGAATTGCACCGCGACGCGGGCGCCGCCAGGCCAGTTGGCGAGAGGTGGATTGCCTGCGTAGCCGGTCATGTCGCGCGTATAAGACAATTTACGATCACCCGTTAATGGAGGTTGAAAATTGATTGTACAATAGCTGGCCGCAACCCCGATGATTATCAAAAAGTTTTTGATGGCGAAAGGCCTAAACCCTTAAACTCTCCATCCCTCCCTACGGGTAGGATCAACGAGCATTTACAAGAAGCGCCGATGATCGCGCCGGAGGCCCGAATGGAAATACTTTTACATGACTGGTTGGAACTTCTGTTCCGTTGGTTACACGTCGTCACGGCCATTGCCTGGATCGGTTCGTCCTTTTATTTCATGTGGCTGGACAACAGCCTGCGCGACTACGGTACGCTGGAACCCAAGGCCAGCGGCGAGAACTGGTCCGTCCACGGCGGCGGATTTTACCACATTCAGAAATTCATGGTGACGCCCGAGCGAATGCCGGCGGAACTTCACTGGTTCAAATGGGAATCCTACATGACCTGGATTTCCGGCTTCGGCCTGATGGTGATCGTTTACTATTGGGGGGCGGAAAGCTACCTCATCGATCGCGCCGTATTGGACCTTTCGCCGGCTATCGCCATTGCCATCTCGGTGGGTTCGATGGCCTTGGGTTGGATCATGTATGATTTGCTGTGCCGCTCGCCCCTGAAGGATCGGGCCGCGTTGCTGTTCACCATTCTTTTTGCCTTTATTGTCCTTGCCGCCTACGGCTTCGGACTGGTTTTTTCGAACCGAGCCGCATTCCTCCATGTCGGTGTGGTAATCGCCACCATGATGTCGGCGAACGTTTTCATGATCATCATTCCCAATCAGAAAAAGGTGGTCGCTGCCCTAATCGCCGGAGAGACCCCAGACCCGGCGCTTGGCAAGGCCGCCAAGTTACGTTCCGCCCATAATAATTACCTGACGCTCCCGGTCCTCTTCATGATGATCGCCAATCATTATCCGATGGTCTTCGGTCATGACTGGAATTGGCTTATCGTCGCCTTGGTTTTAGTCCTGGGAGCGGTCGTCCGGGACTTCTTCAATGCCCGCAACGCCGGGCGAACCGGCGCCGCCATCTTCTGGCAGTGGCCGGCGGCGGCGACCTTGACGGTTGCCCTCGTCACGCTAACGGCCTGGAAACCCGGTGGCGTCACCGTGGTCGAGGGCGATGTATTCACCGTGGATGCCCTGGCCATCGTCCAAACCCGTTGCGTCTCATGTCATTCCGCCGAACCCACCGACGAGGATTTCGAGGAAGCCCCCGGCGGCGTCATGTTTGACGGCGCCGTCCAATTGAAGACCCTCGCCGCCAAGGTGCTCGCCCAGACAGTTTTGACCAAGGCGATGCCGCTCGCCAACAAGACCGGCATGACCGAAGACGAGCGCGCCCGCCTCGGCGCCTGGATCAAGGCCGGGATGCCGGATCGGTAATGCCGACGCTGCTGGTCAGGAACGCGGACGTCCTGGTGACCATGGACGAGGATCGCCGGGAAATTTCCGGCGGCGGCCTGTTCGTCCGTAACGGTGTCATCGAAGCCGTCGGCACGGCAACGGAACTGCCGACGCAAGCCGATGAAATACTGGACATGAAGGGCCATGTGGTCACCCCTGGTTTGATCAACACCCACCACCATTTCTACCAGAACCTGACCCGCTGCGTGCCCATGGCCCAAAATGCCACGCTGTTTGACTGGTTGCGAACGCTTTATCCCATCTGGTCCCGCATTGTACCCGGCGATATCCGCGTCTCCGCCCTGGTGGCCCTGGCCGAGTTGGCGCTGTCCGGGTGCACGTGCTCGGCAGACCACCTCTACATCTTCCCCAACGGCGCCCGCCTCGACGACGAAATTGAGGCGGCACAAGAAATTGGCGTGCGCCTGCATGCCACACGCGGCGCCATGAGCATCGGCGAAAGCGCCGGCGGATTGCCGCCCGACAGTCTCGTCGAACAAGAAGATAATATTCTGGCCGATTGTCTGCGTGTTATTCAGGCCCATCACGACCCCAACCCCGGGGCCATGATCCGCATCGCCGTCGCCCCCTGTTCGCCTTTTTCGGTGAGCCGCGAATTGATGCGCGACACAGCGCTGCTTGCCCGTGACCAAGGCGTCATGTTGCACACCCACTTGGCCGAAAACGAAGACGATATCGCCTATTGCCTCGATCATTTTGGCTGCCGGCCGGGCCGGTACGCGGATGATCTGGGCTGGATCGGGGATGATGTCTGGCATGCCCATTGCGTTAAATTGGATACCGCTGAGATAGAACTCTTTGCCCGCTCGATGACCGGGGTGGCGCATTGTCCATGCTCAAACATGCGGCTTGGTAGCGGCATCGCCCCGATCCGCGCCATGCTGGATATTGGCGTTAAGGTCGGCTTGGGCGTCGATGGATCGGCGTCTAACGATTCCGGTCACATATTAAATGAAGCACGCCAGGCCATGCTGCTGCAACGAGTTGCCCACGGTGGTGATGCCATGTGTGCACGCGAAGCCTTGGAGATCGCCACCGTAGGCGGCGCCCAAGTACTTGGCCGCGATGACCTTGGCGTCCTGGCGCCTGGAAAGCGGGCCGACTTCGCGGCCTTCGACACCACGGCCATCGACATGGCCGGGGTTTGGGACAAAGTTGCCGGGTTGGTTCTGTGTGGCCCCATGCGAGCCAAGCATACGGTCGTCGAGGGTCGAAAAGTGGTTTACGAAGGCAAGCTCATGACCATTGATCTTCCCGGTGTCCTTAAAAACCATGCGGACTCGGCTGCGCGGCTGATGGCGGGAGCATAGCGGTTCCGGCCTGGTGGCATCCCCAATTCCCCTCCATAAGAAAAAACATGACAATCGATACGATTATCTTGGAAAATAGAACAATTGATGTTTTCCGGGGTAAGCCCATGCACGCCGTCGATGACATGACCATTTTCACACGCGTGGTTGACCGCCAGGGTTTTTCAGCCGCCGGGCGGGAACTTCGCATGAGCACGGCCGTGGTCTCCAGCCGCATTGCCAAATTGGAGCAAGTGTTGGGTGTTCGACTTCTCAACAGGACGACCCGCAATGTACGGCCAACGGAAGAAGGGCTTGTTTATTACGAGCACTGTATGAAGGTGCTTTCCGATGTTCAGGAAGTCGAGCACCGCCTCGCCGAAATGAAACGCCGTCCTGCCGGGGCGCTGCGTGTCTCGATGCCGATATCGCTCGGCCGCCGCCATATTGCGCCATTGATGCCGGACTTTGTCGCCGAGAACCCGGATATTCAGGTTCGTTTGCAAGCAACTGATCGCGTCGTCAATATCCTTGACGAGGATGTCAACGTCGCCATCCGCAAGGGCGTTTTGCCAGCCTCTGGCGACATCATGCGCCGCCTGGCGCCGGATCTCCGCGTCGTTTGCGCCGCACCGAATTACTGGAAAGCGCATGGGATTCCGAAAACCCCCGATGAATTGAAATCCCACAATTGTCTCCTCCTGCGCTATCCCGGTTCACGGCGCTATACATGGCAGTTCGCCGACGACGGCGGCGCAATCACCAACTTGACCGTCTCGGGCAATATGGACAGTAGTTCGTCGGACGTCCTCATCGACTGGGCATTGGAAGGTCATGGGATCATTATGAAATCGGTTTGGGATATTTCCAAGGAACTGGAAAACGGCGCCTTGGTTCCGGCGTTGGCCGATTTTTGGCCGCGTGACCTATCGCTTCATACGCTGATGCAGTCGCGCCGCGAACAGCCGGCCAAGACCAGGGCCTTCATTGATTTTCTGGCCCTTCGTTTTCACGACCATCCCGTTGCCCGGATGATCGAGGGGCTCGGCGTTACGTAAAGCGCGCGACGCATCGGAGCCGGCTAAATTTGGTGGACCAATCGTCCCTGCGCGTAGGTCGCGCGAATGGCGCGGTCGTCGGCAAGAATCATCTGCGCGAACAACGCGTCCCATAGGGTATCGGCGCCCGCCATTCGCTGTTCGATCAGCGGCGTCGAGACCAAATCAATGACGGTAACGTCCGCCTCAAAGCCGGGGGCCAGATTGCCGATCCGATCATCGAGCTGCATGGCCTTGGCCGAACCGACGCTGGCCAAGTACCAGGCCTTGGCCGGATGCAGGCTATAGCCGCGCAACTGGCTGATTTCGTAGGCTGTTCGCATGACATCAAACATCGACATTGACGAGCCTCCGGCGACGTCGGTGGCAAGACCGACAATGACCGGCTGAGCGCCTTCACGCAGCCCCGCCATATCAAAAAGACCGGAGCCAATGAAGGTATTCGACGTCGGGCAATGGGCAATGGCCGAGCCGGACTGCCGAAGTGCGGCCTGTTCGCGCTCCGTCAGGTGTATGGCGTGCCCAAAGATGGCCCCGGGGCCGGTCAGGCCAAAATGCTCATAAACGCCGAAGTAGTCAGGCGCCTCGGGGAAAAGTTCCGCGACCCAGGTAATTTCCTTGGCGTTTTCCGACAGGTGTGTCTGCACAAGGGCATCGGGATGCTCCTTCCACAATTCCCCGGCGGCCTCCAATTGAGCCGGCGTCGAGGTCGGGGCGAAACGCGGCGTGATGGCGTAGACGCAGCGATCGACCTGGTGCCACTTCCCGATCAAGGCCTTCGACTGCTCATACCCGCTTTCGGCCGTATCGCAGAGTTCCTCCGGGGCGTTTCGATCCATCAGCACCTTTCCGCAGGCCATCCGCAGGTTACGTTCCGTCGCCGCTTCGAAAAACGCATCAACGGAACTGGAATGCACGGTGGCATAAACGCTGGACGTGGTAATGCCGTTCCTTAGGCATTCATCGAGAAACAGGTCGGCGGCGGCGCGGGCGTGGCCTGGATCGTTGAAGCGGCGTTCAATGGGAAAAGTGTATTTTTCCAGCCACGCCAACAGGTGCTCACCGTACGATGCGATAATCGGCAGTTGCGGGTAATGCGCGTGGCAATCGACGAAACCGGCGGTGATCAGATAGTCGCCATAATCGACTACTGTCGCGCCGGTGGCTGTATCAAGAATTTCCATGGCCGGTCCAACCCCGCGGATCAAGCCATCCTGCATCCAGACGGCCCCGTCCGAATAATGTTCGACCGCGGCCTCTGGACCAACCAAAAAGGGGTCATCGGCGAAAGAGAGGGTCTGTCCTTTCAGAACAAGGTTTTCAGCCATGCCAAATTCCGCCGTCTTTCTGATTATTCTGGAACAAAAAAAGGGCGGCCTGACCCATGGCCAGACCGCCTATAGGATAGCCTACTTGGGCAGTGACCCCTCAACCCCCTCGACATAGAAATTCATCCCGGCGAGATCGCCGTCAGGGGCGGTTTGTCCGGCCTTCAGCCAAACCGAACCATCCTGTTTGTTGATGGGCCCGGTGAAGGGATGCAGCTTGCCGGCGGCGATATCGTCGCGGGCCTTGGCCGCCATTTTCCGTACGTCCTCGGGAATTCTCTTCGAGAACTCGGCGAATTGGACCATCCCCGGGCCGATGCCGTCCCAAATGTCCTGGCTTTTCCACGACCCGTCCATTGCCGCCTTGATGCGGGCAATGTAATAGGGACCCCAGTTGTTGATGATCGAGGTGAGCTGGGCGTTGGGTCCGAAGGAGCGCATGTCGGAAGCCTGACCGAACGCGGAAATCCCCTTCGTCTCGGCAATCTGCATCGCCGCCGGAGAGTCGGTATGCTGCATGAGAACATCGGCGCCTTGGTCGATCAGGGCCTTGGCGGCATCCGCTTCCTTGCCGGGATCAAACCACGTGCTCACCCAAATCACCTTAAATTTGACCGCCGGATTGACACTCTTGGCGGCCAGATAAGCGGCGTTGATTCCGCGCACCACCTCGGGGATCGGGAACGACGCAATATAACCGATCGTGTTTGTCTTGGTCATCTTGCCGGCAATCAGGCCGATGACATGGCGGCCCTCATAAAACCGGGCGGAATAGGTGGCGACGTTTTTCGCCCGCTTGAAGCCGGTGGCGTGTTCGAATTTCACTTTCGGGAACCGCTTGGCGACCTTGAGGGTCGGATTCATGAAGCCGAACGACGTGGTGAAGATGATGTCGTTGCCGGCGCGGGCCAACTGCTGGATCACCCGTTCGGCGTCGGGGCCTTCCGAAACGTTTTCCACATAGGTGGTTTTGACTTTGTCGCCGAACGCCTTTTCGACGGCCAGGCGTCCCTGGTTGTGTTCGTAGTTCCAACCGTGATCACCGATGGGGCCGACATAGACGAAGCCAACCTTGGTCACTTCAGCAGCGCTGGCTGCTGACACCGACAAAACCACCGCGATGGCTGCGGCAAAGCCAGTTAATTTTCGTATCATGGTTTTCATTTTAAAGTCTCCCTTGTTTGATTGTTGTCTTTGACGGTTGCATTTGGTTGAGGTGCTGCTTCACGAGGAAGCAAAGAACGGTTTAGTCAAGCAAGCTGGCGCATTGAAGTTGGCCCGCGCCTTGTCGTGTGAAATCAACACCAGGACCAAGATGGTGATGAGGTAGGGCAGCATCGATAAAATCTGAGCGTCAATATCGACGCCGAACCCCTGGATGTGGAGTTGCACCACGGTAACGCCGCCAAACAGGTAAGCGCCCAGCAGCGCCCGGCCCGGCCGCCAGGCCGCAAAGACGACGATGGCGAGCGCAATCCAGCCCCGTCCGGCAGTCATATCCTCGACCCACAGCGGCGTCTGAACCGTAGAAAGGTAGGTGCCTCCGATTCCCGCGCAAGCGCCGCCGAACAGCAGCGCCAGCATCCGAACGCCGACCACGTTGTAGCCGATAGCGTGGGCGGCGTCGTGGTTTTCGCCGACGGCGCGCAGGATCAGGCCCGCCCGTGTCTTGGCCAGGAACCAGGCGACACCAGCGACCAGAATGATCGACAGATAAACCAAAGGATCGTGCGAGAACAGCAACGGCCCGATGATGGGGATGTCGGACAACAGGGGGATGTGTATCTTGGCCAGCGGTACTGTCGATTCTCCGGAATAGCCCTGTCCCCACAGGGCCGATAGGCCAAGACCGAAAATGGTTAGCGCCAACCCCGTCGCCACCTGATTAGCCATCAGCACCTGGGTCAGAACGCCGAACAGGAAGGCGGCAACGGCCCCCGCGGCGGCGGCGGCGATGATTCCAGCCAAATACGAACCACTGTCCAGGGTTACCGAGAATCCGGCGATCGCGCCCAGGATCATCATTCCCTCGATGCCCAGATTGAGGACACCGGCCCGCTCGACAACCAATTCGCCAATGGCGGCAAAGACCAGTGGCGTCGCCGCGACAATGACACCTTGAAGAATAAGAATGAGGAGATCCATAGCCTTACTCCCCCGCCGCGGCCCGGGTTACCCGGATGATGCGGAAGCGGTATTTTGCCAGAACGTCGATGCCAAGCAGGAAGAACAGGAACATTCCCTGGAACACGCCGGTCACGGCGCTGGGCAGGTTCATTTCAATCTGCGCCGTTTCTCCACCAATGTAAGTGAGCGCCATAACAAAGCCGGCAATCACGATTCCGATGGGGTCCAAGCGGCCCAAAAAGGCGACGATAATGGCCGTGAAGCCATAGCCGACAGGCAGCGCAGGAACCAATTGGCCGACCGGCCCGGCCGCCTCGAACACCCCTGCCAGTCCGGCAAGCCCGCCCGAAATCATCAGGCACATCCAAACCACCCGTTTCTCGGTGAAGCCACCATACCTTGCGGCCCGGGGAGATTGGCCCATAACTTTTATCTGATACCCGATCACATGGCGGGCCAATACTACCCAGGCGATAACTGCGGCGGCGAGGGCCACCAAGAAACCCACATGGGCGCGTGTTTCCTCAATCAGAATTGGCATCAGCGCCGCTTCATGGAATGTGCGGCTTTCCGGAAAGTTCAGGCCGTCCGGATCTTTCAATGGACCATGCACCAAAAAGCCTAGCAGCAGTACGGCGACATAGGTCAACATCAGACTGACAAGGATTTCATTGGCGTTAAACCGAGTCCGTAAAAAGGCCGGAATGGCGGCCCAGGCCATGCCGCCGAGAATGCCCGCTAGACACATTAACGGCAGCACCCAGAAACCCTCAACCTGATACAGCGCCAAGGCGACGGCGCCCCCTGAGAGGGCGCCGATGGTGAACTGCCCCTCGGCGCCGATGTTCCAGACCCCTGCCCTGAAACCGAACGACAGGCCAATGGCGATTAGGATCAGAGGCGTCGCTTTTACCATCATCTCCGAGATCGCAAACCAATCTGTCAACGGTTCAAAGAAGATTATGGAAATGGCCCGGACCGGGTCCTTGCCCAAGACGAAAAACATGACCATGCCGGCAAGAATGGTAAGCCCGACCGCATATACCGGTGTCAGATAAAGCAGCCGGTGTGAAATCTCTTGGCGTGGTTCCAGCCGGATCATGCCGCCCCCTTCTTGCCAACACTGGAGTGAACGCCGCCCATCAGCAGGCCAATTTCCTCAACGGACATGCTGCCGGTGGGGCGCGATTCTGAAAGCCGGCCTTCGGAAATAACAGCGAAGTTGATGGAGATCGCCATCAATTCATCCAAATCCTGGGAAATAACCAAGATCGCGGCGCCGCCCTTAGCCAGTTCCTGAAGCGCACGGTGAATGTCGGCGGCGGCGGCGGCGTCCACCCCCCAGGTCGGTTGCAGGATAACCAGTACCGTCGGTGTTTGCAGGATTTCCCGTCCAACGATGAATTTTTGCAGGTTGCCGCCGGACAGGCTGCGGGCTTCGTGTTCAATACCAGGGGTCTTAACGTTGAATTTTTGGACGATCTCGTTGGCAAAGTCGTGAGCGATGCCCAAATTCAAAAATCCGTTTCTTTCCATCCCTAAGCGGGTGCGGGCCGACAGGATGGTGTTCTCCCACAGAGACATCTCCGGCACGGCGCCGTGACCCAGGCGCTCCTCCGGCACCGAGCACATTCCCCGGCGGCGGCGGGTAGTCGTATTTTCGCGGCCGACAGGCGCGTTGTCGATGAGGACGGCGTCGTTGTCCGTGGTTTTCTCACCGGTCAGAACTTCCATCAACTCGACCTGACCATTACCGGCGACACCGGCAATTCCGAGGATCTCGCCGGCACACACGCAAAATGAGATATCCCGGAGGTCGGTCCCGAATGGGTCCGGGCTCTTGACGGACAATCCCTTGACGACCAGGCGTTCGTCGCCAAGTTTCGCCGCATGGGGCTCGGGAAAGCTGAGCGATGTGCCGATCATTAACTCGGCCAGGCTTTTGGCCGTTTCCTGGCGTGGATCGCAATCAGCGACCACTTTGCCGCCGCGCAACACCGTGGCACGGTCACATAGTGTTCTGATTTCCTCCAGCTTGTGGGAGATGTAGAGGATCGAGCAGCCCTCGGACGATAACTTCCTGAGCGTCTCGAACAGAATCTCGACCTCTTGGGGCGTTAACACGGATGTCGGCTCATCCATGATCAAGAGGCGCGGGTTCTGCAACAGGCAACGGACGACTTCGACCCGCTGGCGTTCGCCCACCGATAAGGAATCGATCAGGCGCTTTGGGTCAAGGGGCAGGCCGTAGGCTTCCGAAACCTCAACGATCTGCTTATCCAGGTCCTTGCTCACGGCATCCTTGTTCATGCCAAGGGCGACGTTCTCGGCAACGCTTAGGGCTTCGAACAACGAGAAATGCTGAAACACCATGCCGACCCCATGGGCGCGGGCATCCGACGGCTTGGCCGGGGCATAAGGCGTATCGCCAAAATGCATGGACCCCTCATCCGGCCGCATGACACCGTAGATCATCTTAACAAGGGTCGACTTTCCGGCACCGTTTTCGCCAAGTAGAGCGTGGATTTCACCGGGGGCGATGGAAAACCCGACGTTGTCATTGGCCAGCACGCCCGGAAATCGTTTGGTAATTCCCGACAAATGTAAGGGCGCTGTCCCAGTCATGATACCACCCCCAATTTGCCCTCTTCCGGCGCAGACGCCTTGGATTGCTTTTCTTGCAACCGTATTAGCAAATCGGCAGCTAGTGACACAGCAATTATTGCGGGTTCCTTGCCGCTCAGTCCGGCCAGGCCGATGGGCGCGTGCAGTTGGCTGACGGTAGCTTCGGATAGGCCCGATTCTACCAGACGTCGAACAAAACGCGCTCGCTTGGTTTTTGAGGCGATAACCCCCAGATAGGTGAAATCGCCCTTTGCCAACACGGCCCGGCAGATATCAAAATCAAGCGTGTGCGAGAAGGTCATCACAACGTGAAAAGCGCCGCCCGGGGTATGGGGAACAATATCGCTGGGATTGCCGGCAATAAGCTGATGAACGGCGGGGGATATTTCTTCGGGGTATCGATTGGCGGCGATGTCGACCCAATAAATATCGAACGCCAAACCCTCCAATGCCTTAACGACGGCACGGCCAACATGGCCGGCGCCGTAAAGAAACAGCGGTGTGCGCACTGAGCCAAGGGGTTCGATGTACCAATCGGCGGTGAGGACGGGAGTCCATGGCCGGGTCCCCGACATCATATCGCGAACGGCGCGCCGAACGGGTAAGGGCCAGCCATCGTGATCCTCCTTACGGTGGCGGCAAAACTGCAACGTCAAACCGGACTTAAGCGGACGCAGGGCCAGCACCTTCTCCCCCTCGCTCACATCAGTCAAAGTGTCGGTAATTTCCGCCAATTCCGGTGCCGACATGACCTCAAACAGCAAACGCACGTAGCCCCCGCAACACTGGCCAAGAGAGGGGCCAAGTGGATAGTCACGAACGGTGCGCCGCCAAGGGGCCACGTTGCCGCCGGCATGCTCCGACAACATTTTCCGGGCCGCTTTCAGCGCCTCTTGCTCCAGGGCGCCGCCGCCGACGGTACCGGCGAAGGTTTCAGCCGCGATCGTCATCGCGGCACCGATCTCACACGGGGTTGAGCCGTCAGCTTGAATAAGGCTAACGCGGACGATGACACCATGGACACCGACCATTTCCGTTATTTGCATTTGCAAATTTGTGGTCATGCCGCCCCCTCCATCTGCTGCCTGACTCGATGAACTGCGGCAAGGATGCGCTCAGGCGTTGCCGGCGCGTCGAGGGCCGGATAGTCGGTATATCCACCCGCACCGGCCACGGCGTCGGAGAGCGCCATCAGTGCCGAAATACAGAGCATCAATGGCGGTTCGCCGACGGCTTTTGAACGGTAGATGGTTTTCTCAGAATTTTCGCCCCGCGTCCAAAGATTGATGCGCATATCGGGGGCACGGTCCCCACAGACGGGAATCTTGTACGTGGATGGCGCATGGGTTTTGAGAATCCCCTTGTCGTTCCACCATAATTCCTCGGTAGTTAGCCAACCGGTTCCCTGGACGTACCCCCCCTCTATCTGGCCAAGGTCGATGGCGGAATTCAGGGACGTTCCGACATCGTGCAGGATATCGACGCGGATTACACGGTTCTCGCCGGTCAGGGTGTCGATGGCCACCTCGGTAACCGCCGCGCCATAGGCGAAATAGAAGAACGGCCGACCCTTGGCCCGCGCCCTATCCCAGTGGATTTTCGGGGTCGCGTAGAAGCCCGTGGCCGAGAGCGGCACGCGCGCCCTATAGGCATCGCCGATAAGGTCTTCGAAGGATATCTTCTCCGTTCCAATACGAACCTCGCCGGGGAGGAACTGGACCTCGTCCTCAGTTGTTTGCCTGCGTTCGGCAGCAAACCTGGCCAAACGGGCCTTGATTTTACGACACGCATCGTCGGCCGCCATGCCGTTGAGGTCGGAGCCCGATGAGGCTGCCGTCGCAGACGTATTCGGCACCTTGCCGGTGTTGGTGGCGGAGATTTTAACCTTGTCGATATCGACCTGAAATGATTCGGCGACGACCTGCGCCACTTTGGTGAACAAGCCTTGACCCATCTCTGTACCGCCGTGGTTTAGGTGAATGGAGCCATCTTTGTACACGTGGACCAGCGCGCCGGCCTGATTGAGGAATGTGAGCGTGAAGGAAATGCCGAATTTCACCGGCGTCAACGCGATGCCACGCTTGAGGACGCTACTGGTCAGGTTCCATGCCCGGATGTCGTCGCGCCGTTGGTCGTAGTCAGCGGTTTTTCGGAGTTCCTCCACCAATTCATCGATGATGCAGTCCTCCACCTTCATATCATAGGGCGTCACCGAACGTTCGCCGACGGCGCCTTGCGGGTCGTAGAAGTTAGCGCGCCGTACCGCCAGTGGATCCTTGCCCAAAAAGTGGGCGATTTCGTCGATGACCCGTTCGATGCCGATCATACCCTGGGGGCCGCCGAAGCCCCGGAAGGCGGTGTTCGACACGGTATTGGTCTTGCAGCGATACGAAGTGATCCGTGCGTTGGCCAAATAGTACGTATTGTCGGCGTGGAACATGGCGCGATCGCATATGGGAACGGACAGATCGTAGGACATGCCGCATCGGGCTGCCTGATCGAACTCGACGCCTTGGATTAGACCTTCCCCGTCGAAGCCGACCCGGTAGTCGATGCGGAAGTCGTGACGTTTACCGGTGATGATCATGTCCTGATCGCGGTCGTAGCATACCTTGGCGGCACGGCCGGTTTTCCTTGCCACCAAAGCGGCGGCGGCGGCCGGCAAATTGCCGTTGCTTTCCTTGCCGCCGAAGGCCCCACCCATGCGCCGGATCTCGACCGTGACCGCGTGATTGGCGAGGCCCAGAACCTTGGCCACCGTGTGTTGGATTTCGCTCGGGTGCTGGGTCGAGCAATGAACCGTCACGTCGCCGTCTTCGCCGGGCACGGCCAGGGCGACTTGCCCCTCCAGGTAGAAATGCTCCTGGCCGCCGATATAGATTCGGCCATCAATCCGATGCGGCGCCTCCACGATGGCCTGCGCGGCGTCGCCGCGGGCCATGACATAAGGGGTTTCCAGGTACGACTCCGCGTCCATGGCATCATCAACGGTGACGATGGCCGCCAAGTCCTCGTAGTCAATTATGGCCAGCGTCGCGGCGGCGCGGGCCGCTTCCAGGGTTTCAGCGGCGACTGCGAACAGCGACTGGCCGGCGTATTCGACCAAGCCGTCGGCGAACAGCGGGTCATCGCCCATGGCCGGGCTGATGTCGTTGGTGCCGGGGATATCTGCCGCGGTGATGACGCAGACGACCCCAACGGCGGTTTCCACCGCACTCAAATCCATCCCGAGGATACGCGCATGAGGCCGGTCGCTCATGGCGATTTGGATGGCCAGTGTGTCGGCGGGCGCCGGGATATCGTCGACGAAGATCGCCTCGCCGGAGACGTGTTTATGACCGCTGTCATGGCGTTGTGCGCTGCTTACGCCGCCTTCGATGCCATCGGTATCGGCGGACTCCGTTATCAGGGAACTGTCCCGGCGCGGCCCGGACAGCGTCGCGCCCCGGCCGACGAGGCGGGTTTCGGATAGCGGTTGCGTGGTTTCCAGGTGGTACTTGCGCAGCATATTGCGCGCCGATTGCATCCGATACGCGGCGCTAGCCCGCATGTCGGTGATCGGCGTGAAATCCTCATCAAAGTCGGCCATGGCGGATTCCACGGTGTCGGCCGTCCAGGGGTTTCCCAGAAGCGCCGCCTCGATAAAACGGGCGCGCTTCGGGATGACGGCCATGCCGCCGAAGGCGATTCGGGCGGCGGCGACGATGCCGTTTTCGACTCTAACGTCAAAACAACCGCACACGGCTGAAATGTCTTGGTCGAAACGCTTGGTCAGCTTGTAGCACCCGAGGCGCGCCGCCGGTCCGGGGATGGGGATTTCGATGGCTTCCAAAAACTCACCCGGCGCTCTGTCCTGTTTGCCATAGTCGATAAAGAATTCTTTTATGGGCAATCTTCTTCGCCCATCCCCTTTCCTCAGCACTAAAGTCGCCTCGAGGACCAACAGCGCCGGCGGCGTATCGCCGATCGGTGAGGCATTGGCGATGTTACCGCCGATGGTGCCGGCGTTGCGGACCTGGACGGCGCCGAAGCGCCGGATCATCTCGCCGAAGTCAGGGAAAATTCCGGCGATGGTCGCCATGGCGTCGGTACAGGTGACCCCGGCGCCGATGGTTAGTTTGCCTTGGTCCCGCTTAATGGTTTGAAGTTCGCGGACGCGACCGAGATGGATCATGGTTCCCAGTTTGCGGTGCGCCTTGGTGACCCGCAGACCCACATCCGTTGCGCCGGCAACCAATACCGCGTCCGGATTCACGGCATAGCAGGCGGCGAGATCGTCAATGCTTGCCGGCGAAAGCAACCGCTGACCATCGGCGATGAAGTCGACGGTTTCACCATGAGCATTGTCGGTTAACCACCGGTGCTCCTCCTCCAGTCGCGCCGCTTCCCAATCAGGCGCAGGGTAATTGCCGATGGCCGTCTGGGCCGCCATGATCGGCCCATAACCGGTGCAGCGGCATAGGTTCCCCGCCAACAGGTCCGGGGCACTGTCGGCATCCATGGGCTGGCCCGATATATAGGCGGCATACAACGACATCACGAATCCCGGCGTGCAAAAGCCGCATTGCGATCCATGCTCGTCGACCATGGCTTGCTGGACCGGATGCAACCGCCCGCCTGGGGCTTGTAAATATTCGACCGTCAGCACCGATTTTCCCTCAAGCATGCCAATGAACTGTATGCATGCATTAACGGCGCGGTGGACGACTTTGCCCTCGACAAGCTCTCCAATGACGACCGTACAGGCGCCGCAATCGCCCTCGGCGCACCCTTCCTTGGTTCCACGGAGGGCGGCGTCTTCACGGAGGTAATTCAACAGGGTCAGGATCGGCGACACATTATGCAGGACACGCGTCTCACCATTCAGCCGGAAAGTTATGGAGTCACGCATAGCCATTTCCCATCAGCTTCCACGATAGGTCGAATAGCCGTAGGGCGATACTAACAATGGCACGTGATAGTCGGCGTCGTTCGTAGAGATGCCGAAACGGATTGGTACAACATCGAGGAAACGAGGTTCCAACGACGCCACGCCCATTGCCGAAAAGTAGGCGCCGATATGGAATATAACCTCATATTCACCAATCCGGAAATTTTTGCCTTCCAATAATGGCTCGTCGCAGCGTCCGTCGCCGTTGGTTGAAACTTCACATAGTTTCTCACGGCCATCATCGCCGAGACGAAACAATTCGACACGAATATTACCCGCTGGCCTGCCGGCCGACGTATCGAGTACGTGGGTTGTCAGTTGCCCCATGGTAATTTCCCTGTCTCGGCGGCATTATTTTTGTTGGCCGCTCTGGTAACGTAGAGAGAACTCCAGTGGTTGTAATCCACCAACTAGTATCTTAACGGGTCTATTTTGTCCGTCGTCATATAAATTGGAACAATCAGCGGCCTGATCTAAAGGAGGATATGGTTTACGCTACTTTCCAACCTGAAAAACAGGGCAAAAACCTGCGTCAAACTCTCTCACGGGAATTTGACCACTTTATGGGGGGGCTAATGGCTATCTTAAA
>Ga0208879_1001925_pt1 | contig 18913 bp, 16 predicted proteins | sample Knorr_S15_td_Bot_FD_185605 | JGI IMG/M metagenome (GOLD analysis project Ga0208879, IMG submission 185605) | Marine microbial communities from Southern Atlantic Ocean transect - Knorr_S15_td_Bottom_ad_5009_LV_A (SPAdes) (version 2) | ecosystem: Environmental > Aquatic > Marine > Oceanic | place... | reverse complement strand
TCATGATCCTACCAGCCTAAATAGACAAGGGAATGATATTGGTACTCAGTATCGTTCGGTAGTTTTTTATCATAATGAGGAGCAAAAAACTATTGCTCATGAATTGAAAGAGTCTTTGGGCTTTAATGGCCTTTTTGAGGATAAAGTGGTGACAGAGATTAGTGCTTTTGAAATATTTTACCCAGCGGAGAATTATCACAAATCATATTTTGAACTTCATGGCGAAGAGCCTTATTGTCAACTTGTAGTGAAGCCAAAAGTGGATAAATTCAAAAAGAACTTTTTCGATAAACTGAAAAAAGCTGACTAGGCGTCAGCTTTTTCTTCAGTGGTAGTTTTCTTTTTAGTGCTTACTGCCTTCTTTTTAGCAGGAGCAGCTTTTTTAGCAGTTGTTTCTTTTTTTGTTGGGCTAGCTTTTTTAGCCTTTGGCTTTACTTCTACAAAAACTTCAGCTGCTTTTTTTCTTGGGCGTCGTACACCGTAAGTTTTATTAATTATTTTACCTCTTCTTGATTTTTTATCACCTTTTCCCATTTTGTAATTTTTTAAATTTAATCGGTATTAAGTTAGTTAAAAATAGCTAAAAGGCTAATTTTCAAATGCTTTTTTATTTCCAGCCCATAGTTTAAAACCTTTCCCTCGCACAGTAACTAGCTCCACATTGGGGTCGTTTTTCAAGTGCTTACGAATCTTAGTAATATAAACATCCAAGCTACGAGAGTTGAAAAAACTATCGTCGCCCCATATATTCATGAGTAGAACACTTCTGTCGGTTATTTGATCTTCTTTTTTGCAGAGCTCAGCAAGTATCGAGGATTCCTTGTCTGTAAGTTTTATTTCTTCTTTCTCAGTTCGCAACAACTGAAATTCACTATCAAATTGAAGTGTACCTATTTGGAATATTTTATGTTCATTCAGGTCCTCGCTTACTTTAGTGCGTCTAAGTATAGCATTGACTCTCGCAATTAACTCTTCAACACTAAATGGTTTTTTAACATAATCGTCGGCACCTATTTGAAAGCCTTTTATAACATCTTCCTTTAATGCCTTAGCCGTTAAAAAGAGGATAGGTACTTGCTGGTTAATAGCACGAATTTCTTCAGCAAGAGTGAAGCCGTCCTTAAGAGGCATCATCACATCCAGGATGCAAATATCTGGATTAAATTCTAGGAAACTCTTGTAGCCAAGCTCACCATTTTCACATAATGTTACCTCAAAATTACGTGTTTCGAAGCATTCTTTAGTTATTAAGCCGATAAACGGATCGTCCTCAACTATTAGTACTTTGATTTTTGTTTTCATAAGGTAGATGAATAATGAAACGACTTCCTTTATTTAATTCACTCTGCACTTTTATGCTTCCTCCGTGCATATTGATTATGTCCTGAACATAACTTAGCCCCAAGCCATATCCTTTAACATTATGGACATTACCTGTAGGTACTCTGTAGAATTTATCAAATATTCTTTTTAGTTCATCTTTCTGAATACCTATCCCTTGATCAAATATTTCCAGTAAGAGTCCCTCTTTATAATTTTTAGTTTTGACAGAAATTATCGGTTTATCGATAAAATACTTATTCGAATTATCAATTAAATTGAAGAGTATACTACTGATATGATCTTTGTCAAGATTTATCATATCTGGATTTGCTTCCAAATCGCAGTGTATTTCACCATTCTTTCTTTGTACTTGCATAGAGATAGTGTCTATGGCGCTCTCCACCAATTCGTTTAGTGAGACTTCTTGTAGTTTTAATTCTACATCACCTCTTTCGTAACGAGCAATATTCAGAACTTTCTCAACCATAGAGCTAAGACGCTTTATTTCTCTACGTGATATATCGAGGTATTGCAAAGTTTTCTTTTCATTGTCTCGAACATCAAAGTTTACCAATGCTTCAAGAGCTAAAGAGACCGTTGATATAGGGGTCTTCAATTCATGAGTCATATTATTCACAAAGTCATTCTTAATATCAGAAATCTTCTTCTGACTTAAAATAATATGAAGCGCATAAGCAAAACATGTGAGGATGATACAGACCAGCAATATAGAACTCAGGAGTATAATCCAGGTTTTCTGTAAGAGTAATTTACCTTTATGGTAAATAAATAGGTGGGTGAAATAAGGGTTAGAGATACTACTAAGTATCACAGGACTCTTATAGCCAAATAATATAGTTGCTTGTAGTGTTTCGGGATCTTTAAAGTAGATTACCTTATTGTCGATATTAGAAATGGCAAGATTGTATTCATTATTGATGCCAATTCTTTTCAATTCCTCATCCAATAACTCAAGGAGTCTATCGAAATTAATAATCTTAGGATGAGAGATGTTTATCAGAAAGTCGTTAATCATATCATTAACCTTCTGCATATACTCAGCACTCATAGCTTCAATCTCATTGGTCATTCCACCTAAAGTACTGTCAAGAGCTATTCCTGAATTTTGATGATATTGATTGTAGAGATTAAGCGCCTCGTCATTCGATCTGTCGCCCCAAATATAGGTGCCTGTATTTTCCAGACTCTCGCGTAAATAGCGTTCCGAAGTTTTACTAAGAGCCCTGTTGATTTCCCAGTCGAGCTCCTTTTTATTGGCCTCAAAATAATTGCTTACCCAATACCATTGGAAAGCGATAAGCCCTAGCAATGCTAAGGTCATCAGGGTGATAATACTGTATAGATTTCTTTTGGGCATGCTCAAAAATAAACAAAAAGAAAAGCCCTCAGTGGAACTTAACTTTATTTAACATTAAGCATTGTAAATTAGGAAGATGCTAGGCCTTTTATGGAGATTAGGCTTTTTAGTTTTTTTCCATTGCCCAGCACTCAAGGTTTTTAATTCTTGTGAGTCAAGAGTTAATTCGCAAGCCACACATAGCATTGTTCTTGGATTTAAAACTTGTAAAAGGTCCTCAAACATTTTATCGTTTCTGTAAGGAGTCTCTATAAACAATTGAGTTTGTTTGTGCTGTATCGACAGTCTTTCTAATTCTTTTAGCTTCTTCTTACGATCAGAACGATCAATTGGTATATAGCCGTGAAAACTAAATGATTGCCCACTCATTCCACTGCCCATTAAAGCTAGTAGGATGGAGGATGGGCCAACCAAGGGTATTACTTTTATCCCTCTTTGATGTGCCATATGAACTACTTCAGCTCCTGGGTCAGCTACTCCCGGACATCCAGCTTCAGAAATAAGACCAATACTTTTTCCATTCTCACAGGATTTTAAGAAACCAGTGAGTTCAGCCTCTTCTGTGCGCTTGTTTAATATATGAAGTTTCAGTTCTGATTGAGGAATAGGAATTTCCATTTTTTTCAGAAATGCCCTAGCTGTTTTACTATTTTCGACAATAAATTCATCCAACTGATGAATGGTGTTTTTTACTGATATTGGCAAAACCTGCATAGGATCGATATCTCCCAAAGTGCAAGGAATCATATATAAAGTTCCTTTAGAGCTCATTTTCGATGTTTGTTTTGATGATTTCGCAGGCTTGATCTAGTAGCTGATATGCTGTCTCGAATCCTTGATCTCCCCCAAAATAAGGGTCTAGAACAGGGCTGTTCATTTCTGGCTTGATTTCGTTTAGAATGAGCTTCACTTTCTCACGGTCAGTTTCTGTTTTAGCGAGTGCTATCACATTATTGTGATTTGAACTGTCCATTACATAGATGATATCAAAACTCTCAAAGTCGCTGTATTGAAAATGTCTCGCCTTCTGATTGCTGATGTCAATACCGTATTTTTTTGCGATGCATTGAGAACGTGGGTCAGGTGCCTGTCCTATATGATATGATGAGGTTCCTGCTGAATCAACAAACACATCAAGCTCTTTGCATTTGTTAGCTAGTATGCCTTCAGCTAATGGAGATCGGCAAATATTCCCCAAGCAAACCATCAAGATTTTTTTCTTCTTCATAGTCAAAAATAAAAAAAGGAATTAAGTATACTTAATTCCTTTTGAAATCTTGGGCTAATTATTGTTGTAGTTCTAACTTTTTACTCAGGTCGTCTACATAAGCTCTAAATGCTTTATCAGTATCAATCAGATTGTTTACTGTTTTGCAGGCGTGTAAAACGGTAGCGTGATCTTTCCCTCCACATTGAGCGCCGATACTTGCTAAAGACGACTTGGTGAGTCTCTTAGAGAAGAACATGGCTAATTGTCTAGCCTGTACAATATTTCTCTTTCTTGTTTTCGATTTTAAAGTTTCTAAAGTCAAATCGAAATAATCACAAACTACTTTTTGGATATAGTCGATAGAAACTTCACGAGTTGTGTTTTTTACAAATCGATCAATCATTTCTTTCGCCAAGCCGAGATTGATATCTCTTTTGTTGAGCGATGATTGTGCAAGAAGTGATATTAAAGCACCTTCAAGCTCACGGATATTTGAAGTGATGCTGTAGGCCAGATATTCAATTACATCTTCAGGCATTTCGATACCATCGCTGTATAGTTTCTTTTTTAAGATCTCAATTCTAGTTTGAAGACTTGGAGTTTGTAAATCAGCCGAAAGTCCCCATTTAAAACGAGAAAGTAATCGTTGTTCCATTCCTTGTAAATCAACTGGAGCTCTATCAGATGTGAGAACTAGTTGTTTACCTTGTTGGTGTAGGTGGTTGAAAATGTGGAAGAATACATCTTGCGTTTTCTCTTTACCTGCAAAGAATTGAACATCGTCAATGATTAATACATCAATCATTTGGTAGAAGTGAACAAAGTCATTTCTAGTATTGTTGCGTATAGAATCTATAAACTGCTGAGTGAATTTTTCAGCGGACACATATAAGACAGTTTTTTCAGGGTAACGATCTTTAATCTCAATACCAATAGAGTGTGCTAAGTGTGTTTTCCCTAAACCAACTCCACCATATAATAATAATGGGTTGAAAGAAGTCCCTCCTGGCTTGTTTGCTACTGCATACCCAGCAGAGCGAGGTAGTCGGTTGCAGTCACCTTCAATAAAATTCTCGAAAGTATAGTTTGGGTTTAGTTGCGATTCAACATGTATCTTCTTTAATCCTGGAATTACAAAAGGATTTTTTACACCTGCAGCAGCTATCTCTACAGGAACTGCTACCTTAGGATTCTTAATAGGAGGACGGTTGCTACTTGGTACTTTTATTGTATAAGGATTTGTATTACCATAAGTATTTTCCATAATAATGGAATACACCAATTTGGCATCTTCTCCGAGCTCTCTACGAATAGCTGTTTTTAGCAAGCTGATATAGTGCTCTTCTATCCATTCGAAGAAAAACCTACTCGGCACCTGAATGTTAAGTGTCTGCCCTTTTAGCTTGAGAGGCTTAATAGGGGTGAACCATGTTTTGTAACTCTGAGAGCTGATATTGTCTTGAATAAATTCGAGACAATTATCCCAAATAGTTTCAGGTGTTGTTTTCATCAATTCCAAAGGAGAATTTGAGGGTTAAACTTCATTTGTTTTAGGGTAGAATATCTTTCGGTATTCCTTGTACAAATTTGTCAACAAAAAAGTTAAGAAAAAAATGAAATTGCTATTGTTTTACAACTTTGTTTTGCGTAATTAAGAATCGGAGCGTATTCTGGTACTTATATATTTATAGACTTAATATTCTGGGTGGATTCACTCAGGTGAAATAACCTTAACCCTTAGCCTGTCTTGATTTTAGCGGAATGTAGCTCTATGAGCAATCTACATAATACATTTTAATTAAGCCTAATTTATTTCGATTAATTTGATTAAATAATTGATTTTTATTCGATTTTATGGTTAAATATTTTCGTCAACTTGCTGTCGACACTACCTGTCATTTTTGAACTCTTATGAATCATTATTTTCAACCAAAAGATGTATTATATAAAGAGTGTTTTGAAGTAGATTTGAGCCCCTTTGATTAGTGTGAGATTGCAACTCTTTTATTGGTTAAATACTATTGCTGTAGAATCGATTTGAGAATAAAAAGAAATATGTTCACTAAAATTGGAAATTACCTATGCTTTTAATTGAATTTAAATAAATTCGCATATCACAATCAATAATTATGTTTGAACACCAAGTTAAGTTTAGGGTTCTGTATTCAGATACCGATAAAATGGGCTATATGTATTATGGTCAGTATGCAAAATATTTAGAGATGGGAAGGGTGGAAGCTTTGCGTTCTTTAGGGCTTTCGTATAAGGTGATGGAAGATACAGGGGTAATGTTGCCAGTTCTCGATCTCAATCTTAAATACATTAGACCTATTCTTTATGATGAGCAAGTAAAATTGATTACGCGTGTGAAGAAAATGCCTGGAAAGAGAATTCATTTTGAGTATGAATTTCTCAACGAAAGTGGCGATTTGACGACTAAAGCAGAAACTACATTAGTATTTGTAAATTGTGAAACAGGTAAGCCTTGCCTTATCCCTGAGAATTTTAAAAGTAAAATTAAAAATTATTTCTCTTAAGATGAAAAACTTAAAAAACACATTATTAGGCTTCTTCGCACTATGTTCTTTTACATTAGTAGCTGAAGAGGGAATGTGGTTACCCATGTTTCTACAGCAACTAAACGAGGCAGAAATGCAAGAAATGGGCTTGGAACTTACTGCTGAAGATATATATAGTATCAATAATGGTAGCTTAAAAGATGCTATTGTTCATTTTGGAGGGGGTTGTACTGCTGAAGTAATCTCTGATCAGGGCTTGTTATTAACCAATCACCACTGTGGTTATGGTCAAATACAATCACACTCATCGTTAGAGCACGATTATTTAAGTGATGGTTTTTGGGCTGCTAATCAATCGGAAGAATTGATGAATAAAGGCTTGACAGCGACCTTTATTAAGTATATGAAAGAGGTTACAGCTGAAGTTTTGGCGAATGAAACAGCTGATATGACTGAGGCAGATCGCAAGAAGATGATTAAAGAGTTAGGTGATGCACTTATTGAATCGGAAATAGAAGGTACGCATTATGAGGCAATGATTAAGCCATTCTTTAAAGGGAATCGTTACTTTATGTTTGTAACAGAAACCTTTAAAGATGTGAGGTTAGTTGGCGCGCCTCCTTCGTCGATAGGTAAGTTCGGTTCGGATACCGACAACTGGATGTGGCCTCGGCATACCGGAGACTTTTCGATGTTTAGAATTTATGCCGATAAGGATAATAACCCTGCTGAATACTCAGAGGATAATGTTCCTTACAGTCCAAAAAAGCACTTAACGATTTCTACAGCAGGAGTTAAGCCAGGTGATTTTACAATGGTGTATGGTTTTCCTGGGAGTACTGATGAGTATTTACCTGCGGTAGCTATACAGCAAATTACAAAGGTTTTAAACCCTTCAAAGATCTCAATTCGCAAGACAGCTTTAGATATTATGGACAAGGAAATGCGCGCTTCTGATGAGGTTCGTATTAAGTATGCCGCGAAATATGCGAGTGTAGCCAATTACTATAAGAAGTGGATTGGAGAAAATACAGGGATACAAAAGACTAGAGGTATTCAGCGCAAGTTGAAATTCGAGAAGGCATTTATCGAGGTTGTAGCTTCTAATGAGGCTTTTTCGGATTATAAGAACTTATTGCAGACATATGATTCATTATACGATTTAAGAGAGGATATAGCCCTCGCTAGAGATTACTTTATTGAAGTCGCTTACAGAGGAGTAAGTATTATTCGATATGCGAATTCAGCATCTAAGTTTATCGATTCTGGAGATGTTGAGCTCTTAGAGAAATTGAGAAAGTCTATAGAAAGACATTTCAAAAATTACGATGCCCATACCGATGAGCTCTTGTTTGATGCCTTGATGACTAAATACGAGGTAGATCAAGCTGATTCTGATTTATGCCCTGACTACTTTAAGACGTCAAAAAGATTGTCTGCAGAGAAGCTATTTGCCAAGACCTATTTTGCTAGTGCTGAAAAAATGGAAGAACTATTGGCTTTTTCTCCAAAAAAGATTCGTAAAAAGTTGGCAAAAGATCCATTGTATAAAATTGCTCGTTCTCTTTTCGATCATTATAGAGAGAATATCTATCAACAATATTGGTCTATAGAGGATGAATTGGATGCGGTAGATAGATTGTACTTGAAGGCGATGATGGAAGCCTTGCCAGATTATAAAAATTACTATCCTGATGCTAATAGTACTTTGCGTTTAACCTACGGACAAGTTCAAGGAGTTTCACCATTAGACGCAATTTCTTACGGTCATATAACTTATTTAGAAGGTATGATGGAGAAGTATGTTCCTGGAGATTATGAATTCGATTTACCGGAAAAGTTGATTGAATTATACGAAAACAAAGATTTTGGTTCTTATGCCGATGACAACGGACAGTTACCAGTTTGTTTTATTGCTACCAATCATACTACCGGTGGAAATTCCGGAAGCCCTGCCCTTAATGCTAAAGGTGAGCTTATCGGTTTGAATTTTGATAGAGCTTGGGAAGGAACGATGAGTGATTTCAATTACGATGCTTCGCGTTGTAGAAATATTATGGTTGATGCTCGTTACATTCTTTTTATCGTTGATAAATTTGCTGGAGCTGGATATCTCGTTGATGAGATGACGGTTAATTAGTGAATAGACTACATTGCATTGTAAGGATGCGGATTGGCTCCACACACACATAATGGATAGAATAAAAAAGAGAGGCGAAAGCCTCTCTTTTTGTTTTTATAAACAGGCATCCCACAAAGGGTCTTTCGGTGGTGGAGCAATAATGCGTATAGCTTCTTTATTCACTGGGTGAATAAAATCTATTTGTCTTGCGTGAAGACAGATAGAGGCGTCTTTGTTAGAACGCTTAGCTCCATATTTTAAATCGCCCTTAATGATACAAGATATGCTTGCTAGTTGCACTCTAATTTGGTGATGCCTCCCAGTGATGGGTTTCGCCTCCAGCAAAGAATACCGATCTAGATTTTTTAGTAATTTGTAATCCAGTGTCGCTTTTAAGGCTTTCCCTTCAGGCTTTAGGAATGCTCTTGATTTATTCTTCTGTTGGTTTTTAAGCAGATAATGTTCGAGTCTACCTTCTGAATTAGATGGTTCTTGCTCAGTTATTGCCCAATAGGTTTTTTGAATGGTCTTGTCGCGGAACATTTCATTCATTCTTGCTAGAGCTTTACTCGTTTTAGCAAATATAACTACCCCACTTACAGGACGATCTAGACGATGTATAACACCGCAAAAGATATTCCCTGGCTTATTGTACTTCTCACGGAGATAATCTTTAACAAAGTCTCCAAGTGGCTTGTCGCCGGTTTTATCTCCCTGAACAATATCACCAGATTTTTTATTGATGATAATTAGGTGATTGTCTTCGTATAGAACATCAAGCATTAATACTGCTCTTTTTCATTCGGGAAGTCAACGGTTTTCACATCGCTAACATAATTCTTGATAGCGCCAGTAATTTCGTCGAATAAGGATAAATATCTTCTTAAGAAACGAGGATTAAACTCGTGTGTCATACCCAGTAAATCGTGTGTAACCAATACTTGTCCATCAATATCGGCACCAGCACCAATGCCAATCACAGGTATGTTAATGGTTTCAGCTACTTTTTTAGCCAATTTAGCAGGAACCTTTTCTAAAACTAAAGCAAAGCAACCTGCTTTTTCGAGAAGTTTAGCATCCTCGATAAGTTTCTCAGCTTCAGATTCTTGTTTAGCTCTTACAGTATAAGTGCCAAATTTATAAATAGATTGTGGTGTTAATCCAAGATGTCCCATTACAGGGATTCCAGCGGTAAGAATGCGCTCAATGGACTCAATAATTTCCGCTCCACCTTCCAGTTTAACAGAATGTCCTCCCGATTCTTTCATCACTCTAATGGCAGAGTTTAAAGCTTCTATCGAATTCCCTTGATAAGAACCAAAAGGAAGATCAACTACCACCAAAGCTCTATCTACAGCTCTTACCACTGATGATGCATGGTAAATCATCTGATCCAAAGTAATAGGTAAAGTGGTTTCGTGTCCAGCCATCACGTTAGAAGCAGAGTCGCCAACTAGAATTACATCAACTCCAGCTTGGTCTACCATTTTAGCCATGGTAAAATCGTAGGCAGTTAACATGCTTATTTTCTCACCTTTGCGCTTCATTTCCTGAAGTACATTGGTGGTGATCTTTTTAAATTCTTGTTTGTGTACAGACATAATTATTCTGTTTCTATTTTGGGTGTGTTAATCTTCACAGTATCCAATCCTCTTAAGCTGTCAATAGCTAAGGACTCAATATGTAAAAATACGGTATCTATAGTTTTATACTTGCTTAAAATGGAATCAATAAAGTGTTGTTCTTCAATTTTTTTATCAATTACCTTCTGAAAGAGTTCAAGTTCAAGTTCTTCGAAATTTAGACGAACATTGTTGAGGGAGTCGTTAAGTATTTTATTCTCAATAGATATCTGACGATTCTCAAGTGTGCGGCTGATTACTTTCTGACTTAAGTCGAGTAGTAGATCCATTTGGTTGGTGTCAACTGCTGATTTGATAATGGCATATTGAAAATTTTCTTTATCTAATTGCTCGTTTATCAAACGAGTAGTTCTGAGTTGGTTTTCCAAAACCCGAATTGCATTCTCCAACTCTAAAGCTCTAGCATCTAGCGACTGCTCAAGCTCAAGCTTCAAATGCTCATTTTCAGTCATCAATTCGCGAACTTCATCATCTGTTAAGTAGATTTTATTTTTGTCTCTATACAATTCGTCAGCATAGATGTTTACAAAATCAACTCTACCTTTTGTTTCAGGCCCAATGAAGAGTCCAAAATTCCCAAAGCTTATATTTTCAATTCTGAACGATCGGACGAGTACACCATTAAAGTATAAATCATGATCGGTTCCGTTGGTGTTAAGGCTAATATCGTTGTATTCATTCATGCCTTTTACAGCACTGTTTTTCACCCAACCATCTTTTCCTTCATCGCTAACAATTTGATAGCGTCCATCTACTAGTTGACGAATGCGGAATTTATGGTATTTATTAAATTCTATGATAAGTGCAGATTGCCCATCAGTAGTAGCTCTAAAAATAAATCCTAAAGTTTGTTTGATACTTTCGGCAGGGCCTAGCATTATTGAGGTACGAATACTAAATGCTTCCAGATTATTTTCCCAATTTGCCATAATAGCATAGGGTGAGCCCGACTTACTGCGGTTCATAAAATATTCACCTTTATCGAAGGCGAAAAAATTGTCGTTATTGGTAATGACAGGCCATATCGTATTTAGTTCACTAAAGTTCTCTTCCAGCATCATCTGATTCAGTTTTATATGAACCGTTTGTTGCGCGGATAAGCTTGGGCTAAAGAATAGGTAGATTGCAAAAAGGCACGATAATTGTCTCATAGGCTAAATTCTATTTAGAAAACAAACTTACAAAATAATTATACCTTTGCTTTTATGATGAAGAGAACACTTTTAGCGCTTGGTATTGTTGTGCTGCTTACAGCTTGTGACAACGACTTGAAGATTAATGCAGACTGGAAGGACGTTCCAGTAGTATACGGACTTTTAAATGTTGAAGACTCTATTCACTATGTTAAGCTCAATAAAGCCTTTTTGGGTGAGCAAGACATGATGATAATGGCTCAAGAATTTGATTCTTTGCACTACAATCCGGAAACTATTGGTTTGCGTTTAGTGAAGTATCAAAAAATCGGAAATCAATTTGAAGTTCGTGGCATTATTGAAATGGAACCTACCGATGAAATTGATAAGCCTATGGGAGATTTCCATTCTCCAGCACAGATTATTTATAAAACTTCAGAAGAAATTAATACGAACCGTTTTTATGATGCCGAGGTGTATCGTAAATCTGTTGACACCCTAATTGCTCATTGTATTATTCCTGTTCAAATGGTTGAATCGATTAGTTTTTCTAAACCAAGTGTAGGTATTCCTCTAAATATGGTTCCAGGCTCATACCCCGCAAAAGCTGAATGGAATACAGTTTCTGGTGGAAAATTGTATGAAATGAAAATGCTTATGAGATATGTAGAACAGAGTAAGGCTGACTTAAGTGATACGATTCATAAGTCTATTGAATGGGTATTCCCTATAAAACAAGCTTTAAATCTTTTAGGTGGAGATGAGATGGTGATTATAATTGATGCTGATCAATTTTTAGCCTTTATAGCCGCAAATATTGAGGAAAACCCTAATGTATACAGACAAGTACAGGGAATGCAGGCAGCTCAGGTTCCTACGGGTTTTGCTATTTCACATAGTTGTTTAGATTTTACATTAAATGTAGCAGGTGATGAGTTGTCTACCTATTTGTTGTTGAATGAGAGTTCATCGTCAATAGTAACAGATCGGCCAGAGTACAGTAATATTGAGAATGGGATTGGAATATTTTCATCTAGATCTCAAGATTATATTTCAGGAGTTAGAATTAACAATTCTACTAACTATGAAATTGCGACTAATGAACTTACAAATCATTTGAATTTCGCTTATTTTGAATTGGGAGGCGATAATGAAATTGATACCTTATACTGGAATTAAACGGACATTCTGTCATTTTAAACTGTCATGTTTTGGCTCTAAATCTGTCAAAACATGACTTTTTTATGACTTATACCTTTATTTTTCTAATGGCACAATGATTGACTTATCCTGTGTACAATTAAAGAGAACTAATTAATACTTTAAGATATGAGTAAAATTATCGGAATTGACTTGGGAACTACAAACTCTTGTGTATCGGTAATGGAAGGTAACGAACCTGTTGTTATTGCAAACGCGGAAGGGAAAAGAACAACCCCATCAATTGTTGCCTTTGTTGAAGGTGGTGAGCGTAAAGTTGGTGATCCAGCAAAACGCCAAGCGATTACAAATCCAACAAAAACGATTTCTTCTATAAAGCGTTTTATGGGTGAGACTTTTGATAACTGTGCAAAAGAGGTTAAAAATGTACCTTATACAGTTGTAAAAGGAGATAACAATACACCTCGTGTAGATATCGATGGTCGTTTGTACACTCCACAAGAAATTTCGGCTATGGTTCTTCAAAAAATGAAGAAAACTGCTGAAGAATATTTGGGCCAAGATGTAACTGAAGCTGTAATTACAGTTCCTGCTTACTTTAACGATTCACAAAGACATGCTACTAAAGAAGCTGGTGAAATTGCAGGTTTAAAAGTTCGTCGTATCATCAACGAGCCTACTGCAGCTGCTTTAGCTTACGGTTTAGATAAAAAAGATAAAGATGTAAATATCGCTGTATTTGACCTTGGGGGTGGTACTTTCGATATTTCTATTCTTGAATTAGGTGATGGTGTATTCGAAGTAAAATCTACGAATGGTGATACGCACTTAGGTGGTGATGATTTCGATCAAGTAATTATCGACTGGTTAGCTGAAGAATTCAAATCTGATGAGTCAATCGACTTACGCGAAGATCCAATGGCGCTTCAACGTTTAAAAGAAGCTGCAGAAAAAGCTAAAGTTGAATTGTCTGCTTCAACGCAAACAGAAATCAACTTACCTTATGTTACCGCAACAGCTTCAGGCCCTAAGCACTTAGTAAGAACTTTAACACGTTCAAAATTCGAGAAATTAGCTGATAAGCTAATACAACGTTCTATAGGACCTTGTAAAAAAGCTTTAGCTGATTCTGGTTTGGATAAAAGTGAAATTGATGAAGTTATTCTTGTAGGTGGTTCAACTCGTATTCCTGCAATCCAAGCTATTGTTGAAGAGTTCTTTGGTAAGAAACCTTCTAAAGGAGTAAACCCTGATGAGGTTGTTGCTGTTGGGGCTGCTATTCAAGGTGGTGTATTAACAGGTGAAGTAAAAGACGTTCTTTTATTAGATGTTACACCTCTTTCCTTGGGTATCGAAACTATGGGGGGTGTATTCACTAAATTGATTGATGCGAATACTACTATTCCTACAAATAAATCTCAAGTATTCTCTACAGCATCTGATAACCAACCAGCAGTAGATATTCACGCCCTTCAAGGTGAGCGATCTATGGCTGCGGATAACAAGTCTATTGGTCGTTTCCAATTAACTGACATTCCACCAGCACAAAGAGGTGTTCCACAAATTGAAGTTTCTTTCGATATTGATGCCAATGGTATCATGAAAGTATCTGCTACGGATAAAGCTACTGGTAAAGCACAGCATATTAAAATTGAGTCTTCTTCAGGCCTTACTGACGAAGAAATCCAAAAGATGCGCGACGAAGCAAAAGCGAACGAAGATGCTGATAAAGAAGTAAAAGAAAGAGTAGATAAGTTAAATGCTGCAGATCAGATGATTTTCCAAACAGAAAAGCAAATTGCTGAGTTTGGTGATAAATTACCTGCAGATAAAAAAGAACCTATCGAAGCTGCGATTGCTGACTTGAAAAAAGCACATGAAGCTGAAGATATTCCTGCTATTGATACTGCTATGGAAGCTTTAAATCAAATTTTCCAAGCTGCTTCTCAAGAGATGTATGCACAGTCGAATGGTGAGGATGCCGGAGCTCAAGATCAAGAGGCTAATACCGATACTGAAGATGTGACTGACGTTGATTTTGAAGAGGTGAAGTAATTCATTTTTATGATAAGTAATGAAGCCGTCCATAAATGGACGGTTTTTTTTGACTTATTCTTTCAATATCACTATTATTGCTATTCAAAAAAAACCATTTACCATGAAAAAAACAATCGTTGTTTGTTTAGTATCGCTTTTTGTTTTGAGTTGCCAACAGGGTACTTCAGATGAAAATGCAGATAAAGCGAAAACAGAGCAGTTGCAGGACTTAGATGTTACGACTTTAAGTAAGTTAATCACACCTGTATTAAAAGCTGATGATAGATCTGTAGCTGAAAGAGCTAAGAAAATCACTACTCTCTTTAATAACACTAAGATGGATAGAGAGAAAAAATTAACAGTTTTGAAAAAATCTATGCATCGTATTGCAATGACAGAAGAAGATCAAAAAGAAATATTTATCCTAGTTGATAAACACTTAAAATAAAAAAAAGCCCTCAACCACTCGAGGGCTTTTTTTATGCCCAACCTCTATTAACACTCTTTAAGTCAATAAATTTTTAATCAGAGATTAGGAATTTATTTAATAGGTATATTTGTTCGAATTAAATCTAATTGCAATGAAAAACATATTTATTACTGCATTGCTTTTCCCACTAGTGGGTTGGGCGCAAATGAATACAATAGCCTTTGAGGAATACGACCTCGATAATGGCTTGCATGTTATTCTTCACGAAGATCACAGCACGCCAATAGTTGCGGTTTCTGTATCCTATCACGTAGGTTCTAAAAATGAGGACCCTAGTCGAACGGGCTTTGCACACTTCTTTGAGCATTTATTATTTGAAGGTTCCGAAAATATTGAGAGGGGTGAGTATATGAAACTAGTCCAAGATAATGGAGGCGTACTTAATGCCAACACTAGTTTCGATAGAACCTTTTATTATGAAATACTTCCTTCTAATCAATTAGAGTTGGGGTTGTGGATGGAGTCTGAACGTATGCTTCATGCAAAAATAGATCAAATTGGAGTTGATACTCAAAGAGAAGTTGTGAAAGAAGAATTGCGTCAGCGCAATGAAAATACACCTTATGGCTCTATAATGAACGAGGTCTTTGAACATGCCTTTGTTGATCATCCTTATCGCTGGACTCCTGGTGGTTCTCCAGAGTATATCAATCAAGCGAGTTTGGATGAGTTTATGGACTTCTACAAGACTTTTTATGTTCCAAACAATGCCTGTTTGTCTATAGCAGGAGATATTGATCCAGCGCAAGCAAAAAAATGGATTGCTAAGTATTTTGCTTCGATTGAAAAAGGAAAGCACATCATTCCACGTCCTACAATTGTGGAGGCTGAAAAGTTTGCAGAGGTTAGAGATACTGTTTATGATAATATTCAATTGCCTGCTGTAGTACAAGCTTATCACGGCCCTGCACAGGGAACGAAAGATGCTTATGCAGTAGAAATGATGAGTATGGTTTTATCTCAAGGTAATAGTTCACGTTTACAGAAAAATATTGTGGACAAGCAACAAAAGGCTTTGTTTGCTGGGGCTTTCCCAATGCCAACCGAAGACCCAGGATTGGTCTTGATGTTTGCTATCGCTAATATGGGAATAGAAACCATGGATTTAGAAAATGCGGTGAATACTGAAGTTGCTAAAATGTCTGTGGAATTAATTTCAGTTGTGGAGTTTGAAAAACTTCGCAATCAAATTGAAAATGATTTTGTTAGTGGAAATGCTAGAATGTCTGGAATTGCCGAGAGTCTTTCAGATTACTATTTGTACTACGATGGTGAAACGAATTTAATTAATACAGAGCTGGAACGCTATTTAGCCGTGACACGAGAGGATATTTTAGCTGCTGCTAAGAAATATCTCCGAGTAGAAAATCGTGTAACACTTCACTACCTTCCTAAAACGGATCAAGAATAAGAATTATGAAAAAGATACTATTTACATTAAGTATTCTTTTGAGCACATCTATTGTTGCTCAAGATAGAAGCATAAGACCTTCTGCAGGTCCAGCACCTGAAATTCACTTGGGTTCTACAGAGTCATTCCAAATGGATAATGGCTTGAAAGTTTTTGTAGTAGAAAACCATAAACTACCCATAGTATCCATTTCCTTACAGTTTAAAAGCAATCCTGATTTAGAGGGAGATGCTGTTGGTATAGCTAGCATTGCTGGTGCTATGGTAGGTACTGCGACTACGAGTCGTACAAAAGATGAGATTGACGCTTCAGTAGATTATATTGGAGCTTCTCTGAGAACTTCTGCTTCGGGGATTTATGCAAGTTCGCTTACAAAACATCTTCCTGTGTTGATGGAGCTTTTCTCGGATGTTGTGTTGAATTCAGAATTCACTCAAGAAGAATTTGACAAGTCAATAACTCAAAATCAATCTTCTTTAGCTTCTGCTAAGGATAGCCCAGATGCCATTGCATCTAATGTGCGCAATGTATTAACCTTTGGAAAGGCTCATAGCTATGGTGAGTTGATGACTGAATCGAGTTTGGAGAATATCAGCCTAGAAGCATGTCAAAACTACTTCAATACTTATTTCAAGCCTTCGGGAGCTTATTTAGCCATTGTGGGCGATATTAATGTTGAGGAGGCAAAACTGATGCTTGAAAAGCATATTGGCTCTTGGGAAGCTTCTGAAGTACCTAATGCGACATATACTAGTTCAAATGCTCCGAAAGAAAATAAAGTAGCCTTAGTCAATAAAGCTGGAGCAGTTCAGTCGGTAATTAATATTACATACCCATTCGATTTGCATCCTTCTTCGGATGATGCACTAGCTGTTAAGGTTTTGAATAATATTTTAGGTGGTGGCTCTGCAGCGCGTTTATTTAGAAACCTACGCGAGGATAAAGCCTATACTTACGGTGCTTATTCGAATATGGACATTGATGAATTAGGTTCATCTTTCAATGCCTCAGCAAAAGTTAGAAATGAAGTGACAGATAGTGCCATTGTTGAGTTCTTCAAGGAAATCAAACTATTGCGTAATGAAAAGGTTGGTCAAGAGGAATTGCAAGGTGTACTTAATAATATGTCTGGAAAGTTTGCTATTGCTTTAGAGAGTGCCTCAACCGTAGCTCGATTTGCTATTAATGTAGATCATTTAGGTTTTGCCGATAATCATTATGCAACTTATTTACAACGTCTATCTGCAATTACTGTAGATGATATTCACGCTGCTGCACAGAAATATTTAAAACCTAACAATACACATATCATTGTAGTTGGTGATGCAGAAAATTTAGCTGATAAATTAGTTGTTTTTGGGGAGGTAACTCTTTATGATAGCTATGGGGTTGAGAAATCTGATTTAAAGCCTGTGCCGGCTTCTGTGAATTCCGAAACAGTTGTATCTGACTACATTACTGCTTTGGGTGGCGCTAAGAAATTGAACAAACTTAACAGCCTTCAATTTAATTATTCTGTTGCTGTTACAGGAGCTCCGATGTCATTGGATATGGAAGTTTTACAACAAAAACCAAATTCATTCTCTATGACTATGAGTACGAGTGGTATGACTGTTCAAAGACAATTTTCAAACGGAACACAAGGTTTTAATGATGGTATGCAAGGTAAGTCTGAGATGACGGCTGAAGAGCTTGATGATGCTCAGGCTCAGTATCAAATTGCTTCAGAATTAAATTACTTTGATTTGTATACTGCCGAACTTAAAGGTATCGATGTGCTTGATGGTGAAGAAGTTTATGTGATGGTAAGAACTGATAAAGATGGACAGACTGCAACAGAGTATTACAGTCTTGCAAGCGCATTTTTAGTTAAATCAGAAAGCACTATTGAAACGCCTCAGGGAGAAATGGCACAATCTACATCTTATAAGGATTATCAATCGGTTAAGGGTTATAGCTTTCCTAACATAATTGTTCAAAATGTAGCTGGTCAAGTAATCGATATGAGCTTGAAAACAGTTCTGGTAAACAAAAAGATTGATTCTTCTAAATTTGAGTAGAAGAATACATTATTTATAAAAAAAAGGCTTCCCGTTTGGGAAGCCTTTTTTTATAAATATAGATTTTGAATTCTGGTCTAATCTAGTTGTTCAAGATTAATGGCATGCCATTTTCGCCAGAACCAATAATAACAACTTTAGCGTTATTAGATTTTGAAAGAGCAATAGTAGCTTCAATACCACGCATTTTTAATAGGCTAGTAGTAAGGGAGCTGTTAATAATTTTATTGGCAGTAGCTTCACCTTCGGCAGCAATACGCTTTCTTTCCGCTTCACTTACTTCCTTATCGATACGGTAACGGTAAGCAGAAGCCTCTTGTTCTTGCTTTAACTTATCATCAATTGCTTGACGGATTTTTTCTGGAAGACGAATAGAACGAATCAAAAGTGCTTTCATGACTACGTGGTTCTTAGCAAGAACAGTCT
>Ga0208879_1001922_pt1 | contig 18944 bp, 19 predicted proteins | sample Knorr_S15_td_Bot_FD_185605 | JGI IMG/M metagenome (GOLD analysis project Ga0208879, IMG submission 185605) | Marine microbial communities from Southern Atlantic Ocean transect - Knorr_S15_td_Bottom_ad_5009_LV_A (SPAdes) (version 2) | ecosystem: Environmental > Aquatic > Marine > Oceanic | place... | reverse complement strand
AAAAAATAGGACATATGAAAGATATATTAGAATAATAATTTGAAATAATTACTTTTTTTGTAAAATCAATTGTTTTATTGCATTTACAATTCTCATAGAAGATAGACCATCAAATTTGTAATTGCACTGTTCAAGATATTTTCCTATAGAATCATATTTCTCAAAATTTGTTTGATGTGCAATTAACACAGTCTCAACCAATTTATCAGGATTCTTGCAATAAAATAAGATGTCTTCAAAATTGTCAACAAATTCCATATCATAAAAATTACAGAGGATTACAGGTTTTTTGGCAACAAATGGATAGACAAATGCGGATGTAAACCCATAGGAAATGACCAAATCAGATTCGATTACAAATTTTTCTAAGTCACCTTTTTGAAATATTTCAATAGAATCATCAATTTCGTGAATTATTTTTTGATATTCTTCAAAATTTTGTGATGTAGGGTGAAGTTTTACAGACAAGGTAAATTGATTTTTGTGCTGAGTGATTTTTTGAATTATATTTTTAATGGTTTCGTGTTTGATTTTCTCGTATATTTTTCCTTCATAAATTTGTGTGGGAGCAAATAGGATTTTCAATCTTTTTTCAGATTTTACAGAAGAGTTCATTTTTGTTTTTTTTATTATGCTATCTAAGTCAGGTAATCCAGTAACAACCAATTTTGTATTCACATATCCACGCTTAGTCAAAAAAGGTACAAGCCATTCGGCGTTTAGTAATTCCAAATCAGATTGTAATTTAGGATGAGTAAAGGGATCATCAGGGCGTAAATGCCATTTAATACTAATTAAAAAAAAAGTCAGTTTTTCTGAAAAAGATATTTTTGATTTCATTATAGTATTTATGAAGAAAATATATTTTCTTAGAAAAAATCTACCTCGCTTCATGAATTTATTATTATCATTTTTATCAGCATATACATTAGAATCAAAAATAGAATTAAATCCTAAAACAGTATTTTTAAAACTGGCTTTTATTTCTCTTACATTTTTCCATTTTCGAATAAATGCAACATTATTTCGAGAGGCCACAAAAAATGCAAGATCAATTAATGTTGGAAATTCATTATCAATAATTAGATCAGGTTTGATTTTTTCAATTACATCCATTGCATTGTCAAATTCTTGGATTTGAATAATCTCATCATCAGTTTCTTTGGAAGAGATGGGGGATTTTTCATAATAGTAACAAAACCAAGTAATTTTGACAATAAAAAATTTGGATAATTCAGGAAGAATACTATCTAACCAAATGTTTGTGAAATGTGAGGAATCAAGATCATAATGTCGTGTTATCAAAATATGTAAGTTATTCATTACAAAAAATTGAAAGTCACTATGGTTTATCACTGTTTTTAGAAAAAAATGAAAAATAAATTAAAATTGAATCAATCTTGAATATTTTTGTCTATATACCATTATAATATCATGTTTCAGTACGCCTATTTCGATAAAAAAAATCCAATAGCATTTTGGTGGTAGTAAAAAAATTTAATTTTAAAAAATAATTAAAATTTTTTAAATAGAAAAAAAATCCAATATTACGTATACACCAAATAGTAAATTGAGAATGAGGTAAAAACAGTTGAAATTTTGAAATTTTTTGCTGTTTAAAAAATTCAAAAATTCCATTTCCAGAAGCACCTTTTGAATAAAATTTTAGTAAAGGTTCATCTATAATGAAAGCATCACCATGTTTTAAGGTATTAAGGACATATGCATAATCCCATCCATAAAATGGATTATCCATCATACTTGACTGTAATTCTCGTCTCCTAAAAAGTCCAAATTGTATCCAAAAATTATAATTTCGTAAACAAAAACGTGCCTTAGATTCATAATCACCAGAAATTGAAAAAATGTTTAATGGGCGTAATTTTTTTCTATTTTTTTTATAGATTCGAATAAAAAAATTATCTGATTTTTTTTCATCAAATGTATTAAAAGATCCAAAACGTGTAATTTTACCCATACTTACAACTATTTCAGGATTTGATTCTAAAATTTTAAAATTTTTTAGCAAAAAATCTTTTTCCCAAAAATCATCAACATTAGCAATTACAAAATAATCACCTCTAGAATGTTCTAAAACAAATTTGTAATTCCAAAACAATCCAATATTCTTTTCTTGTGTTATTAGACGAATTCGTTTATCTTTTTTAGCATATTCATGACAAATTTCAGATGTTTGATCATCAGAATTATTGTCAGAAATGATAACTTCAAAATCAGTAAATGACTGATTAAGAATACTATCTAATCTTGCTTTAATGAAATTTTGACCATTAAATACAGGAACACCAATGCTGATTTTGGGTTTCTCAATTAAGTTTTCTGACAATTATACACCCATGAATTCGATCGATATTTTAATAATTAGTAGAGATAATTGTGACTAAATTAATTATTTTTGAACGTAAATTGATGATAATAGATGGGATTTATAATAAAAAATCTAATTCATCTATTATTGAATCAAACGAGGTGAATCTTGGTTTAAAACGCAACAATTTATTTAATTTATTTGATTTAGAATAATAATTTTTTTTCAACTCAATTGAAGAGGAAGGAGAATTTTTTATTTTAAATTTTAGACCATATTGTTTTTTTAAATGATTTAAAAGTTCAAATTTTGAGATAGGTTTTTTACTTTTAACATCAATTGCAAAATTATTATTTTTTTTATTAATACATTTTTTTACAATCAAATAAAGATCAGATGGATGGATGTAATCTCTAACAATATCAGTATTATCAGTATAAAATATGGTATTATTTTTAATTGAATTAATTAATTCATTTATTAAAAATTGGTATTTTAAATTAATATGACGACTAAAAAAATTGAATATTCTTAAATCAAAAATATTTAGATCATGATGTGATCTATGTTTTAATTCAGCATGTATTTTTGATAGAACATAAAAATTTTTTGAGTTGAATTGATTGAGATTTAATTGGAGATTGTTTTTATCAGTTGCAGGAAAAGTGAAATCATCGCCATACACAATTCCGCTACTAAAATTAATGTATGACGTTTTAGTATTTTCTTGCATGTAGTGTAAAATTTTGTCATCATAAAAATTTACATCAGAAAAATATTTTGGGGAATAATTACTTGATGGATTTGCTTCACCGATACAATTTATAATGACATCAAAATCATGTTTGGGAAAATTAGAATACCGCTCAAAAATAAAATTCCCATCAACATATTCTTTAAAGGAATTATTCAGTTTTGAGTTATTTCTTGAAAATAGAACTAGATGTCCATAATTATTTTTATGAAAATATGAAACTAAATTTTGAGAAATGTGACCTGTACTTCCAAAAATACCGATTATCTTTTTTTTCATATGTACGTTAATTTTTATGATCTTTTATTTTTTGTGAATAAAGGTTAATGATGGTTTTCGTAATAATCCCATCATATCTCTTTGAAAGTCATGATTACCCACATAATGAGAAAATTTATCATTTATTCCTATTCTTTTAAAAATTACTTTCTTTTGACTTTCAGCAATTACTTCTGCAATAGCACTACCAAGGCCTCCAATTATATTATGTTCTTCCAGGCTCAAGATAGGAATATTTTGTTTCAATAATTCCTCAATGAATTTTGAATTAAATGGCTTTAGTGTAGGAATACTAACTAAACCAACATTAATTCCTTCATCATCCCATTCATCAACCCAAGTTTTTGCTAATTCAAGGGTATTACTTGTAGTAAGAAGGATCATATCACGACCATTTTTAATTTGAATTGTATCACCGATATTGATTCTCATATCTTCAGAGTGGATTTTTGCTTCACCATTTTTCCCTAATCTAATATATATTGGACCATATCTTTCATAGCTTCTCTTAATTAATTCTCTAGTTTCAATTGGATCACCAGGACAAAGGACAGTCATATTTGGAATAGATCTCATTATAGCGATATCTTCAATTGCGTGATGTGATGTTCCTGCAGAACCATAAGTAAAACCAGCACCAACTCCAACTAATTTTACATTAGAATTATTATAAGCTAAATCTAATCTCACTTGTTCAAAACATCTCATAGTTACAAATGGAATTATACTGTAAACAAAAACAATTTTTCCGGATGCAGCCAATCCAGCTGCAATACTTATTGTATTTTGTTCAGCAATTCCACAATTAAGAAATCTGTCTGGGAATTCTTCTCTAAATTTCTCTAAAACAGAATAACCCATATCAGGAGTTAAAAGAAATATTCGATCATCTTTTCTAGCTAATTCAATTAGAGTTTGAATAAAAGTTGTACGGAATTCTAACACCCACTCAATTCTTTTTTTGCAATCATAAATTCTTCATCATTAGGCGATTTATAATGCCATTCCAATTTATCTTCCATAAATGATACTCCTTTCCCTTTAATTGTATGTGCGATTATTACTTTAGGTTTATTGTGCTGTAACAAAAAAGCATCAAGTAATTGTTTAAAATCGTGACCATCAACTTCAACAACATCCCATCCAAAAGATTTCCATCTTTCAGATAATGGTTCTTGATTAATTACATCATTTGTTCTTCCAAAACTTTGTATCTTATTGTAATCTATAATTGCAGTAAAATTAGTTAATTTTAGATGAGATGCAAGCATAGCTCCTTCCCAAATACTACCTTCATTACACTCACCATCGCCTATTATTACATAGATATTTCCACTGTTTTTTGTTTGATGGTTAGAAATGGCCATTCCCAAACCTACAGAAAATCCATGTCCAAGAGAACCTAAAGAAAATTCAATTCCTGGAACATTTGTTTTATCTAGATGTGCAGGAAGAATTCCATCATTAATACAATATTTTTGTAAAAAATTCTTTGGGAAAAACCCTTTTTCAAATAATGTAGCATAAAGAGCAGCACTTCCATGAGCTTTACTAAGAAGAAATTTATCCCTATTCTCATTTTTTAAATCTGATGGGTTTATGTTTAAAATTTTAAAATATAAAATAACTAAAATTTCTACAATTGAATAAGCTGCACCAACATGTGAGGTTTTAGAATATGTAACCATATCAAGTACATGAAGTCTTATTTTTCTTGCTAATTCTATTAATTCATCAGACATTTTATTTTCCATCCACATTATTCATAAAAATATTAAACTGTTCAATAACATAATCTAACATTTCTTGAGTTAACCCTGGAAACACTCCAATCCAAAATGTATTATTCATAATCAAATCAGTGTTTTGGAGATTTCCCACAACACGATATGAGATATTTTCAAAATAGGGTTGTTTTGTAATATTTCCTGCAAATAAAGGCCTAGTATCAATTAATTTTGAAGCAAGAAAATTAACAAGATCATTTTTTGAAAACGGTGCAGATTCTTTTACAGTTATTGGAAAACCAAACCATGAAGGATTACTTTTAGGAGTGGGTTCAGGTAAAACCAAATATTTTTCAAACTTTTCTAGTTCATTTTTAAGATATGAGAAATTTTCTTTTCTAGTTTGAATAAATTCAGAAAGTTTTGTTATCTGTCCTAATCCAACAGCTGCTTGCATGTCAGTGATTTTTAGATTATAGCCTAAATTAGAATAGGTGTATTTGTGATCATAACCTTCTGGAAGTTGTCCTAATTTCCATTCAAATCTTTTTCCACATGTATTACTTTTTCCTGGAGCACAAAAACAATCACGACCCCAGTCACGTATAGATTCAATAATTTTTTTGAGTAATGGGTTATCTGTAAAAACTGCACCTCCCTCCCCCATAGTAATATGATGTGCAGGAAAGAAGCTTAGTGTGCCAATATCTCCAAAACTTCCAACATGTTTATCATCATATGTACTTCCCAACGCATCACAACAATCTTCAATTAACCATAAATTGTATTTTTTACACAATTCTTTGATGTGATTCAGATTAAAGGGATTTCCCAAGGTATGTGCCAACATTATTGCTTTAGTTTTATCAGAAATTGCATTTTCTATTCTTGTTTCATCAATTACATAAGAACCAAGTTTTACATCTACAAACACAGGAATAAGATTATTTTGAATGATTGGATTGACAGTTGTTGGAAATCCAGTAGAGACGGTAATTACCTCATCTCCATCATTTAATGATCTTTTTCCAAGTTCTTTAGATTTTAGTGCACTAATTGCCAATAAATTAGCAGAAGAGCCAGAATTGGTTGTTAGAACAAAAGTAGAATTTAGAAAGTCAGATAATTTTTTTTCAAATTCTCGGTTAAAACGATCTGATGTAAGCCAAAAATCTAATGAAGATGAAATTAAAAATTGTAGTTCCGTTTCATCAAACACTTTCCCAGATACAGGAATCATAGTTTTCCCAGGCACAAAGTCTTTCTTTTTATGAGAAATTTTTGAATATTCTACTACTAGTTCAAGAATATTTTTTCGTAGTTTAGAAGATTCATCATCATCTATTCGGGAATTTTCTAAAATATCATTTGTTAAATCCATATTTCATCAATTATCCCATTTCCCTTTATTCATATATTTTTGAATTTGCTTAATTGTAAATTCTTTCATATTATTTTTACCCACGTATTGTTTGTACCATTCAATTGTTTCAAAAAGAGATTCGTTATTTGTATAAACAGACTTCCAGTTAAGTACTTTTTTTGCTTTTGTTGAATTTAGCATCAAGATTTTTGCTTCATGGTATTCTTTATCCTTTTTATTAGAATTTTTTTTATATTTTCCTTTTCCCCATTGTTGAACAATTTTTTTAACTATTTGTTCAACAGTAATTTTTTTACTTGAACTAGATCCAAAATTCCAAGGTTCAGAAAACTGCATTGGATTTTTTCTTAAATGTAAAGATAAAGAAAGCATTCCAGATATTGGTTCTAAAACAAATTGCCATGGTCGTACTGCATCAGGATTTCTAATTGAAATTATTTTATTTTGATAAAGGGATCTAAAACAATCAGGGATCAATCTATCAGTAGACCAATCCCCCCCACCAATTACATTTCCAGCTCTAACCGATGCAATCCCAATTTTATTATTTTTAAAAAAAGAATGACGATAAGCAGCAGTAACTAATTCTGCAGCACCTTTGCTTGCACTGTAAGGATCATTACCCCCCATAGAGTCAGATTCTTTAAATGCACGACCAAATTCTCTGTTTTCATAACATTTGTCACTAGTCATTATTATACAAGATTTAACTGAAGAATTTCTTATAGATTCGAGAATATTGACAGTGCCCATTACATTTGTTTGAAATGTTGTCAATGGATGATCATATGATTCACGCACAATAGCCTGGGCGGCTAAATGAAATACAAATTCTGGTTTGTTTGTTTTGATTGTTTGTTGTAATTTTTCAAAATTAGTAACATCACCAATTACATGTGTAATATTTTTTTTCAGTTTCACTGTCTCAAATATAGAGGGTTTTGTAGAGGGACTAAGAGAATAACCAATTACTTTTGCACCTAGAAGATCTAGCCATAAAGACATCCAAGTTCCAATAAATCCAGTATGTCCAGTTACAAGAACAGTCTTATTTTTAAAATCCTTTTCAATATTTTGGTTTTTCATATTACCAAGATTTCCATGGGATATTTCCACTAGACCACAAATCTTCTAAATAATTTTTATCTCTAAGAGTATCCATAGGTTGCCAAAAACCATCATGTTTGAATGCATTTACTTGATTTTGTTTTGCTAAAGTGGATAAAGTATGTTTTTCTAAGATTGTAGAATCATCTTCAATAAAATCAAAAATGTCCGTTTCAGAAACAAAAAATCCCCCATTAATCCAAGAATTATCTCCTTTCGGTTTTTCAATAAAAGATTGAACAGTAGAATCATCTAACAACAATGAACCAAATCTACCAGGAGGTTGAACAGCAGTCAAAGTTACCATTTTCTTTTTTTTATTATGAAATTGAATTAACGAGGATATATTGACATTACTAAGACCATCTCCATACGTTAAACAAAATGTATCATCAATGTATTTTTCAATTTTTTTTATCCTGCCTCCAGTCATGGTATTTTCACCAGTTTCTACCATAGTTACTTTCCAAGGTTCAGTGTTAGAATTTATTATAGAAACATCATTTTTTTGTAAATCAATTGTTACATCTGAACTATGTAGATGGTAATTTGCAAAAAATTCTTTAATCATATAGCCCTTATTTCCTAAACAGATGACAAATTCATCAATTCCATAAGTAGAATAATGTTTCATTATATGCCACAAAATTGGCATTCCACCAATCTCAATCATAGGTTTAGGTTTAAGATGAGATTCTTCACTAATTCTGGTGCCAAATCCACCAGCAAGAATTACTGCTTTCATGAACAGTCATCATTCTTGAACTCATTTAATTAACATAGCTATGAAATTCTCAATCATTTTTCAGAAATTCCCTAATATCATAATTTGAAATAAATAACTTTTAAGTTCTAATTTTATGAAGCAAGCCTGATAAAATTCCGGTTCCATGAATAAAGTTAAGCCAACAAAAATAATCAATATTTTTTACAAAAAATCTTAGTCCTATATTTTTAATACACCAAAAAGTAAATGTTGATGCTGGAAAAATATATTCATTAAGACGGATTTTTTGAGACTTGAATAATCCAAATATTCCTTGACGAGATGTTGTTTCTCCATCATAAATTCTATATTTTGATTTTTCCGAAATATGTAAATCACCAAATTTAATTAAATTAAGAACAATAGGCCAATCCCACAAAAACATATCTTCTTTAATTAGACTTTTTAATAATGCACCACTTCTTATGACACCATTATGATGTCTATACCATGTATTTCGTAAAATTTTTGTAGCTTTTTCTTCATACAAGCCTTTTGCCTCAAATTTTGGTTGAAATGAATGTGAAAAAAGTTTGTTTCTCAAATTTCTAGTTTTATTTTGTTTTTCTCCATTTATTTTTCCAAAAAATTCCAAAACTCCAATTGAAGATACTGCCGAAGGGTTTTCATCTAATTCTCTAATGTTTTCTTCTAAAAAATTACTAGACCATAAATCATCTACAGATGCTAAAATAAAAAAATCATATTTTGCTTTTTTCATTACATTCAACCATCCTTGTATCCATCCAGATCGTTTTGATTCATGTTCATACTGAATTCTTTTATCTTTTAGAGCATAATTTTTACAAATTTCTGGAGTAGAATCATTAGAATTATCATAAATAATAATTTCAAAGTTTTGAAATGTCTGTGATAAAATGTTATCTAATTTAGTTTGAATAAATTTTTCACCATTGTATATTGGAATTCCTATTGTAATCTTTGGTTTATGTTCTGACAACTATAATGAAAATGAGAATTAATAATATATAATTAGAGTTACATGTAAAGATCATGGAATCAAATTTAGATAGTTTAATAACACGCTTCAAAAAAGCGAATAAAAAATGGTTCATTATTGGAATATTAGTTAAAATTTTCAAAAATTTTCCTATGTATTTTACAATACGAACAAGATTGATTAAAAAATATGATAGAGAATACTTAAAAAATTGGGAATTAAATGGATGTACAGGCTCACCTCCACATATTATTAAAGAAAAAATTCTCAAAGAATATGCACAAAAATATGATTTGAAGACTCTTGTTGAAACTGGAACGTTTTATGGAGACATGGTTGACGCAATGAAAAATAATTTTGACAGAATTTACAGCGTAGAACTTGATGAATTTCTATTTAAAACAGCAAAAAAAAGATTTGAAAATCAAAACCATATAAAAATAATTCAAGGAGATAGTGGAAAAAAAATTAATGAGATAATAAAAAAAATAAATCAACCTACATTGTTTTGGCTAGATGGTCATGCCTCTGGTGCAGAAACAGCAAAAGGAGAAAAAGATACTCCTATTTATCAAGAATTAAAAGTAATTTTTGAATCAAAAGATCTTAGACATGTAATAATTATTGATGATGCACGTTGTTTTGGAAGCGATCCTGAATATCCTACCATGGAAGAACTTCAACAGTTTATTTTTTCGATGAAAAACAATGTATCTATTTCAACAGAATACGATAGCATACGAATCGTTCCTAACTAAGATATTCTTAAATCCTTCAAATAATTTTCAGTTAGTATAAGCGTTTGTATAAACTATAGCAGAAAAATAATTTTCCAATAATTAGATATCATCTAATATGATAGGTAGAATTTTTTCATATATCTTTTCTGCAATGATTCCATTTCCAAAATCGGTCATGTGTCCAACATCAAAATAGATTACAACATCATCCATTCCTGAAAAGAGACTTTATTTTTTATTGCTATGAAGAAACTTCTACAATTTGTGATTCTGTAGATAATTGTTTGACCAATCATATGTTTTCTTAATTCCATCTTTCATTGATACTTTTGGTTCCCAACCCAGAATTTCTTTTGCTAACGTAATATCTGCAGCACGTCCAAAATCTCCTACAGGTTTTGTTAAATCATGTTCTTTAACAATGTTTTTTCCTGATACCTCCATTACCATCTCTGCAATTTGATTAATTGTAGTTTTCTCATTTGTTCCAAGTTGTATTGGACCTTTATTGATTCCTTTGTCTGCAACCAACAATAATCCTTCAACAACATCTGTAACATAGATAAAAGATCTATTCTGTTCACCATTTCCCCATATCAAAAATCTTTCTTCAGGATAAAGAATTGCTTTACGAATTGTAGCTGGAATTACTTGAGAACGATCTACTGAAAGATCACTATTAGGTCCATACACATTATGTAATCTAAGAATGCCTGTGTTTAGCATTCCTGATTTTGAAAACAATTCACATTCATACTCACCCATTAATTTTCCCCAACCATATGCTGATTCTGGATGTGCTGGATACATGTCGTTTTCTTTGAATAAAGGATGAAGTGGATCATTTTGTTTTTCATGTGGATATGCACATGCCGCACCAACGTAAATGAGACGATCTACTTTAGCTTTATGAGCTGCAGTAAATACATTTGAATTAATTAAAACATTACTTCTCCATACATCTGGTTGATTATCAAATACATATGTGATTCCAGCAACCATATCTGCTAAATGAAAAACAATGTCTATTCCTTCTACTGCTTTTTCAGCATTTACATATTCTCTTAAATCCAATTCTTTAAAATTTTTTTCCATATCAATTATGTAATTATTATCTGAATCCAAAAGGTATTCTTTTTTTCCTCTCCATAAATTATCCACAACTAATACATCTGCTCCTTTATCTACAAGACTTTTTGTTAAGTGTGAACCGATATGACCCGCACCACCAGTGACTAAAACTTTTTTCCCATTCCAATCAATCATAATATTAATTTACTAAATCAAAATAAAAATGTTTGAAAAAACTTGTGGATAAAATTCCCTTTGGGACTTTTTTTTAGTTCTTTATGTCTTAACTTTAGTATTATGCTCTAACAGTAAAGATGAATTAACTGAGCCTGATGATTTATGTGCTTTTACATACCAATCAATTGTTTTCTTAAGTCCTTCTTCTAAGGAAACTTTTGGTTCCCAGCCTAGAAGTTTTTTTGCTTGAGAATTATCTAATGCTCTACTAAGTGCACCTGCAGGCTTTGATGTATCAAATTCAAATTTAGATGGATGCCAATTCATCACTTTACATATCATTTCTACTACGTCTGTTATAGTGTGTTTATTCCCTGTTCCTAAATTGATTGGTGTTCCATCAGTAATTGTTCTTGAAGCTAAAATACACCCATCTACAATATCTGACACATAAGTAAAATCTCTTTCTTGTTTTCCATCTCCCCAAATTACATATGGATCCATTTTTTCTAGAGCCTTGTATATCCATGCAATAATTGCATGAGTTTCATTTTCTCGAGGACCATAAGCTGTAACAAATCGTAATACGCTACCTTTCAATCCATACTGCTTAACAAAAGAAAGCATTTGAATTTCAGACATTAACTTTCCCCAACCATACTCAATATCTGCACTCATGTATCCTTCTAATTTTTTTGGATTTGAATCTGATTCTTTTAATTTGTATTCAGAACCAATTTTTTCTTGTAATTCAGTCGGATAAACACAAGCAGTACTTGCAAAAGCAACATTTTGTACATTTGATTCTGTACACGCTTGAAAAACATGATGATCAATTGATGCATTTGAACAAACATCTGCAGGATGTGTAGTAATAAAACCTCGTCCTCCATGAACAGCAGCAAAGTGAAAAACATATTCTTGATCTTGAAATGTTTTCTTTAGATCTTCTTTTGTAATATATTCTAAATCTTGTTTTATGAATTTAATTTTGTCTTTTGATTGGGATAAATTTTCTATGGTTCCACTAGAAAGATCATCTACAACAGTTACTTTAGAACCAAGATTCACAAGTTTATCAACTAAATGGCTTCCAATGAAACTAGCACCACCAGTTACCAAAACATTACATTCTTTCCATTTAGATTCTTGTTCACTCAAATTGTTATTAATCTAAATAAACTGTAATTAAGTATTTCACGTGTATTATCAATACAAATTTTATGAGTAAATCCTAATAAAAAATATGACATTCAAATATATGTTAACTTCTAAATAATATATCGTGGATTTTAGCATAAAAGATTTTTTATTCCATCCTAGGAAATATTATAATTTATTTACAACTGATAGAACTCTGCAAGGGTTTTTTCGACGATCTTTAATACATCAATTCAAATTTCCAAAAGGTGTCTATCCATTTGGTAATTATTATGAATTTGGAGTTGGTGAAGGACATTCTTTGATTCAATATATTAAAGCATCATCCGCATTTTGTCAAAATTATAATGCTTCTTCAGATGAATTAAAGATATTTGCTTTTGATAGTTTTGAGGGATTACCTCAAAGTGAAGTGAACGAAGATAAACACGTATTATGGTCAAAAGGTGATTTTTCTTGTAGTCAAAAAGATATTAAGAAAAAAATTAAAAATTTGAATATAAAAAATATGCCTGATATTACTTACATTGAAGGATTTTTTGATAAAACATTAACTGATTCATTAAAAGAAAAGATGATTCAAACTCCTCCTGCAATTATTACAATAGATGTGGATTATTACAGTTCAACTAAAACAATACTAAATTGGTTAAAACCAATTTTACCTTCTGGAACTATATTTTATTTTGATGATATATGGCCATTTCATGGGAATCCAAATTATGGAGAATTAAAAGCAATTAGAGAATTTAACGAAGAAGATTCTGGATATTTAACACCCTTTCCTATTTTGGGCATGATCAGTCAATCATACATTTATTCAAAAAAGTATCATGAATAATAGAAGAAAAAAAATTACCACTGGTAATAATTAATAACTTTAAAAAAAGCATTATTTTAATTAGACATTAAGAAATTAATTTTGTATTGTCACAAAAACAACCAATTCTAACAATAGGACTACCAGTGTATAACGGAGACAAATTTATTCGTTCTAGATTAGAAAATATTTTATCACAAACTTTTCAAGATTTTAAATTAATCATATCAGATAATGCATCTACAGATATGACTCCTAAAATTTGTCAAGAATTTGTCTCCAAAGATGATCGTATACAATATTTTTGGCAAGATAATAATATTGGAGGAATTCTTAATTACATTTTTGTTGCAAACAAATCTACAACAAAATACTTTGTATTTGCTACAGCAGATGATAAATGGAGTAAAACCTTTCTATCAAAAAATATTCGAGTATTAGATGAGAATGATTCTGTAGTAGGCAGTATTGGAAAAATTCAATGGTCTGATGAAAATATACATGATGAACAAAAATTAAAACCCAAAATTAACAAATTAAATAATTTTCAGAAAAAAATTCAATCATTTTATGGACGAATTGGTTCATTTTCAATCATGGAAAAAACTTATGAAGATAGAGCAATAATTTTTCTAAAAGAATTAAGAAGGTATGATCCTAGTAATATTTTATATTCAATTTTCCGAACAAAAGCACTACAAAAAAGTATTATTTCAAAAGTTTTTGTTAAAGAATTTTATTCATCATTCTGGAATAATGTTTGTCTTAATATTTTAGAATATGGAAATATCAAATGTTCTAATGATGTACAAATTTTTTATTATGCTGGTGGATCCGGCGAAGGTGTTACTCCTATTACACAATATCAAAAAAAACAAATCACATTAATGCAATGTATTATTCCCTGGTCAACTCAAATTTCATGGTGTATTCATAAATTTGGCCTAAAATTCTTTTTCAAACATTTTATTCTTTTTTCACAATTGTTTTTACAAGGAGAAATAACCTTTGTACATTCTATCTATAGATATCTAAAAAAATAGTATTATGTTAAAAGTTAAACTATATTTTTATTTTAAATAATTATTATATCTAGGAATTTTGGTGTTCATGTTTTATTTTTCCATCTTCTCTTCCCCATTCATCATTTAATCTATAAACGTCATCTAACTCCACAGTGGATGTTTCTATAACAGTAAGATCAGTTATAGCTTCAACTCTGTGAACTGTACTAGGTTTAACATGAACTACAACACCAGGAATTAATTTTATTTTTTGCATGTTATCAATTATCTGCTCAATCTCTTCTTTGGAATATTCATTGTTTTGAAATTTTTTAATATCTATATCGTTAGTTGAATAATAAAAAATACCTTCACCATTCTGTACATAATTCGTTTCTTCTTTAAATTCATGAAATTGAATACTAGTTTTATAACCAGTTTTAAAAAAAATTTCTTTTAAAGCATATTTGAAATTTGGAACGCCATCAGCTATCCATTTTTCATAACCCCATGGCTTTGTTACTTTTTTTACTTCTTCTATTTTTTTAAAATTAATAGTCATTTTTATCCCATGAAAATTTCTTTTGATGCTTTTTGCATAACATCTTTTGGCGCTTCTTTGCCTGTGTACAATTTAAATTGTTCATATGCTTGATTTAATGCTATTTTTGTTCCGTCAATTGATGGTATTTTGTTAATATTGGCAACCTGTATGAATTTTGTATTTGGTGGCTTTACTATCACATCTATTACTAGTTGAGCATGAATAATGCTTTTTTGTGAAATTGGAAGTGAATTAGAATTAGGAGACATTCCAATTGGGGTTGCATTAATTATAACTGCAGCTCCTGTATCTGTTCTTTTCGACCATTGAATAAATTCTATATGAAATTCTTTAGCAGTTTTCCTCCCCCTTTGTGCTGTCCGATTGGATAATACCACATTTTTAAATTTCAAATTTTCTAAGGCAACTAAAATTGCTCGTGCAACTCCTCCTGCACCTAACACAAGAATTTTTTTATTTTTTTTAATTTTTAAAGGTTTTAAACAATTCTTCATACCTAAGACATCTGTATTGTAACCTATCAAGTAACCATTATTATTGACAATGGTATTCACAGCTTTTGCTTTTTTTGCCAATGGATCTAATTCATCTAGTAACGGAACCACTTTTTCTTTAAATGGCATTGAAATACTGCAGCCCCTAATTCCTAATGCTTTAACCCCTTCAATCACTCCAAAAATATTATTTGCTGAAAATGCTTTGTATTGAAAATCTAACCCCAAGGCTTTGTAACCCGCATTATGAACCGTTTCTCCAAACTTTCCAGGATTTTTTGCTACAGAGATGCAGAATTTACTTTTCAACTCTAATTACCCTGAATTAATATTATTATGAATAATCTGCATTCCAAATGCAAATAAAATAAAATTAAATGGTTCATGATGTAATGGAGCCATATTCAGAAAAATTAATCCTGTTAACAGATTAATTTTTTTCATATCTATGTTTTTTGACATCAAATATTCTTGAAAGATTTTTTCATACTCAGTTGTAGAAAGTTTCTTCGCAAAATCAAATTGCTTTTCTCCATTTTTTTCAGAATAATCAAACAAACCTTTTTTTATGTAATCATAGTTTATGAAAATTCCTCCTAAAAGTTTCGCAAGATCATAGTGTAAATCACCAAATTCTGTTTCACCAGCAAAATCCTGTCTCCAGTCAATTAGTAAGAATTTATCGTCTTCTTCATTATATAGAATATTATCAAACTGTAGATCACCATGAATGAATGCAGGAATTCCTGAATACAGTGATTCCCATGGGATATTTTCAAGTAATTTTTCAATTGAAGAAACATTTTCACCATTTATTTTTGTTGGATAAATATAATCAGGATTTTTCTCTCTAAATAGCTTTAATCTAGACATTGTTTTTTCAAAATAAAATTTCTTGCATAACGATTTTATTTTTTCGTTATCAGTATTTTCAGTAATCCATAATGATTTGTCTAACCAATCCAACAATTTTTTAAAAAGCTTAACATCCCCACATGAATAAAATGTATTTCCCATGAAATATGGATAAGAATAAAATTGTTCTCCTCTACCTGTTACTTTAGGAAATATTTCTGGCTTTAATCTAGATTTTTTTACTCTATCTGCAACCATTTTCTTATCAGCAAAAAATTTGATAACTTGATCGTTTACAAAGTAAATGAATTCATCAGTCTTTTCAAAATTATATGCTAATTCCTTTTTCTTTTCATTAAGATATTTTTCTAAATCTCCTAGATCAGTCCAATTCATCTCTACAGCAAAAAGTCCTGGACCTTCAATTAATCCTGACAAGCCATTAGAAATTTGGTGCTCGCCCTGAACAATTGAAGTGTTTTCTAAGCTTTGCCAAAATATTTCATAATCTCTAACATAAAGAAACCCTGTAAATGCTAGATATTGTTCATCACATTTTTCTTTATCACGAATATCAACTACTATACTATCTTTTACCAAAAAATTACAATAATTCTGAGATAATGACGGATCAACTTTCTTGGCACCAATCCAATTCCCATTAGGTACACTTTGAAAATCGCCATCAAACAAACAATCACATGGAATAAAGTAAAAAGGCTCCATCAGGTGCTTTTTACATGATAATAAAGAAAATCCAGGCCCACTTCCAGGACCGTCAAAATTCTCAATATTAACAAAATGAAATAATCTATCCGGATATGCTACTGTCAAATAATCTCTAACTTGTTGACCAAAATATCCTAAACCAATCACAAATTCATCATCTGGCGAAAAGAATTCTATAATATTGCTAATAATGGCTTTATTTTTTATTGGTAATAATGCCTTATTGATATTTTTATCGACTGGGCCCATTCTTGTACCTTTACCAGCTGTTAAAATGCAGACTTTCATGAATCATGTATCAAAAACACTTCAATTAAGTTAATCCGTAATTTTTTTTTTCACTCATTATATAAACAGTAAAGAAAATTTAATTTATATTGGAAAAAAATCAAGATGCCACACCTCAAGTTTTTGTCATAGATGTTGATGGTGTAATGACCACTGGCCAACTTGGATATACCGAAACTGGAAAAACCATGAAAATTTTTGGTCCAGATGATCACGATGGTTTATCACTTTTAAAAAATTTTTTAGAAATACGATTTGTAACAGGAGATAAAACAGGTTTTGGTATCTCAAAACGAAGAATTGTTGATGATATGAAATTTCCATTGGACTTGGTTAGTACAATTAAACGTACAGAATGGATATCAGAAAATTACTCTTTGGATAAAGTTATCTACATGGGAGATGGAATTTTTGATCATTATGTATTCAAAAAAGTTGGTTATTCAATTGCAACAGCAAATTCAGATGTTTTAGCAAAAAAAACTGCAGATTATATAACTAATAGAAATGGAGGCGATAGAGCTGTGGCAGAAGCATGTTTACATATATTGGAAAAATTTTTTGAGCCATATGATCCAGATTCATTACCAAAATCAAAATTTAAATTGTCAGGAGAATGGACTATATAATTTCTTTATATAATTACATACTTGAAAAACAATGTACTCTTTTGGGTATAGGACCAATGAGTAAGAATTGTGTTGATGTTGTAATTGACTTAGTTAATCAATACCATATTCCAATTATGTTGATTGCAAGTCGTAGACAAATAGAATCCAAACAACTAGGTAGTGGTTATGTAAATAATTGGTCTACAGAGGAATTTTCTAAATATATACATGAAAATGATAAAAATCAAAATATTATACTTTGCAGGGATCATGGTGGTCCATATCAAAATGAAAATGAAAATAAACAAAATCTCTCTTACCAAGAGATTATGAATAAAGCAAAAGAATCATTTCGTACTGATATACAATCTAATTTTAAAATTATTCATATAGATCCTAGTGAAAATTTAATTTCAGATATTACTTTAGATGAAATGTTAACCAGAATTTATGAACTTTATGAATTCTGTTATTCTGTTGCACAAGAAAATAATAAAGAAATTTTGATTGAGATTAATATAGGAAAAGAAGATGGTGGAATCAGTTACATCTCTGAAATAGAATACACTATTGAAAAAATGGAGAACTTTTGTAAATTAAAAAATTTACCTTTACCTGTCTTTATGGTAATTAAAACTGGAAATCATGTACTTGAAACAAAAAATATAGGTATTCTAGAAGAAATTATTGAAGGTAAGGGTTCTGAAGAGAAATTAGAAATTAAAAAAATGATTGATTTTTGTAATAAGAAAAAAATTATGATTAAAGAACATAATGGTGATTATTTGACAAATGATTCACTAAAACAACATCCAATACTTGGGATTCATGCAATTAATGTAGCTCCAGAGTTTGGGGTTATCGAAACAAAAGCTATTCTATCTTGGCTTGAAAATAATCACTTGGATGAATTTAAAGATAAATTTTTAGAAATTTCATACAATTCAAAAAAATGGGAAAAATGGATGATGTCGAATACTACTACTACAAAAAATGATAAAGCAATTATTTCTGGGCATTATGTATTTTCAACACCAGAATTCATAAACCTTAAAAAAGAAATTTTGAAACATACTGAAAATCCTAGTGATTTTGATAACTTTCTAAAGAATGAGATCAAAA
>Ga0208879_1001916_pt1 | contig 18962 bp, 11 predicted proteins | sample Knorr_S15_td_Bot_FD_185605 | JGI IMG/M metagenome (GOLD analysis project Ga0208879, IMG submission 185605) | Marine microbial communities from Southern Atlantic Ocean transect - Knorr_S15_td_Bottom_ad_5009_LV_A (SPAdes) (version 2) | ecosystem: Environmental > Aquatic > Marine > Oceanic | place... | reverse complement strand
AAACGGGTAAAGCACAGTTAAGTAACGATATTAATAGTGTGAGTTGGAGAGATCGCAGGCGTGGCATAAAAAATCCGATCAGCGGCGATTGATTTGGGCGGCGTTAACCAATTAAACTGTGGAATTGATTTTAACACTTTAAGGATATCCGCAATGTATGTAATGCCCCGTTTTGTTCTGTTACTGTCCATTTTCGTGTCATCCGCTCTTGTCCTAGACGCGCAGGACAGCAAATACGCCTTACCTTCCGTTGCTGCGGAAAAAGACCTTCCAGGAGAAGGCACCCTGCGACGATATGCAGGTTACGTAAATACATGGGCCCGACTCCGAGAACAATGGTCTACGCAGATTAAACAGGATCAGGGAGCGGTTGTATTTTTGGGTGACTCGATCACGCAGGGTTGGGGGCCAACATTTCGAGGACATTTCGCTGGCGTCAAACTAGCGAATCGTGGCATTGGCGGCGATACCACTCGCGGGATACTCATCCGACTTGAGCAGGATGTTCTAACACTCAATCCTAAAGCAGTGGTCATCTTGATGGGTACCAATGACATTGAGATCGGGCTCGAACCTGAACTCATTGCTCGGAACTTTACGAAGATCATCAAATCACTGCAGGAACATAACCCAGCGATGCCTATAATTCTGTGCCGGATGTTTCCTAGTTCAGCGGTCAAGAAGCGACCCACTGAGAAAATCCAGAAAGTAAATCAGCTCTACGAAAATGTCGTCCGTAATGATTCTCAAATCATCGTCGTCGATACCTTCACGCTCTTTGACGATGGTAATGGTAATGCGTTGCCGTCTTATTTTCCGGATCTGTTGCACCTCAATACGGCCGGCTATTCAAAATGGGCCAGTGCGCTGAATCCGATCTTGGCCACTCTTGGTTTTATGGAAACCGAACCGGATGAGTTTGAACTGGAAGAAGGGTTCCAGAGTCTTTTCAACGGTCGCGATCTGACCGGTTGGGGTTTTCGGCCGACGGCTCCCCGCAAACCTCCCAAGAATCCACGACCGGGCGCGCCGGTGTTTGTCCAAATCAAGCAAGCCGAAGACTTCAAAGGTAAGATACAAAGCAGTGATCAACGTTATCGGGCAGTGAACGGTCGGTTGGTTGTCACCACACCCGCTGAAGGTCGACGCATTCAGCAATTGTGGACCACCACAGAATTCGGTAGCGATTTTGTGCTGAAGCTTGAGTTTCGAGCCACTCCTAATGCGGATAGCGGTGTTTTTATTCGCAAACCGCAACTTCAATGCCGAGACTATGTGCTGGCCGGTCCCTACAAGGATCTGAAAAACTACAAACCTCAGCTGTGGAACGAACTTGTGGTCACGGTAGCCGGCGGTGTGGCGCATGCCACCTGTAACGGCGAATTACTGACGGATAATATGCCGGTGCCGGCCACGGGCCCGATTGGCCTTGAAGGCGATCGAGGGCAAATGGAATATCGGCGGATCCGGATCAAAATTGTCGAATAAAGTAGTGGTCGTCGGCTGACTGTTCCTGCGGGTCACCGTACTCTATTTTGTAAGAAATACGTGACTTTGGACAATCAGTTTGATCAGGTCTCGGATGCGGTTGCCATTGGCCTGCAGCTTAAGAACGATTTCATCAACGTCACCTCGATCGGTGGGTTCCAGAATCCGCCCGCTGGAATAGGCCAGTAGTTTTTCGGTCAGGCAACGAGTGACCTGCTGTTCTTGCTTGATCAACATCTTCTTAAGTTCAACAATGTCCGCCAATTCGTATCCATTCGCTGTCGTTGTGGATGTATCGATGTTGTCGCGGGCGCCGGGATATTTGTCCCGCCAGCGCCCGATGGGATCAAAGTTTTCGAAAGCAAATCCAAGAGGATCAAATTTGCGATGACAGTTATTGCACGCCTGCTGATTTCGATGAATTGCGAGTTGCTCTCCGATGGACTTGGCTGAACGGAGATCAGGTGCCAGCGGTTCGACATCCGGTGGCGGTGGCGGAGGTGGTGTACCGAGGATGTTTTCCAACAACCACGCACCGCGTATGACAGGGGAAGTGTCAACTCCGTTGGCAGTTGCAGTCATGACGCTCGGCTGAGTCAGGATACCTCCGCGACGAGGATCGTTGGTAGGTACCTTGCGGAGGAAATCTCCCTTGACATCATCGCGTTGATAGAAAATTGTGGCAATGGATTCGTTCAAGAAAGTGTAATCGGAATCGATCAGAGCAATGATGGAGCCATTCGTTTTGAGAAGGTCGGCGAAATAAGCATCCGTTTGGGCAATGAGTTGTGGCTCGAACTGCCGATCCCAATACACACGGAAGGGGCCGTTTCGTTCAGGAGGGCTGTCGCTGATTTTGTCGAGTCTCAACCAACGCTCGGTAAAGTGTCTGGTAAAGGCTGCGGCTTTCGGATCATCCAGCATGCGGTCTACTTGCCGCAAGAGTACGGACTTGTTGGTTAATTGTCCTGTTTTAGCCAATTCTCTTAAGGTTGCATCCGGCATAGAGGACCAAAGAAAATAACTAAGCCGGGAAGCAAGTTCGTAATTGTTTAATTGCCCAGGTTTCTCCCGCAGATAGAGGAAGTCCGGCGAACAGAGGATTGCCGTGTACCCGGCCCGTAACGCTGCCATCCTCCGTAAGATGTTCGGGTTGACGTTGTGGGGTTGTTGAGAATTGGATTTAACGACGGCCAGTGGTTCCGCATCGAACCCAGGTCCACTCCAGAAAGCTTGCAAGCTATTCGGTTTGCCATAGGCAAAGTATTCAACTCGAATACGGTGAGCCCCCGAAGTTAGTGAAATTTGTCCGTTCTTTGTAGAGGCTCCGTGCAGTCCGTCGTGCTCGATGACAGTATTTCCATCGATAATCAACCGTGATCCGTCGTCGGAGGCAATTTTGAATTGATAGATTCCTGCCTGAGGCGCGGTTATCTTCCCTTCAAAGACCATGCCAAAGTGTTCATCAAGCTTTGCTGGTCTCAGGTCCAGCAGGCCACTATCGAGTGTTCCTTGGCTGGTTGGTGTGAGGGTGGAAAAATCAGGGAGTTTTGACCAGCTTCCCTGATAGGACTTGTAGGTTAGATTCTCGATTGTCTTAGGCGACAAGGGGGATTGTTGGGGATCTAATTGGGATTGGACTAAGGCAACATAGGGCGCGACTTCGTCGGGCGTAACGGGTCTGCGAAAGGCGCGTTCGGCAAAATTGAGCAATAATGTTTCCATGTTGGGTGATTTGTCAGGATCAATACCGTACAGAGCGGTATGACTTTTGGGAGGCCATTGATCCATGAGAGGCTTCAATGTGAGACTATGGACATGAATACTAGGCCCTTTATAATTTTCGATGAGTGTGACAGCCATCTCACGAGCCCAGGCAGCGCGGGCGGTGTTGTACTCCTCTTTTTTAGGGAATGCCTTGGCATCCGGTGCTTTTCTATAGTGTTCAGCAAGGTATTTTTGCATGATGAGATCGGTGCGGGCACTACGAGGGGATGGGCCGTTGTCCCAAGTCAACTGTGGCAGCCATTGCTTGTCGATCCATGTTTCAAATGAGAACGTGTGGATTTTTCCGTCGCCTGGCAGTTGCAGTTGAACAAGTGGGATATGGTCGTTACGAGTGCGAGATTTGAAAAGCCGTAACCCTAATAGAAAGGGCTCATTTTGATCGTGGGGCATTAGTTCAACCCAGGGATGTTTCTGGTTGTGGCCGGAAACCTCGATGGTAATTTGATATCGGAGGGAAGTACCGACGCCACCGCCCAGTTGATCGGAGCTCAGGGTTGCGGCACGATATAAAACATCGAAATCAGGATGGAGCTCACGGGAGTAGAGTTCCAGATCGCCGGTTCCTCGTTTATTAATATGACCGGAAAATCGACGGGGACTCAGATCGGGCGACGGCGACATTTCTGTTGCCAGTGCCAGACTTTCCTCGGCAGCATCGAGCATCAATTGCAGGAGAAAATCAGACATGACGAGGCGGTCACCAATGTTGTCGAAACCGGCTTCGACTTCATCTTTGGGAAAAGATCGAAATGGATCGGAGCTGGTGTTTTCAACCCGGCCGTTACCATTGTTATCCACCAGTTTAGAAACGTTTCCGACCCGTAACTCTGGATCGTTGATGTAGAGCAAATCCCTAATCGTATTCCGTAGTTCGAAACGATTTAGCCGACGCGTAACTGTTTGGCTGCCGGTGCTTCGGTGTTGTGCATAGGCTGCTTTCAGTTGGGCAGTCAAAATATTGATGACTTTAGTTAGCTCCTTAGCCTCCGGTCGAGGTTGATCTTCCGGTGGCATGCTCCCAGAATTCAGTTGATCGAGAATTTCTTGCCAGGCTTGGATCGTTTGTACCTCCGAGAGTTTGGTCGATAGCGAATCAAATCGTTTGTTGTTCTCCTGTTTTTTTGCACCATGGCATTCGTTGCAGTGCTTTTGCAGAAAAGGCTGTACTTTACTGAGCGGGATTGCCGCCTGTATAGAACTCAGGGATACCAGGGTAACGGTTAGTGCAAGAATGAAACGTGGCATTACGCGTTATTACGCTGAAGACCGGTCAGCGTACCTGTGCTAGGCCCGAAACGATCAAGTTCCAAGCCGTGGTTTTGAAGAATTGAGAGCAGGAGATTAGCTGCAGGAACTCGCTGGGCGGGAGTGTCCGGGCATACCATGTGTTCGCCAAGTTTGAAGCCGCCCCCGGCCAATAGTAGCGGAAGGTTCCGAGTTGAATGTGGCCCCGTTGCCATACCGCATCCAAAGAGGATCGAGGTATGATCAAATAAGGTTCCGCCGTTGATGGTGTCTTCCTGTGCCTTCAATAGGTCAATCAAGTAAGACATTTGTGTGATTTTATTACGTTCGATGAGGTTTAAAGCAGCAATGTGATCCGGCCGTTCACCGTGATGGGAGAAACCATGGTACCCGCCATTTAGATCAAAATCACCATTTACGAATCCGGATGATAAGGTGATGGCTCGTGTCGAGTCAGTTTGAATTGCCAGAGCAATTAACTCAACCATTGCTTTGAGATCTGCGGCAGTACCATTTCCTTGAGTGGGTTCAGGATGTTCGGTTTGTGGTTTGGGCTTGTGGAGCCAAGGTTGCTGTTGGACGATTTTCTTTTCTAAAGACCGGATAGCATCAAGATATTCTGTGAATTTGCGTTGGTCTCGTTTGCCAAGTTGTTTGTTGACAGCGTTGGCTTTTTCCATGACCACATCGAGGATGCTGTTGTGTCGTTTCAGTCGTTCGGCGGAAGTGGCCGTCTGGTCTTTGCTGTCAGCCAAAAACAAGGCCCGGTACATTTGACGTAAATCAATAGCGGGAACCTGGACTCCCGTGCGGGTAAAACTGACAAAATTGGATTCATTGACTCGTAACGTCATCGACGAGAAGCGTGTCTCAGCTCCCACAAATTCTGCTATTTTCTGATCCAGACTGATGTTGCCCTCAGGGAATTGGGATGCGAGGTGAGGGCGTACACCGCTCAGTAGTACAGGTACACCCTGATGCCCTATTGTGTTGCCATGATCGAGATTTGAAAAAACCGTGAAGTCTTGGCGGTGTTTTTCGAGAGGTGCTAGTGTCGCAGGTATGTCGTAGTTTGCTGTCGTTTGTTCGGACGTGGGAAAAAAGGTTTTTTTGTAGATGCCATAATTGTTTGACAGACAAACAAAGCGTTTGACGGGCTTAACGGTTTGGCTGGATGCGCAACTAGGGGGAACCATCGCTTCGAGCATGGGCAGCGCGATGGCGACACCGGCGCCTTTTAGAAAACTGCGTCGTTTTAGTGTGGGTCGCATGCAACGATCTCTGTTTATGTTAAAGGGTTTTTGTTCAATGCCGAGATAGACTTAAACGGCAACCGCCGAGACTACGTCATTGTAGTATTTTAAATGTTGTTGAGACACGTCATTTTAGTATTGTTGGAGTTTCGTGTTTTTTGAGTCGAGGTTGTCAACGGAACTGACGAAACGTTTGTTCAAGCAGTCGTTGGTAGTTGGAAATATACTACTCTTACTAGAATAAACGAACAAAGACATGAAATCGAATGGAAAAGCGTTGATGTTTACGGATTTCGTGGTAGTTCCAAGAGGTGTTGTTCGTTTGGTTGGGAAATTGTCCTACTACTATACCAGCGACAAGCAAGTTACAATTTAACTGATAGAAAATTATACGACCCTCTCTTTTCCAATAGATTAGGACTCATAACGATGTTCAGATTCACTACACTCACCACGGTTCTATTGCTCGTCATTACGTCCATGACGGCCAATGCACAAGACAAACAAAACAAACAAAAAAAACCTACTGCAATCGGAGCTAGGTTGGCTGAGAATACAATCAAGCGGCATGCCAAGGCGGAACTTACTGAAGAACAGATAGCCAGTATTAAGAAGCTTGCTGCTGTAGTGAGTCCCAAGATGAATGCCTTGCGTAAAAAGGCGAACTTAACTCCGGAACAGACCAAGGCAGTGCAGGCGGCTCGAGCCAAGTCGAAAGCGGACGGGATCAAAGGAAAAGCAGCGACCGCCGCAGCGGATGCAGCTGGAAAGTACACGGAGGAGCAAACCAAGATCCTCGCTGAAGTAAAGGAACTCAACCAAAAATACTTCAAAGACGTTCAGGCTCTGTTGACCGATGAACAACGCAAAGCGACCAGAGTGCGTGCGGCGAACGCGAAGAAGCCTGCACAGAAAAAATAGGTTCGCGAACGGGGATAGCCCGGCAGCGGAAATGTTTTGAAGTGGATTGCGGTTCAGCGATTTATATTGTTTCCTCGCTGTGTGTTGGGGTGCGCTGATTTACAAATTCAACTTTTAATTGGATTGAAATATGACAGATACGTTCCGTAGCAAACTGCTTATTCTCTTTCTTGTCCTGAGTGGGTCGGTTCACTTGGACGCTCGTGAACCAGATTCTAAGAAGCTTCAGGTTTTTATACTGGCGGGTCAGTCCAATATGGTGGGGCACGCGAATTACATTACCATTCCAAGATTGTTTGCAGACGAACGACAGGAAGTGCAGGAACTGGCAGGGCTTGTCTTTAATCCGGGCAAAAAAGTGACACGGGCGGAAGTGGATGCACAGATCGCCGTTCGCATTGAACGTGATGCGATCAATAATCAGATTCGCAAGAAGGAAATTGTCGGAGAACAGCAAATCGCTGTGGCACGAAAACAGATCGAAGTTTTACAGGCGGATTATGATGCGAAAACCTCGAAAATTAAAGGGACCTTTGCTGTATCTGATCGTGTTTATATCAGTTCGATCGCTGACAATAGTCGCAAATCAGGACCGTTGACCGTTGGATATGGTGGCAGCGGTGACAAGATCGGACCGGAACTCGGTTTTGGCATGTCATTGGCGAAACACCTTGATACGCCCATTCTGATTATCAAAACATCTTGGGGTGGCAAGTCGCTGCATTATAATTTTCGACCACCATCAGCAGGAGCGTATGAGTTGAACGAGAAAGAACTCGCTTCGGACAGAGTGGAACAAATTAAAAAGGATACGGGGCTGAACTACCGCATGATGTCCGAGAAGGTTGATGAAGTTCTGGCAAACCTCAAAGATTATCATCCCGCCTATGATGAAAGTGTCGGATTTGATCTAGCTGGTTTCGTTTGGTTTCAGGGATTTAACGATCAGTTTTCAGATCCCTTTCGGGATAATTACAAAGATAACATGATCACGTTTATCAAAGATGTTCGTAAGCAATTTGAAGTACCCAAGATGCCGTTTGTGATTGGTGTTTTGGGCACGGGCATGACGGCGGAAAAAGTGGGGGAAAACAAGGTGTCTCTTGGTCAACGGGCGGCTGCCAAACACGCTGAGTTCCAAGGGAACGTTGCGGCTGTAGAGAGCTATAAAGTCTATGACCTGAGCGCTTATGCAGTATACGAAAAAGGCTGGCAGAATCACTTTGCTCAATGGTGTGCTGTGGGCAGTGATCGCCCCTATCATTATTTAGGAAGCGGCAAGTTCTTCGTGCGGTTCGGTGATGCTTTGGCCAACTCGATGGTCGGGCTGATCGAGCAGCAGTAGTCGCCGATGAACTCAGTCGATTTTATATATTGAACAGGGCAAAGTCGCACTCTCAAACTCGGAATCGATTCCATGAAAACGATCCTGACGCTACTCGTGATACTCTTATTTGAGCGGACTCTGTTAGCAGAAGAAAAAGGACTCTATTTTCCGCCTGCGGAAGGCGCGTGGGAGCGAATCGAGCCGGCGGAGGTCGGTTGGGACACGGCGAAGCTTAAGCAAGCTCTAGATTATGCAGGGCGACAGAAGTCCTCTGCCGTTGTTATCCTAGCGGGTGGAAAGCTGATTGCAGAGAAATATTGGAAACCGGCCGCACCGGAAAAGACGGCGTCCGGGAATCCTAATCCATATTACTATTTGCGTTTGGGGTACAACTCGCAGGGGCATGTTGTCGAAGATGTTGCCTCGGTGCAAAAGAGCGTGACTGCGATGCTCGTTGGAATCGCTCAGGCGAAAGGGTTACTGAAACTAAGCGATCCAGTTCAGCAGCATTTAGGGTCTGGCTGGTCAGACGCACCAGCGGCTGCCGAGGCTAAAATTACAATACGCCATTTGATTTCCATGACCAGTGGATTAACAACGCAGCTTAAATATGAGGCACCTGCGGGTAGTCGTTGGAAATACAATACGACAGCCTATGCTCACGCACGCAGCTGTGTTGTCAAGGCTGCCAAAATGTCCGAAAACGAATTAACAGGGCAGTGGCTCACCGGCCCGCTGGGGATGAAGGATTCCCGCTGGGTTCCGCGCCCGATGGCCGGAAAGACTGGGTCGATTACCAATCAATATGGTTTCGCGACTACAGCGCGTGATCTTGCCAGATTTGGTTTATTGATGTTGGCCAACGGCGCATGGGATGGTGAGACCGTGCTGGAGGACAAGGAATTTATTCAGGCAGCTACGCAACCCTCTCAGAATTTGAATAAATCCTATGGCTACCTGTGGTGGCTTAGTCCGGGAAAGAGGATGTATTCTGCCAAAGGGAGACTTGTGCGGCGGTTGTATGTTGTGCCGGGTCAGAATTTGGTGATCGTGCGTCTGGGGGATCAGCCAAACATGGAATTTGACGGTGAATTTCTGCGTCTGCTAAGGGCAGCGATAACAAAATAGCGAGTACAGTATGACAACCCACCGACAATCGAACATGCTGCGTATGCGTACCTTAGCCTCAAAAACGTTATCCTTCGTTCTACTGCTGTCAATCTGTGTCCCGGTAATCGTGCAGGCCGCCAAACCTCCCTCGTCTAGGCTGTACCGTTTAAATATCCTTCCGATTTTGCAGTCCAGATGTTTTTCCTGTCATGGTTCTGAAACGCAGGAGGGAGATATTCGACTGGACAATCTTGGCTGGGGATCTGCTGCCGGACTAGCGGATATGGTGACGTGGCAAAAAGCAAAACAAATGCTCGACAAAGGGTCCATGCCCCCGAAAGATGTCGCTGCATTGACTGCTCAGCAGCGCACGATTCTGAGTCGCTGGATTGACGATGAAGTGCAGCGCATAAAGACACAACTTAAAAATACAACTGGGCGGGTTGTACTGCGGCGGCTTAATCGTCTGGAATACCAAAATACGATGCGCGACTTGTTTAAATTTGATATGGATTACGCTCGAGATTTGCCACCGGATAGTCTTTCACCGGACGGCTTTCGTAACAACGGTGGATCGCTGCAAATCAGCGCCGCCCAGTTGGAATACTATTTAAACGCAGCGCGGCGCGGACTGGATCGGGTGATTGTCACCGGCCCAGCGCCGGAAGTGTTCGAGCATAAGTTTGAGACCAGCAACGTTGGCGGCAAGTGGTTTAATTACGAAGTTTCCAACTACCTTGGACGCTGGCAGGGTTTTTACGGCAAGATGGTCGACAAGTATCCGGAACAAGGCGACTACCGGATCCGCGTGAAGGCGCGAGCCGAGATTCCGGAAAACAAAGGGGCACCGATAATGGAAGTCTCTGTCGGTTATCGGCCGGATACCGAACAAATCTGGAAAGTTACCCAGACGATTGAGCTGACAACCGCAGCGTCGACCATCTATGAATTCACAGGGCGCGTCGAAAACCATCCGCTCCCAGTCAGAGGGCAGGGGAAGTTCCCCGGTTTGGTTGTTCGCGTCTTAAATCAATACGATGATGGTGCGGGGAAACCCAAGGAAGTGGAATTACAGCGTGATGGAAAAAAGAAAAAGGGCTTCCCGCCTGAACAAGGCTATCCTGTCATCCATATCGAATCGGTGGAATTCAAAGGGCCGGTATTTGACCAATGGCCCCCAGTACATCATCGCCATATTCTTTTTGAATCGGAACTGCAGACAACCGATGAACAGGCCTATGTCCGGCAGGTTCTCATTCGCTTCTTGAGGCGTGCTTATCGGCGGCCTGCAACGGACACTGAAATCCAGAAGTTTCTCAGGTTCTATACAAGCATTCGCCCGGATTTTCCCAGCCTAGAAGAGGCGATCAAAGAAACACTGGCAATGGCACTGATTAGTCCGCCATTTCTTTTTCTGTTAGAACCGGTTCAGAATAAGAAACGAGAGCTCACGGATTGGGAACTGGCGTCGCGGTTGTCCTACTTTTTGTGGAGTACGATGCCGGACGAGGAATTATTCGAACTGGCCGCGGCCGGCCAGCTGTCCAGACCTGCCGTGCTTAGTGCGCAGGTCGATCGCATGCTGCGAGATTCGCGTGGTTGGCGTTTTGTAACTCAGTTTACCAACCAGTGGCTCAAATTGGAAAACACGGCTCAGATCGCCATTGACACATCAACGTACCGGGGATTTAAGACGAATTTGAAAGACGAGATGTTGCAAGAAACCCGCCATTTTTTTCAGCATTTGATGCTCACGGATCGTAGTGCGCTGAACTTGCTGGACTCCGACTTCACGATGCTCAACGAACCTCTGGCCCGTCATTACGGGGTGACAGGGGTTTATGGACAGGGCTTTCGGGAGGTCGCCCTGAAAGAGGAAGGTCGTGGCGGTTTGTTAGGTCACGCCAGCGTATTAATGCTTGGCTCCACAGGCAGGGATTCCCACCCGATCCGCCGCGCCGTTTGGATTCGTGACCGGTTGCTGAATGATCCTCCGTCTCCCCCGCCGGCAGACGTTCCAGATCTGGATGAATCTAATCCTGAGTTTGCCAAATTGTCCGTTCGTGAACAGTTGGAAGTTCATCGAAATAAAGAGTCCTGTGCTTCCTGCCACCGAGGAATTGATCCCTGGGGAATTGCTTTAGAGCATTATGACGCGATTGGTAAATTCCGAACTGAAGTGAATTCCAAACCAGTCGTTGCGACCGATACACTGCCAAACGGTCAGGAGCTGAGGGGTGCCGAGAGCTTAAAACAATATCTAATAGCCCATCGTAGTGAGGATTTTTCCCGCGCCTTGGTCACGCGACTTTCAATTTATGCACTTGGGCGTGATCTACAGTTAAGTGATGAAGACCTGATGGACGATTTAACCAAAGACTTTATCCGTCGGGATTATCGTATACTGGGGCTTATTAAGGGGATCGTCTCCAGTAACGCGTTCCGGACGAAATAAAGGTTGGTCACAATCCACCTGTACGTTAAAATGAATATCCAAGATGATGCACTACTAATGGCGTACTAATAAACCAGTTGAGGCATTGAAAATCATGCGATCATGGCATTTAGATCGTCGCACGTTCCTGCTTGGAAGCGGTATCTCGATGTCGCTTCCTTATATGGAAGCGATGGGTAATCAGACAGCCGCAGCTGAACTTCCCGCGCGGATGTGTGCGATGTACTTCCCCTTTGGCGTCGGTATGCCTAAGGAAGGGAGTGACCTTCACAAATGGCGTTGGTTTCCCAACGGTGAAGGTAAAAATTTTACATTCAATGAAAGTCTGAAGCCGCTAGAGTCGGTTCGTGAATCGGTCACGATCATTGGCGGCATGTCTCATCCCAATGGCCGCCGAATGGGAGGGCATGATACGGGAGACACCTTCCTGACAGGGGCATTGTTTGACAAGAAGCTGTTGCATAACACCGTATCGGTTGACCAGGTAGCGGCGGCCGCTGTCGGCAGCCAGACCCGTTACTCATCGATCACGATGTCCACCGACGGGGGGGTTGGTGAACCAACGCGATCAAGTACCCTTAGCTACGATATTAAGGGCCGTCCGATCCCGGCGATGAATCAGCCATTGATGATTTTTAATCGGTTGTTTGGTTTAGCCGACGAAGATTTAAAGCGGCAGCAACGGCGCCTGCGAAGTGCATCCAGTATGCTGGATCTGGTCATGGAAGATTCCAACTCGCTACGGCGGAGACTGGGGCGACGTGATCAGGAAAAATTAGATGAGTATTTTTCATCCGTGCGTCAGATCGAACAACGGGTTCGACGGACGCAGCGCTGGTTGGATATTCCGCTGCCGTTACTGACGGATGAAGAACGCAGTCTGTTGAAGCTGGAATCCGATTCGGAAGCGCCCAAGGAATATATGCGTACGATGTACGATTTAATGTGGCTGGCATTTAAAAGTGATTCCACCCGAGTCGCTACTTATCAAATTGCCAGTATGGCAGATGCTTCCAGTGTGGCTGGTCCGTTCCCGTTCCGTGAAGGGTTCAAGGCAAACCTGCATACTCTGGCTCATGGCTGGAATAAACCTGAAGGGGCAGTCGCTTTGGGAAAATGGGACAAGTTTATGACAGAACAACTTGCCTACTTCCTGCAGCGGTTGAAATCGACTCAGGAAGGGGATGGTACACTGTTGGATCGCACGATGGTGCTGCATGGATGTAGTAACAGTATTACTCATAACAACAACAACTACCCACTCATATTTGCCGGTGGTAATAAGTTGGGCTTGGAACACAACCATTACGTGAAAGTAGGTTCGGATGTTCCCATGTCCAACCTATTTGTCACGATGCTTGATAAGATGGGGGTTGAAGCACCGATGTTTGCTGACAGTACGGGAGAACTGACTCCGATTCACGCATAATCCCATGCCGTTGCACAAGAGTGCTCTTGGTCGGCGATTTTTCTGACGTGTCGATAAACCGAATCCTTGCTACAATTGACTCATGTTTAATTCCCGTCTACCTGCGATTCTATTTGCACTGTGTTTTCCAGCATTGACCATGGCTGCCGGACCGGATCTGAGGACGTTCAAATCAAAAGTTGAACCCATCCTTGCACAGTATTGTTATCAATGTCACGGACCGCAGGGTGAGGCCAGTCCCCGACTGTCGGAACTGGACCCGAATCTCTTTACCGGCAGCGACGGTGAAACCTGGCACGATGCTCTGAATCGACTCAATGAAGGCAAAATGCCACCTGAGGAGGGATTGCCGTTACCGATTTCCAAACGCAAACAGCTTGTCAAATGGCTGACGACAGAAATGGACCGGGCAACGGAAGCCCGTCGCAGTACGGGCGGTGAGGTTGTCTTTCGTCGCTTAACGAACTATGAGTACAACAACACACTTCGTGATCTGCTGGGGATTGAGTTTGACTTTACAACCAACCTGCCACCGGAGTCGAAATCCACAGACGGCTTTTTGAATAACGGGCAGGTTTTGTCTGTATCTCCAATTCAACTCGAGTATTATCTGGCGGCGGCCCGTAGTGCGTTGCAAAAGGCAATCGTCAGCGGTGGTCCCCCCGCTGTTTACCAACAGCGCGTCGACAAATCCATCAAAGGAGCGCGGGACAATAATTTAAATGGCAGTTTGCTGGACGGCCGGACACAGTTTATTGCAGGGATCGATGATTTCCCACGGCAGGGAACGGTCAGGGTAACTGTGCGGGCGTATGCTCTGATTCCCGCGGGACAAATGATCCCCCAGATGGAAATTAACATTGGAATTCGAAGTGATACGCTTTCTCCTAGTGAACGACTTGGTGTGGTGGAGGTGAGTGGAACGAAACAGAAGCCGCAGACTTTTGTATTGGAAGGTCGGATCGAGCAATTTCCGCTGCCCGGCGCCAATCCTAAATTTCCAGGCATTCAGATTCGCATCAAGAACCTAACGGCCAAACCTGTACCAAAACCGAAAAAAGGAGCACCCCCGATTCCTCCAACAGAATCGCGGATTGTTGTTCAGATCGTGGATTTCCAGGGGCCGATTTACGCTGGCTGGCCGCCAGAGCACCACCGGCGGATCCTGCCCGATACAGGTAGTAAACAACCGGATTACGTCACCACGGTGATCCGTAACTTCATGCGCCGCGCGTATCGCCGACCGGTAACTGCGGAGGAGGTGCAGCGGATCGTTTCCTTTTACGAAAAGATCGCACCTCAAAGTGATACGTTCGAGGAAGGTATCCGGGAAGTGTTAGCGTTGGTTTTAATTTCCCCGGATTTCCTATACATGGCAGAACCGTTATCTAAAACGACAAGAGGTGCGCTGAATAGCCATCAATTAGCGGTGCGCCTGTCCTACTTATTATGGAGTTCGATGCCCGATGACACGCTTTTTAAATTGGCGGATGCGGATGAGCTAAGAAGCGACAAAGTGCTGGCGTCGCAGGTTCAGCGTTTGCTGGAAGATCCACGAAGCTGGGAATATGTAAATCACTTTACTTCTCAATGGCTCGACCTTTCAGGTCTCAATCGCATCGCCATTAACCCTCAGTACTATCCTGATTTTGACGATTCCCTGAAGAACTACATGGCTGAGGAAACACGACGATTCTTCGGAGAAATCCTATACAACGATCTGAGTGCATTGAATTTGATCAAATCGGATTTTGTGATGCTCAATGCGCCGCTGGCCCGGCATTACGGGATAAATGGAACTGAATCGTATCAGTTTCAACGAATCCAACTAGGAAAAGACGATCCACGGGGTGGATTGCTGACTCAGGGGAGTTATTTGCTGATTAACTCCGACGGAGAGGATTCGCACCCGATCAAACGTGCGGTTTGGATTCGGGAACGCCTGCTGGATGATCCGCCAGCTTCTCCCCCGCCGGATGTCCCAGCACTGGAGTCGGAGAATACCGATTTTGCTTCGCTGTCGAACAAACGGCAATTAGAACTTCATCGCGAAAAGGAGTCATGTAATCAGTGCCATAAAGATATCGACCCCTGGGGAATACCGCTTGAGAATTTTGACGCGATTGGTAAATGGCGGACGGAGGTGAAACGGGTGGTGGGCAAGGGTAAAATAACCCAGGCTGAACTTACCAATAGCACGATCCTTCCCACAGGAGATGAGATTTCCGGCATTATGGAATTACAACAATATCTCCTTGATCGGCACAGCACGCGATTTGCGCGTGCCTTGGTGACAAAAACACTGACGTACGCCTTAGGAAGATCGCTTGAATGGACCGACAATAAAACCGTAGATAGACTTACTGCACAATTCATTTCAGACAATTACAATATAAGAAAGCTGCTGGTTGCCATTGTGCAAACAGAATCTTTTAAGACAAACTAACCGTTGTCGGTTATTCCCGCAAAGGAAACAACTCTACGATGCAAAAGTCATGGCACTTTAATCGCCGTACATTTTTACAGGGCACGGGTGTGACGATCGCTTTGCCGTGGCTCGAATGTATGTCTCAAGCGGACGATGCGGTGGATGTGCCTGCGCGACTGGCGTCGGTATATTTTCCATTTGGCGTAAGCCTGCCATCGGACAAGTCCGAACATGCGGATTGGAATTGGTTCCCGAAGCAGGAGAAAGACACATTTCATTTTCGGAATTCGCTGAAGTCATTAGAACCGCTCCGCGAGCATGTGACCGTATTGGGTGGACTGTCTCACCCGGCAGGCCGCAAAATGGGTGGGCATGATACCGGCGATATCTTTCTGACGGGCGCTAACTTCAGAGGGACCACCTATCGCAACAGTATTTCACTTGACCAGTACATTGCCTCGCACATCGGCGAACAGACCCGCTTTGGCTCGTTGGTGCTTTCAAGTGATGGGGGAGTTGGCGAACCGACTCGTTCCACGACCTTATCGTTTACGGCGCAAGGCCGACCCATTCCCGCAATTTCCAGTCCCCGTCAGATCTTTGATCGTTTGTTCGGAGAAGGAGATGCATCATCCAAAACCCAACGCCGGCTGCTGGAAAACACGGGCAGCATGCTCGATCTGGTACTGGAAAATAGTCGTTCGATGAAAACCCGACTGGGGAAACAGGATCAACGCAAACTGGATGAATATCTTTCAAGTGTTCGTGATATTGAACAACGGGTTAACCGTTCGCAGGCATGGCTTGATGTTCCCAAGCCAGCGGTCACTGAAAGTGCAGCCAACTTGAACGCGGATCAAAGCTCACCGGTGGAATACATGCAAGCCATGTATGATTTGATTTTTCTGGCGTTTCAGACCGACTCCACTCGTTTGGCCACATATATGCTTGGTCAGGTCGCCGGTGCCACGACCATTGCAAACACTTTCCCGGCATGCCTTGGATTACCGGGGAATTGGCATGGATTAGCCCACGGTGCGGGCAAAAAAGATGGAGCTAAAAACCTTGGCCGGTTTGACCAGCTGTTGGTAGAACAACTCACTCGCTTTATGACTCGGTTGAAGGATACCCCGGAAGCGGATGGTACGATGCTCGACAACACCCTAATATTTTATGGTAGTAGTAATAGTAAGACGCACAATAACAACAATTACCCTCTGGTACTCGCTGGTGGCCGCAATCTGGGATTCAAACATAATCAGTTCTTGCGGCTGGATGCAAAAACACCGCTGTCGAATGTCTTTGTGACCATTCTGGAAAGCATGAATATCGCCCACGACGGCTTTGCGGATAGTGCGGGTGAACTATCCGCCCTCATTACCTAGGTCGCAATGGTTTCTCTCCATATCGCTTAGGAAAATAAATGTTCGCTTTCAATTTCCGGCGGTACAATACAGACGCGGGTATTGGTTAAAATGAAAGGAACAACGTGCGTTACAGACAGTTATTTGCTTGTTTGGTATTGGCAGTGTTAGCAGGTGACGTTGCTACCGCCCAAAAAAACAAGTCCGATGAATCCCGCCCAGGGCGACGGCGTGCCGTGACGGATAATCGTAAAATCAGAAACGCCGGGGAACCAGGCGAAAACCGTAGTGTTCCCATCAGGATCGACAATCATCCTGCGATCGATATTCTGCGAAGACTTGGAGCAACGCTCGAAACAGAGATTTCCATCACAGAACTGAACGGCTATTTGAACAGTTTTGACCGCACCGACCCCAACCGGGACGGTTTTCATTCCAAAGAAGAATATATCGAGCAGGGACGCTATATGACGCCGCAGGCACGAGCGGGTATTTTTCGTGCCGCCGACGGTAATTCAGACGGAGTGGTTAGCAGATCCGAATATGTCCTCAATCGGATTATCACTGATGAAGGAAAAAGCATCATCCAAAGGATGGATGACAACCAAAATGGCTTAGTGGAGCGTGAGGAATTCACTAAACACGTTACGAAGATGTTATCCGACGCCAAGTTGGCCGAAAAAGTTTTTTCGGCATTGGACGTAAACCATGATGGCGGGATACCGATCCCGGAATATTTGCGTGTTTGGGGAGAGTGGGCCCGAGCGGACCAACAACCAGCGGAAAAGCGCATTGAGCGGCTTCAGGTCGAATTGGCGAAATCTTCAGGCAAAACAGGTTCCGAGTCATCTTCGCCGCGAGTCACACCCTCCCGCAATCCTGGGTTTGGACGACCCGCAGGAGGGTCGCTGGGGCGCCCCGCACCTGGCAATGGACCTCCCAGCGTCGATGTGGTCTTCCAGCGATTTGACCGTAACCGAGACGGCAAGCTTCAAAAAGACGAAATTCCCGCAGCGGTTCAGCAGTTCATTCTTCCTGCGGATACCAACGGCGATGACGTGGTGACCAAAGAAGAACTGCAGGCTTCCCGACAACGCCAACGACTAGGTGGTCGCCCCGCCGGAAGTGGGGGAAAACAATGAAAAGTGATTTTATTAAGTGGCAACGGGGAATTTTGGTGATCCTGATCTTTGTGTGCTGTAACACGCGAATCTGCGCTCAGCAGCGTTGGCTTGAAAAGAGCGGTTTTGGATTGATGTTCCATTACGAGGCATTCAAGAACCATAATTCAGAGTCTTACAACAAGGCGATCGATTCATTCGACGTTGCCCGGTTTGTTACGGCGATCGAAAGTACCAAAGCGAATCACATCATCTTTGTCATTGGTCAGCATTGGGGAAAATACTGTGCGCCCAACAGTGTCTACGAAAAATTACTCGGCGTGGAAAATGGCGTGTGGACATCTAAGCGTGATTTGATTATGGAGATCGGTCAGGAGCTGGCGAAACGGGACATTAAGCTGATCCTCTACATGACCGCCCGGGCGCCGATGCGTCATTATAAAATCATTCAGGCGATGGGCGATACTCTTCCCAGTATTGACGGGAAGCCAACTGGACCCCATGTGGATCCGATGTCGCACCCCCGGAAAGTCAAGGGGTTTTTGCGTAGTGAAAATCAAGCACCCAATCCGACATTTCTTAAGAACTGGGCTGCAGTGTGTGGTGAGTGGTCAAAACGTTATGGCACGTTGGTAGCGGGTTGGTGGTTCGATGGTTACAAGACGGAGATGAAAGATGCGTATGAGTCGCTGAGGAAAGAAAAATACAATATCGACACATGGGTTGCCGCGGTTCGATCCGGTAATCCGGCGACCGAGCTCGCTTTCAACGCGGGCGCCCACCCCATTCTATCCCTTTGTACCACGGGAAAATTATGCCCACATCAGACGTTTACTTCAGGTGAAAACCACGGTTTTCACCAACGACTCAAAAAGGGTCTGGGCAAACCGTTGACTCCGCAGAACTTTCCGTCACCACCTGGAGTGATCTGGCATCTGCTGTTACCTGTGAGCGATGGATGGGGAGCAGGAACCACCTCCAGATTTGAGCACGCATTACTCCGAGATCGGGTGGACACGATTAATTCGCAAGG
>Ga0208879_1001915_pt1 | contig 18977 bp, 25 predicted proteins | sample Knorr_S15_td_Bot_FD_185605 | JGI IMG/M metagenome (GOLD analysis project Ga0208879, IMG submission 185605) | Marine microbial communities from Southern Atlantic Ocean transect - Knorr_S15_td_Bottom_ad_5009_LV_A (SPAdes) (version 2) | ecosystem: Environmental > Aquatic > Marine > Oceanic | place... | reverse complement strand
ACGAGAGTCGTCATACCCCGACGGTATTCAGGCGGAAGACGGCACGCTTTTCATCATCTACGACCACCAGCGTTACACACTCAACCGCGCCGGAGAGCGGGGAGTGGGCTCCGTACAGATTGCCGTGTTTAGGGAAGAAGACGTTCGCGCCGGCAAGCCGATGTCGGATGAGCTGAGGCTTAAGATTGACGTTACCCGCTTACGAAAGGACCCATGAAATCCTGTGTCGATTAGAATGGCGATGTAGGGCGAAATACGCCGCTTGCAGTAAATGCTCTACAAGCAGAATGATGCCTGGGCATGAACACTCTGCGTCAAGGCCAACGAGTACACTGCCACGGCCCGTGGAACACAACCAAGCTGATTTGGAGACGGAGATACCTAGACATCCTACATTACGCACGATAATTCACACGTCTTCTGCATAGTTATCTATTGGTACTTTATCCCCAACATTATAACCATCTTTTAGGTCAAAATAATACTGCTCGCCCATGTTCAGTCTCCAAAGACCTTATCAAAACAATCATTGCAGGTGCTTGACATTAATAATTCTCTTTGCCAATCTTCAATGTCGTAAAGTGCGTCTTGGATATACTCACCATTTTCCCAAGCCTCAAAACCATTTTCTCTGACCTCGAAGCTGTAGCTTTTTTTACAGTGTTCACATTCAATAGTTTTTTTAATGAGTTCTCGGCTCATAATCATACTCCCATTTTCGTATTCTCTTTTCGATCATGTTTCCATTAAACACTCTCAGCTCTAGATAGAGCAAGCTTAAAAAACCTGCCTTTTCGGAAATAGTGATTTTAAAAAACGTATACTGTATACGTTTTGTGTTGCCAAAATCACCCAACGTATTGGCGTTTCTTGTTCAACAGTCCCTCATCGCCCATTTGGGGTATTCCTACTGATGGACCATGACGGTCTATGACGGGGAATGCCTTGTTTTGTAGGGTTTGTGTTTTTGCTGACGGAACATGAGGAGCTATGAGTGACGGTTCTGCCCCCACAATGGGAATGCAGTCATGACGATACCTTGTCCAGTGCTGAGGCGTTTGTCTTCGCTCATTATCACGCCGCTTTCTTTGATTATGCTACACATTTTTTGATGCAAACCATTCCTTGCTGTCAGCGTTGAACAAAAGATAAACAGCATAAACTTGCATACATAACTGCGCGATACTTATTAAACCCATTACGCCCTGTTCCAACATCGCCGCTAATGTAGGTATAAACATAAATATACCTGACACCAAGTTAACAGTGATTATCCATTTACAAATAACACTTTTTTTTCGACTAGTCAGTAAAACTAATGCACCTATAAAAATAATAATAAGAAACTGAAATCCTGCTACAGCATAAGCAGCATCACCGCTTAATCCCAAATCATTATGCATGAGCGCAGCCAGTTCATCTGACATCAAAGCACTTTGTATAATACCCAAAATCAAAGAACCTAAAAACAATTGCTCAAATAACTTAATTGACTTAGGCATTTCCATAGTATTCTCCAGTTTGTCCGATCGTTCTCGGTGCGATTCATAGAGAGGGGGGAGGCTACCCTGTCGGGCGTTGGACGTAACTATATTTTTGCCAGGACTAACTGCTTCCCTCTTTTCGATAGCGCGCCGTTTTCCTCCTACCAGGGACACGAAGGCGCAATGCTTACATTTTACCTGATTGCCGATCCATTCCGCGCCGACATTCAGCTCAGCACCGCAATTATCACATAAATAGTCAATCCCCATGTGTGAACTACTCCATAATTAATTAAATGCGCTCAAAACAGTGTTCTGGTATCATATATTACTACCGTATTATATCGAAATTATTTATTTCATAATTTCTTTAAATCAAAACTGTTGGTTCGTTTCCCAACTGGGCGTACTTCACCAAATACAAATTCCGGATGTGCCATGAACAGAATCGCAAAACAAACCCGTCCTCAAACGGTTTACGTATTAGCCGATAATAGTACTTCAATGGGCGGAGAAAAGGCAAGGGCAGCAACGGAGGGCGTTCAGGAAATGCTCATGGAATGCCAATCACGCGGGCCCAGCGGCAAAGACCGCTCATACTTCAGATTTACATATATCGAATTTGATGCACTGGCTACGCTCATCCATAATGACGTTCCAGTTCGACATATAGATCCGGACACGATCTCCCTTATGGGCAATGGTGGCATGACAAATATTACTCGTTGTTTGGAGCTTGTGTTATCAGATCTTCGAAGGAAGAAAATGGAAATTGAGTCACATCCGGAGCGTGCAGAGCATCCAATCCCATTGGTGATGCTATTTTCCGATGGATGTCATAATAAAGGGCCCAAACCTGAGCCGGTAGCACACCAAATAAAATCGTTACGGATTGACGACACACCCATCAACATCGTAGTAGCTTCTGTGGACATTGGAGAAGACCGTCCGGATGAGGTGCTTCTATCAGAGTTAGCTTCCGACGGCCTTTATATATCGATTAAGAATGTTGAAGCGTTAACTAACTTTCTTTCGTCGGTTGGTAGTTCTGGCGCCTCTGGTCCAGAGGAAATCAGAAGAATAATCGAAGACCTCTAATTAATTTTGAGCCGATCGCTATGTTTTCATTTATCACTTTCTCAAAGTGTCTGTTGTTGTGGACTTTTAGTACTGGCTTTTATTGCGCATCGATTATCAATGGGCATGTTTATAGTACTGAACGAAGTTTTAACGACGAAAACAAAACCCCACAACAAGGAATAGAAAAGGATGTGGCTATCTCAGACGCCTCGCGCCACCACGGAGAGCGAGGGGGAAAACCAACACCCGATCTCGTCGAAAGCGATAATATTTCAGGTTGGCTTGCCAACGTTATTGAGAAGTTTAATAGTGCAGTAGTACCTGCAATTGTGTTGTTAGCAGCGATTCCTTACTTTTTCGTGTCACTATATGTCGTATACAAGTCGCGTGCCATCTTGAATTGGTTTAGTAAATCCGAAAAAGAAATTACTGACTACAATCCACAAACACCTATGGCCACTTGGCCCAAAGGTCTGTCAAGTGACAACACTAATGCTAAGAGTCTCAAGGAACCGACTTTTTTTGACGCTACTGATCCGATTCAGTCCTTACTAAGATCGACAAGCACTGAGCGCCCTATAGGTGTCACCGCATTTCAGGATGGGAATCTAGATTTGAATTGCGGGGGTAAGATAAGTCTGTTGAGCCTTGCTGGGCCAGTAGGATCCGACAAATCTGATCTCAATCAAGATGCAGCATTGGCTTGGAGCTCCAACGACCCACATACTGGTGCGCCGGCCTGGATAGTTGCTGTAGCAGACGGTGTAACATCGTCGAGATCCTCCGAACTCGGTTCTAAATTTGTTGTGCATGAAGCATTAAACCTAGTACTAAAGGGCTATGACGATAACATACCCGAAGAACAATTAGGGGAATTCGTTTTTCGCGAAATCCAGAAGAAATTTTTATGGGTCGGCGAAGAACTTAAAAAACATCCATTGAAATACATGCCTTCAAATGAATACGAAGCGACGTGGAAAAGAAATATTAAGAAAGGTACACTGCTGCAAACAACCCTAGCTTTAGCGTGGGCCAAAGACGATCGGTTCTACTATGCCTCACTCGGTGATTCAGGACTTGTACTATATTCGGATGGAGCGAACCCTCGATTAAGACTAAAAGATTGTGACTTGGACACAAATAAAGTTGAGGCATTTGGACCAAATGGTGGTTATCACAAAACGCTTCTTCAAACGGACACTGTCAAACTGAATGAGCCTTGCGTTTTGATTTTATGTACTGATGGCATTTTGAGGGGGTTCAAGAACGACCTATCTTTCTTGCAAAACTGTGATATACGTAAACAACTATTGAATCTATGTGAAGGCAATAGTAAGGGAAAGGAATTCGACGATAACTTGACCGTAGTGAAAGTTGCATTCACCCCCATTATCAGAAGACGGTCATGAAACCCCTTACTAATATTAACGCGAAGAAACTTGCCGGTTGTGAATGGTGGATTCACAAACGGTTATTTCGATTTAATGATTATGACCGTAACAATCTCGGCGTTCCTCCATGGCACGCCGGACGCGAAGGAATTGCTTATCCTTTATTAAATGCTGAAGGAAAAACATCCCTTTATCTCAAGACCTTCAAAAAAACTACTGAGACTAGAAGAGCCAGAACAGATTGGTTGATAAATCAGTCGCTGGTGAGCTGCAATGATCGCTTCGCGGCCGCACCATTATGTTGGGTGGACACACGGCAATTCAAATCCCCTGAAAATTGCGCGTTTGAATTTGAGGGATACTTATCGAAAGCCGCTAAAGGGGAATCTTGGGAAGAGGTTCGGCTATTTCTGGATCAGGAAAGCCTAAACGCGGTTTCAATGGACGTTCGCTTATTGTGGGTGAAACATCTAATAGAAACGCTCGCACTTTTAGAGAAGCTGGGAATTTGTCATGGCGATCTATCGCCCACCAATATAATTCTTACAAACGACTCTGATCTAGGAATTGTTGAATTAGCTCTTATCGATTTTGATGCATTTGTACCCCCAAACGGGCATAGTGTGCCTGAGTTCATACCGAAATTAGATGGTGGAACATATGGTACCGATGGCTACTGTCCTAAGGATCTATGTGAAAGTAGCGAACGTGGAGAGGATGCTATACCATATTCAGATAAATTTGGACGTGATGCTTTAATTCTCGAACTCCTGCTCTACACCGGGCAGAAATGGATGGTGAACCAACCTTCCTCTAATTGGGATTTAGATAGATTAAATAGGCGGCTTGCTGCAAAGCAAAAGAGTTGTTCGCCAAAATATCATGCATTATTCGAATATCTAAATCAGCGAGATCTTTTTGGCATCAAGGAAAACGAACGATTTAGTTCAATTGAACTAGCAGAATCTGTAACGATCGAAGTGTCTGATCCCAAATTAACACAGGCCACCACTGGTCCTCCGATCGATTTCGTCAAAAATGCAGAGTTTGAAGGTTTCGATCCCGATGGCGAGGACAAAGTCGACCACCGCCCCCCCGTCACGGACCATCAAACTCGGGAGCAATCCGAACTACGACGAATCATAACTAATATCGATGACATGCATCCCTTGCTCGCGATTGGCGTCTTTACTGCAGTATTAATCCTCCTGGGGATATTATTGACATTTTAGTGTGCGAAGCACGATTCAAATTGAATTCGTCTATCGATCACATTATTTCTACATTAACCAAGTAAATCGTTTTAAGTTATCGGCTGAAACGGCGGAAATGATTCCAAGTCCGCAATCATCGCTTCTAACAATCTAATCCCAGTTCTCCATTCCCGGCTGCAACAAGGTGCTCACCCAAGCCTTTTGGCGTGGGGTCATTCTAGACCAACTTTCTATCAGTAAGGCCACCGTTTCACTCAGCGTCGGATTTGCCACTGTATTTGCCACTACTTGTTCAGCAGATTTGTCTAACACCTCGGTTTTTATAGAGTAATACGAGAACCGCTCGAGTCCCTCCTCGCCCATTACAACCGGACGGATCCCGATTCTGAGTTACAGAGGACGAACGATTCATTCCCCTCGGTTACACTGTTGTTAAAAAAACACGATCATGTGGTTGCATCAGTTGAAGACAAGTCAGTGCAGCAAGAGCCAAATCGAGCGATGGCTTGCAGTTTGGCGTACACGGAAGATGACAGATTAGCGATTGCCCCGACGTATAACTCTTGGTATCGATAAGCTGGAATTGTCCATCGAACTCCCATGCAAGCTGTAGCGTAGCCAATGCGTCAATATTTTCCTCCCCGACACTGGCGACTGACTTGTAACAACAGGGTGGATAGCCCAGTAAGTCGCCGAACTCGCATTCGTGTGGATGGTTTGACCTATCAAGGTCACGGGCATGTACAGCATCGCTGGCATCGTCTGCGACGAAGAAGTAGCCATCTTCGTCAAAGAGAATGAACAGGTCGAAGCGGGTTGCCCACGCTTGCAATGAATCACGGGGTGATCCGTAACCGGATCGCATTTTAGATCGGATCACTCTTTTGTCCGTTGAACAAAATTGCAGTAGATCAACGGCAAAGGAGTCGGGCGCCGTAGTCCACGGGGCATGTGTGAGCAGATCCGTAAGCATTGCTGTCATTAGTGCCGCTTCCATAGCATAACTAATTGATTGATTCGCTCGTCCTCAACGATCTCAAACGCCGCCGCAAGTGCCGCTCGCTTCGAAGCCTCATTAGACTTTCGCATGTGGGCATAGAGTTCATCGTACTCGCTTTCCTCACACGCCATGCGATAGGCAATCCGACCAATCCCTTTACCCTGAGCGTGCTTGTTCAAGAAAATTTGAATTGACGCATGTTTCCCGAAAGGTTCCTCATCAATCATGTTGATAAAAACCCTACCCGCCCTTTTGCCATTACAGAATATGTGCCAAAAGTGACCTCCTAGGCTACCACCGGTCATCTTGCTTCCCTTTCCTTCACTCAGCGTCACTGAAGATTCTCTGACCTTGTTCTCCGGTGTACGAATTGATTGTACTTTTGGCTTAGGGGTCGGCCGGCTACGGCGTACCTTACTTCTCGAAGTCCCCCGTTTCGTTTTTCTTCTTTCCTTAGCCATTTTGGGTCCTCCGATCTCGTAAGGAAAACCGAGGCGACGCGACGGCGAGGCAGTAATCGATCTTTTCCACCGAACTCTGCCACAATTCCGCAGGGAAGAACCCCGGCGAAAGTCCAATTGCCACGTCTTCAATTCGCTCAGCCGACATCGAACTAGACAACTGAAGAAAAATGTCTTGAATTAACGCAATAATGTCACTCAGTGGCGGATCGTGGGATGCGATGTGATCTCGCCAGTCGGAATCACCATCGTACCTATTATTGAAATAGTCCATGTCGATGTGGAGTAGAATTGGCCCATCAGATGGTTGGCTAAGAAGCCGGTCAAGCTCGAATTCCTTGTGATATCTGCCTAATATTCGGGTTTCATTTGTTGTTGCGGACTCACGGACGGAGAGTGACGGTCGCCGTACCCCAGGCCGCAAGAGTTGATCGGCCATGTTTGTGGCACACAGGACACCGACACATGGCTCTGGATTGCGGGCGTTCCGTTGAGCTAGGTGTAAAAACGTCACGTTCTCGAATTGATGAAGAAATGGAGCCATATAACTTCCCACGCCAATTGCCCCACTCATAATCGACGTGCGCACGCTTAGTTCGTCATCTAGACGTACCTTCTTTGACGTGAGCAAGTCGTCAAATCCATCCTCGTCACTAGTCAGTAACGGGTTCATAAAATCGGTGTGATCATCCAAGTGGAGAATTGTAATGCTGGATGGTGCTTTTCCGTCCCGACGCAACTTGCTGGAAAGCCAGTGGGTCCAAGAAAACAGCGTCCAGTTGTCGTGAAGACTAAGGAGGAACTGACGGTGACATTTGTGCCGTGAAAAGATACTTGGAACCGTAACGTCACCCCACCAACTCAAACCGTCGTCTAATCTTGGATCGATGTATATTGCAGGGTCGTCGGGTCGTTCGAGTACGATCTCCCATTGTGAATCGAGACGTGTCGCTGTAGGCAGCAAATCTCTAAAATATTCGAGCAGAAACTCTTCTCGCTCAACTTCTCCATGCGGAAGCGCAGAAATGGGTACGTGAACCACTATTTCATGCGTCATAACTGCTCACCTGTCGATTCTGGGTTTAAGTTACTTTCTCGTAAGACTGTCGCAACGCTGAGACAAGCGACGTGCCTGCCGCGGTTAAAGAAGTCTTTTGAAGTGTGGGGAATGCCTCATTTAACTTCGAAACAATGATGCCAACTTCGTGACGAGCATTGCTTTGCACTTCACCTTCCGTGGAATGTGAGATGTGGATCCACCACTGCAGCAACCCGCAAAACACGTAAACAGCGTGAAGCAATCCGCTAGGTGGTCTTGGTTCTGCACGCCAGGGCGAATGCACGAAGGGAGCATCCACGGTAATCAATGGCACACTTGCTTGTAAAAGATAGAGTCTTTGATGTCGATGTTCGTGAATCAGGGAATCCGCAACATCGTAGGCGTTCAATAATCCACCATCCTGACGCAGCGATATGTACAAGCAATGTGGAACCGCATTGTCGCTGAAAGAAACCGCCTTGTTTGGATGTGCAGTGGTGTCATGAATAAGCTGGATTTCAGGGCTAAGCCATCGCATCTCCTTGATCAAGTCTGGATTCCAGTCCCCAATAAGGTCGAAGGCTTCCCGCACTATGACTTCACACTTTCGGGCAAATTCGCCTTGCTCGAAAACAATTGTGTGCCCAAACGGAAGTCGCAACATTTCGTCCTGTCGGTTAATACGAATCCCAGATGGGATTCCATTTTTTACCCACTCACGGATCGTCGAAACGTATTCGTCTTGTTTGCAAATAGGATCACCGTCGATAGTCTTCGGAATGCCTCCAGTAAAATATTGCTCGCTGAGGGAAATCCAAAATACGATAGAAGGTTGTACCGACACTTCAAGTTGTCGGTGTTCGTGTGCTTCCGCCAGTTCATCGACAAGCGCCCTAGCCTCTGTATTTCCCTTTGCGCCGAGTGCAGCGATGACGGATCGAAGCCGTTGACGTTGGTGGGTCGATTCTGCATAGTAGAGTCGATGTAGCAGGTCCTTGTTAAAGACGTGATCATCAAAACAACTAACTTCATCACAATCCAGTACAAGTTCCGCCGACTTTGGTGAAGGGGTTATAGTTAATGTATCTTTTACTCTCTGCTTCGCATGTTGGATCAACGCCAGCATCTCGGAACAGTAGACGGTTGGGTTTCCGAACCCGGTCTCGGAATAGCGGTGCGGGACGCAGCCGCCACCACAAATCGACACCACCGGACACCTGCGACATTCGAGTGACAATCCCACCAACGAAAGCAATTCTCTGTGGACGTCAAGTGCCTCCGATGACGCTACGTCGAAGATTGAGTTCTGCTCCAAGTCCATCCCAAGTGATGTTGCGCCGTGCTTAGTTATCTTCAATATGTCTAGGTCGTGATATGTGCCATCTGTCTCGATGGTAAGTAGACTTACATCGCCGAGTCCGAAGGAATCTGTTGTGCCTGGCAATCCAGCAATCGCCTCTAGCAGGTTGTCAAAGGTGCGAATTCGCATGTGCGGGTAGTGATCAAACCACAAGTCAAACAACGTAAGCAGCCAGTCTTTGTACAACGTCGGGTGCGTATCACGTCCGGGGGGTGGCGTGACATGAGTTGCGTCAGGAAGTAGGAAATCCAGATTCGGTGGTTCTAGTTCACAGAAAAAATCAAGAAGCCGCTGTGGTGGTACGGACGGGTCGATGACACAGATCAGACCTGAGTAAACTTTAGGAAATCCACGGAGAAGGCGTATCGCATTGAAGGTGGCCGGAAATGAACTTTTTGACTTGTGGTCCAAGCGATGAAGGTCGTTCGCCACTGCAGGCCCATCGATACTTATCGACACTCCAATTCCGTGAATCTGGAAGAGACGAAGATCAGAGTCCTTCAATAAAGTACCGTTTGTCTGGACTGCTGCATCCACCGTTGTACCAGGGCGAACTCGATCACGTATCTCGATGGTAGCGTCAACGATTCTCTCTGATCCCGCCAAGAGCGGTTCGCCACCGTGAAATACCAGTAGCAGTTTTTCCATGCCGGTTTTCTCAACGTACTCTGCGATTCTCTGGGCGAGTAAGCCGACAGTTTTTTTGCTCATGATCGTCGGCTGCGAGCGCCATGATTGATCGGCGTGTTCGTACATGTAGCAATAGTCACACGCCAAATTGCATCTTGAGGCGATCTTGACTAAAAACGATGTGATTAGAGGGGGCGATTGTTCGAGCATGTTTGATTCGCTTGAAAACGAAAAAAAACTTGTAGGTAAGGCTCGCGTGCTGATGACCTGCCGAGCGACACTATCATGAACGACTGTGGCGGTGGTGCATTCGGTCGTAGCTGGTGATGGCTGCCGCTGCGCCCTCCGAGTCATTTAGTTTGTCGTGTACTCGTCGCAGAGCGGGGTGTTCCGGCGTGGCATGCTTCCAAACTTCGGTAAGCTGGTCATCCGCAAGTTGTTGTAGTGACTGTTCGTCAACAATTTTGTCAATTGGCATTGGCGTTCTCCTATTTCATTACCGAGGCTTAAATTAACAGCTTGTCGGGTTGATGTCAAGTTGCGCGAGCGTTCGTCACCCAAGCCTTTTGCCGCGGGGATATTTTAGACCAACTTTCAATCGGTAAGGCCGCCGTTTCACTCAGCGTCGCATATGCCCCTACATTTACCCCAAACTGGGCCGGGGCTGCGAGACCACAACCAGCCTTCAGGTGATCGTCCGTGATCTGCAGGTCGTAATCGAACGTATGTGAAATCGATCCGGATGCCGGATAGTGGAAATATTTCGACGGTCAGCCAAATCGTATTAATTAAGTACAAACCCGACTACGTAGCAACTTCCTAACTTTTTTTGGGGGGAAAATCGATTGACTTTCTTAAGGCAGGTACATAGAATACCACCACTTAAGCGATGGAACATCCCGCTTTCGTCTGAAACCTAGAACAAAATCTACGTGAACCACCTTAGAGATAGAGGCAGTAGAATCGCGTCGGAACTCAGTAAACTGCACTAAGGTGCGGGAATTCGGCGAGAAGGTTAGAGTTATCAACGTTGAACTCTGAAAACGCCCGTGACGAGCACGAGGTTCGGGAGATCAACGTTAGATTTAGACAGAACCACCACAGTGAATAGCACTGGGTGAAGAAAATCGCTGCAAGCAATTTTGAGCGGCGATGTTTTAAGAGAGTACATGGGCAGAAGTCCATGACTCAGTTCTTAACACAGGCAGTCCGCGGACTCGCCTGTCATGGCCCTCCCCTCGGTCGTGTTTAGATTTATGCACACTCGGGGGTTGGTGCTATTTTTAACCAACAGGCTGGGAGTCAGCCTTTATATTAGGATTTTAAGGAGAAGATAGATGATAATTGAAATGGTAGTTGGGGCAGCAATTGTTCTGATATTTTTTAGCCAAGATTGTCCAGAGCCAGAGCCAGAGCCAGAGGACAATACACTGATAGAACGGCATAGGGAGACGCTGGAATTTCTTCAGAACCGTCTTTGCAAAGAGTTATTCATCATAGATAGTAATATTTGGATGATGGATAGAGCAGAGCCGTTCTTCACGCACTTGGTCGATGCTTGCAAAGCTAACGGGTCAAAAGTTCTGTTACCTGCGTGGCAATTTTACGAAATAGTTAACAAAAAAAACCAAACGAAATGGGGAAATCATAGTAATTTTTCCGCTCGGCGTGCCGAACAGAGGATTGAAATATTTCAGAAGCATGACGTCATCGTAATTGAAGACATCTCTGATAAATGGCTAAATAATATCAATTCCGATTCGATACTTTTGCAGGAAGCAAAAGAAGTTTCCGATCAAGGGAAGTCCTGCACAATACTGACTGCCGACAGGGAACTGCGTATTCGGATTCGTGAAATAACTAAGGACAAGAACCTGTGTGAAGTTCTTTCCCTAGATGACGTCCTCCTATGTGAGCATATTGATTGTCCGGCTAGTACAGAAAGGTTGAAGAAATATCTGGAAAGTGACAGGCCAGCCACATGGTGGATGGAAGAATGATCTACAATCCGTTGATCCTATAGGCTCTAATCTGCTTAAACTTTTCTGTTGCTTGACTCTGAGCTCGTGGTATGTTCTGGCCTAGCTTCTTCAAAAATTCTCTGAGAGGAAGATATATAGGGGGGTAGAGCGAGTTGGGATCCCAGGGGTGCTTCGCTCAAGCTTGCGACGGAGCCACTTTTGTACGAACTGACATCCAGTGCGACTTTCTATTACGCCGCTAGCGTCATGATTCATTCGGTTTGCTATCGCCGACCCGCCGCTAATTTGATACTATTCTGCCACACCGATAACGTAGGAATCACCAGACGAAAGGTAGGGTAGAGATGCACTATGCTTCTTTGTGGTATGCTATGACAGCATTTGTAGTTTGGGTAATATCGGCCTTTGCGGGGAGCGGTATTACGTTATATGACTTTTCCCAAAATGCCTTCTACGCCGGTTTGGTTGGGTCGGTTGGGTTAGCTATCGAAAAGGCCATACACATCAACCGGCCTGGCGACTTAGTGAGGGATGATGCTGAACTTCGCGCGATTCGGGAGGAGTTTAGAACGGCAGAGTACGAAAGAATCAACGCCGCCCGCCGTCGCGCGGAACGACCATGGTGAAACCCAAGCTGGTTGATTAGAGGCAACTGATTAAACAAGACCTCCTTCGTGTTAATCCAATATCCAACAATGTCCTCGTAGCACTACCAGGGATTATCGAACAACTGATTATCACCCACACCGATAACGCAGGAATCACCAGACGAAAGGCAGGGTAGCGATGAATCCGGAATTTACAAAAGCTGTAGGCATTGTTGCGGGTCTACTGTTTGTCTCGTTTATTGTATGGACGATGAGCAGCTCTGACGTAATTTTCGTGAGCAGCGGCACATCAGAACCTCCCAACTTGTACGAGCTAACCCGACAAACGGCAGAAAACACTAGACATATCTTTTGGTTGCTTTTTGTTGGTTTTGCCGCATGGTCATTCCGGTCGTACAAAACCGGGAAATGAGCAGCCCTTCTGCAGCATGCCCATGTAAGTTAGATAAATGTTTCTCTTTATGTTTTAAGGGTGTCACCTCAGGACAGGGAGTTTGCCGAAGAAGTATCAGTGCCGATGGATATGAAGGCGAAGAATCCCCAGATTTTGCAATCATCGTCCACAGTTTCGTTGACGAGTTCTTCGTCGAAGTGCCATAAAACAGTCTCGTCGTTCCACTCGTCGTCTAAGTTGATTTCGTAGTCGTTCATATCGTGTTTCCTTTGAGTAGTTGTTGGCAGTTCTCGTGACTGCCTTCTGTCCTTCACACACGTACAACCGTTCCCGCATGCAATGAGCAGCCCTTCTGCATCATGCCCATGACGATCTGGTTTTCTCCTGGGCTATCCGTCTCGATTATTTCCCCTGATTCACGCCAGACCATATACCGCATACCCGGCGTTGGATAAATAAAGTTCTGCGCGTCTCGGTTCTCTTCCGTGTGCCCTGTCATGGTGAAACCCCCTCTAGAAAATCGATCCCAAAAAAACGCACCTTATTGATCACCCTCTAGAAATCGACGTGTCAAAACCGGACGAAAACGCCACAAACCCTATAAAACACCTTTCTAGATGGCTGGTAATGATCCATTGGAAAAACAAGGCCACATGATAATTAAGAACAAGCAACATCTTTGGAATCGATCAATGAGCAGCCCTTCTGCAGCATGCCCCAGCAGAGAAAGCACGATATTATTTTATTTGAAAAGTAGGGTCGATTTTGCAAATAAAATAATATTGATATGTATCCTTTTCGGTACTGCATTTGATACGTAAGTAGCGCTGGTAATGATCCATTGGGGTAGGGTCTGAGGACTAAATATCCATCTAAGCTGCTTTGACTATTCGATCCGTCGCGGTTTCCGGGTATGCCGGGTGTGCTTCACGGTATCTCCGCTAGCGGCTTCGATCACTCACCATCACCAGCAGAGCGTCCTTGACGCACTCGGGAAGATCCGCCCAGACTTGTAACAGTGCTTGGAGTTTTGGGTCATGAACGTCCGGAAATGCGTCGGATTCTGCGTCGCCCATTATAACATCAGTGATTTTCCACTTAGAAACAGCCCTTAGTTCGAGTCCCTCATCGCCCACTTACACCCATGCACAAAAAGCTTGTGACGGATCATGATGGTCTATGACGGGGAATGCCTGTTTTTGTAGGGTCACTGTTTTTGCTGACGGAGCATGAGGAGCTATGAGTGACGGTTCTGCCCCTACATTTGCCCCAGCTTGGTCCAGGGCTGCGAGACCACAACCAGCCTTCAGGTGATCGTCCGTGATCTGCAGGTAATGTTTCTGCGCTATTCTCTCCGAGTTGTTCATCCAGTAAGCGACAACATGTAATGGGTGCACATCGTTAAGTTCCGTTTCACAGGTGGAACGTAGATTCTGAAGCACTCGGGGCCATTGAAGCAATCCAGCCTTACGAATCGCTCTCACCACTGGAGTCCGCAGGTTCATTTTACGTGACTTAAACCGGTTAGTGTCAATATGCTCGTATCCCTCTAGCACATACTCCGCCCCCTCGGGGGCCAAGTCCCACGCCTCTTCCATGTATGGAAGTAGTTGAGGGAACAGTGGAACCTTACGGTAATCATCCACTGAAGCGTTATGTCGAGTCTTGATGTTTGGCACCATCATGTACCCCGGTTCATCGTTCAGAACATCTCCAAAGTGGACATCTTCCCACCGGAGGCTCACAGACTCACTGGGGCTTCTTAGACCGCCGTAGCGCGCCAGCGCTACAAAGGTTCGCAACTGCCTACAGGGCAGGGCCTCCAGTAACTTGTTGGTCTCCTCCACAGACACAGTATACTCTCGACTCTTGTTAGACAGGTTGCAAGTCTCAATGTCAGCGAAGGGGTTTTCGGTAATGACACGCTTCTTAATGGCACCATTGAAAAACTGGGTTGAGATGCTGCAATGCTTGTTCACCGTAGCCGCCGCGAGACCGCCTCCTCCCTTCTTGCCATTGATTTCCAACTCCTCTCTGAACTCCACCGCGTCAGATGGCGTTATCATTGAGAGCATCGTGTCGGCACCCAGGAAGTCAATCAATCGCGCCGCAGTGTTAGCCCATTTGATCCGTGTTTCTGACCCAGCTTGTTTCCGATTGTCACGGTAGTACTCAATCCAATCTTCTAGCGTGTAACCATGCGCATTACCAATTAGACCGTTAATAGAAAGTTGCTTTTGAATATCTGGATCTAGGTCGTTGAGCCATTTGACTAGCTCCGGACTCAGCGCCACACCTAGTGCGCTATATTCTAACAATTCATTAAGTCGCACCTGGAAGTGTTTGGCTACCTTTATTGAGCATCTTCCTAGTGACACCCTCTTTTTCACCCCTCGAGCGTCGCGCCAAATAAGTCTTTTGGAGCTTTTCGACGTATTTTCGATCCATGAACTACGTGACATGTTGACCTCCGTTAGCGTTGAGTTGATTTCCTATTTGTTGGCCGCCGGTTGTTATATCATATGACATTACCCAGTTGCGTAACTCATCTGGCGAAAACAATACACGGCCACCTATTTTCTTATAGGGCAGAGAACTTTCCTTCATTAGGCGTTCGAGTTTTGAAACAGACATCGAAAGTAATTCGGCTGCTACATCTTTGCAGACTAGTATCCTATCCCTAACTGGTATATCTGTTTTCTCGTTTTTATAGACACTCACGTTCACCCTCCCGCTCTACCATAACGATGTGGACCCGGGCACAGCGTCCTCTCTTGCGTTCGCAGGTTATTAACTCGGCTTTTTCCAGGTCATGGAGCGCACGGTACACGGATTTGGACGACAGCCCAAACTCTTGCTTCACCCGCTTAGGGCGAACCTTCAGCGCCTTGCCCTTTTTTTCCATACCGGAAATGTGCCATAAAAACAAACCCAGCGCCATTGCGCGTTTTGGCAACGGCCAACACCTTCTAAGCCATTCGCAGGGGACAGGCCCTTTGATAAAAGGGCCCAGTTGCCGCTTCTGCGCAGTGGGTTTCTTTTCTATTTCCTGCGTAACCAAGTCGGTCACCCTAAATTCATTTATTGCTATCATTATTTAACCTCCTTTTCTAGTATGTCCATTACCAAGTCCCATATTTCCTTAGCCTTGCCTGTCTCAGGCAGGAACCTCTCACCGGGCATATAGATGTCGACGTCCGTGGATACTGAAAATCCACTTAATACGATCTCCGAGGCTGTCGTCATGATGGCGGCGTGGGTGTTTGTTCAACGGCGCTACGCGAAGCTGTTGAATCGGCAGTGTGCAAGAGTAAATCTGGCATAATTGAAAATGCCTCCTAAAGAGAACCGAGATGATAGAAACGCAAAACGCCCGGCAAACACAGGAAATGTGTGTGCTGGGCGTTGTTACGTGAGAGGTATGATTGCTCTCACTTTATCATGCCGCAAAAAGGGCGATTATTTAGGTTCCAGAGCGTCTCACTTGCCAGAGCGTCTCACTCCCCATGGCGTCGCGGAGGATCTTGGCGGCGGAGGCGGGGAGCTTGTCGGCCTGGACAGAGAGATACGTCCGTTTCGCGAGATGTTTAGCCGCAGCGTCTGAAAGCTCCGTTAGGCTGTAGAGACTAATCTCTCCCTTATGCTTACTGAGTCTCTCGGCAGCAGCGTCGGAGAGGATCGTTAGGCCGGCGAGGTTAATCTTTCCCGTATGCTTACTCAGACTTTCTGCCGCCGCATCCGAAAGGCTCGTTAGGCCGCCGAGGTGGAGGTCTCCCTTGTGCTTGCTGAGGATTTCCGCAGCAGCGTCTGCCAGACTAGTTAGACCATATAAGCTTAGGTCACCCTCATGCTTACTAAGGCTTTCCGCTGCCACATCGGACAGGCTCGTTAGGCCGTCGAAACTGAGAGAATCACCATTATGCTTGCTGAGGATCGCGTCGATCACCGAGGACAGAGGTGGTTCACAATTCGACAAAATGAATTCAATGAACGATTCCTGCCTTGCTCCACTTAATCTCAAATACCGTTCTGCCGCCAGGCCCATGAATTCTGTCAGGAGTCCGCTAAACGACTGTAAGCCAGCGGCAATGGCGTTCCAGACGTCACAATCCAAGGTATTCACCAGTTGGCTGAGGACAGTCGAACTGAACGACTGTGACCAGTCATCAGCCGTGGCGTCTGTCGATTGCAGCAACTCGATTGCCAGTTTGATGTTTATTGCGTCCTTAGACTTCAGCAGCTTTCGTATGTTTGCCGTTTGTTGTTTTGTTAACGCGGTCTCTCCAGTTCTTGCGGCTTTGCGAGCTTGTTGCCTTTTTGTCAGGACAGCTTTTTTTATCTGACGCTCTACTTCAGCGTTGGCAGACAGACGAGTTGCTCCAAGGCTTCCGGCTGCCGCGTCCGACAGGCTCGTTAGGCCGTGGAGGGAGAGTTTCTTTAAAACCCCGTGTTGGTAAACACCCTCATGCTTACTAAGACTTTCCGCAGCCGCGTCAGACAGGCTCGTTAGGCCATCGAGGCTGAGGTCTCCCTCATGCTTACTAAGACTCTCCGCAGTCGCGTCAGACAGGCTCGTTAGCCCATTGAGGCTGAGACCGCCCTTATGCTTGCTGAGACTCTCAGACGCTGCATCTGAAAGGCTCGTTAGGCCATCGAGGCGGAGGTCCTCAATTTGACGTTCTAGCGAAAAGTGGTCAACGAGACCCTCGTGCTTACTAAGGTTTTCCGCTGCTGCGTCCGAAAGGCTCGTTAGGCCGGAGAGAGAGAGGTAACCCTCGTGCTTACTAAGGCTTTTGGCCGCAGCATCTGAAAGTTCAGTTAGGTTATCGAGATAAAGACTGTCCACGTAGGAAACCCCCCTGGGCCTCGGAGTGTCCTCTTGACTGCTGACTAAGGCCGAGGCCAAAGCAATATGGCCCGGACCGTCCGACAGGCTCGTTAGGCCGGAGAGAGAGAGGTAACCCTCGTGCTTACTAAGGCTTTTGGCCGCAGCATCTGAAAGTTCAGTTAGGTTATTGAGATAAAGATATGTTCCCTCATACTTACTGAGGCTTTCGGCAGCCGCGTCTTCAATCGCTGTGAACTTGCTGAGACGCACGGAGTCTTCATCTGCCAGAAACTGCTCGGCAATCTCTTTGGTCAATACTTTCTTGTCGCTCATCTCAAATCCTCTCAATCACAATTAAACCGTCATACCCATAACCCTCCTCATCCTACCCTCTGACCGGCAGCGGTTCAAAGGGAAAATGGCGATCACTCCCCATGCCCAGCATCGCGGAGGATCTGGGCGGCGGAGGCGGGGAGGTTGTCGAGAGTGAGGGTGAGTTTGGAGTGCTTGGCGAGATGTTGAGCGGCGGTGTCGGAAAGGTTCGTTAGTCCGTCGAGGCGGAGGTAACCCGCGTATTTACTAAGGCTTTCCGCTGCTGCTCCGCACTTGGGACAGACAGAAGTCTTCATCTTGTTTCCTTTCATAACGCAAGCCAAGAGCCACCTACCATAGACACCAACCCACTACCGTTTAATTCGGTCGTTTTCACCTCCGCTCACTCAAAATCAAACCCCCCCGCCGAGACGCATCAACTCTTCTCCGTGTAGCTCCTTGTCGAAAAGTCGACAAAAGTCACCGTAAAGGCGGTCTGTTTGATTTGAAGTTGGTTGGAAATCTGTTAATTTGGGGGAAACTAGTTCAAAAGCTCTTTAGACGTAAAGGCATGCGACGCAACCATATTGCCCGCACATGTGTAGCACTCTTCTCAAAACACTTAAACAATAACACCATGCTCAAACTAGAAGACATCGCAATTGACTCGCTTATCGTCGGTCTAGAGCCAGACGCTATTGTGACGGTTCTCGCGCCTCGATGGTTAGGCGAGTCATTGCAAGTCACGTACCAACTACCCGATGGTACGCCAAAAACCCAACTGCTTAATCGTAGCCAAGAAGAACAACTCAGTTTATCCAAATCAGAACGACCCTTCTCGTTCGATGGGGATGCCGGGCAAGGAAAATGTAAGCACCCCTCATATATACCTACCTACATTTGTTATTTAACACCTGCTGGGGTAGTATGAATGCTTGCCATTTTCATAACCCCACTACTCATCCACCATGCCAGACCACGAAGACAGCCTCGGAGGTGAAACGCTTGACGGCGACGCGAAATCGGATCGTGGGGAACGGTCACTCGGTGACGGCTCTACGCTCGGAGGAGGCGATACTTCATCTCTCAGCGATACAACCGATGGCGAGGGAGAACACTTAGCTGCGGGCTTGCCTGTTATAGATCTAGGGGCACGCTTTGAGATTGAAGGTGAACTGGGTCAGGGTGGCATGG
>Ga0208879_1001913_pt1 | contig 18985 bp, 22 predicted proteins | sample Knorr_S15_td_Bot_FD_185605 | JGI IMG/M metagenome (GOLD analysis project Ga0208879, IMG submission 185605) | Marine microbial communities from Southern Atlantic Ocean transect - Knorr_S15_td_Bottom_ad_5009_LV_A (SPAdes) (version 2) | ecosystem: Environmental > Aquatic > Marine > Oceanic | place... | reverse complement strand
ATTGGATTAAAAAACTTAAAAAAGGTATTGAGAAAGATATAAAATATCCAAGCCCTAGATTTAAATCACATACAATAAAAAATGGAGTTCCAGCTTATTTGGAAGATTATTGGACGTGGAATTTGGTTTCAGAGTTTAAAGATTTTGTATTTAATTCACCAACTGCCCAAATTGCTTCTGAATTGATGTCGGCTAAAAAAATAAATCTTGTAATGGATAACTGGTTTTTAAGAGAAGCAGGTTCAAAATCATCAACTCCATTTCACCACGATATCACTTATTTTGACGTTGAAGGTACAATGTGCGTTCTTTGGTTACCGCTAGAACCTACAAAACAAGATGAAAGTGTTGCATGGGTTAAAGGTTCACATCTGTGGGACAAGCTTTTTTTAAGAGTCCATTTTTAAAATGGGATTGTACTTTAGGAGATTGCGTAATATTTGATATGCGAACACTTCATGGTACACTAAATCCATCTCTACCTACAAAAACACTAAGCCGTTACACCTTAAGGGTTGCAAAAGAAGGGACTAAAATTAATTATGCAGGAGATTGGACTAGCTATTCATACCGTAAAGCAATGCAAGAAGCTGGATATAAAAATGGAGACTTATTGGATGGACATTTCTTTCCACAGCTTTGGCCTTAAACCAAAAATTATTCCTTGACGTGAAATAAATCATAACTAAATTTATCAATGATTAAACCATTTAACATAAGTATCTCTGACAGCGCCCTTGATCAAATTTATATCAAAGTAAAAAATTATCCTTGGCACGAAATGCCTAATGATGGTGACTGGAAATACGGAACTAATCTTGATTACATGAAAGAAATTTCCAAGTATTGGGTTAATGAATTTGACTGGCGAAAACACGAAGCAGAGATAAATAAATATTCGAATTTTATTACTAAAGTTGATGATATTGATATTCATTTTATTCAGGAAAAAGGAAACGGATCTAATCCTATGCCCTTACTTATCAGTCATGGTTGGCCAGGATCTATTATAGAATTTTTAGATATAATCGAAAAACTTGCTCATCCCGAACGCTTTGGTGGAAAAGAAGAAGATGCTTTTGATGTAATAGTACCTTCCTTGCCAGGTTTTGGATTCTCAGGTCGTCCACCACGTCCCATTGGTCCAAGAAAAATGGCTGATCTCTTTAATAATTTAATGACTAAAGAACTCGGTTTTAAAAATTATTTAGCACAAGGTGGAGATTGGGGCGGAGCAATTACAACTTGGCTTGCTTATGATCATCCAAAAACATGTAACGCAATTCATATAAATATTTTCACTATGCGCCATCCCGGTGGCCCTCAAACTAAAGAAGAAAAAGATTGGGAAAGTAAATTTGAAAAAGACCAGTTAATGCAAGATGGATATAGAACACAACAAGCAACCAAACCTCAAACGTTAAGCTATGGAATGATGGATAGTCCTGTTGGCGTTGCAGCTTGGTTAATAGAAAAATTTTATTTTTGGTCGGACATTAAAAATAATGATATCGAAAGTGTTTATTCAAAGGATACTTTGTTAGCAAATATTATGGTTTATGTAATAACGAAAACTTTTAACTCTGCCTCATGGATTTATTATGGAAGACGTGAAGAGGGTGGCCGTTTTCTCCCAAAAGATTTTCATCGCATTGAGGTACCCACTGCTGCAGCACTATTTCCGGCAGAAATGTTAGCGTGGCCACCAAGATCATACGCTGAACGTATGTATAATATTAAACGTTGGACGAAAATGTCAAAAGGCGGTCACTTTGCAGCGTTAGAGCAACCAACATTATTAATTGATGATATTAGAGCATTCGCTAGAACATTGCGTTAAATTAATAAGTTTGTAATAAAAAATCTTTAATAGTTTTATTGAATTGACTAGGTTGTTCTAAATGAGCGTTGTGAGCACAATTTTTAAATATTATTAGTGTACTGTTTTCAATATTATTTTCTAAAGTTTTAATTTGTTCTAAATTGTAAGACTTGTCCTGATCACCCCATATAATTAATGTTTCATTTTTAATATCTTTTAAACTATCAACACCATTCCAGTTTTTAATTGCAACTAGTGAATTGTCAGCCGTCTCCAAAGAAGTTTGTTTTCCTGATTCAATACAAATATCAAAATATTTTGCATCTTCTCCCTTTATAAACCAGGTCTTTGCAATATTTTTTGCTGTAATTTCTAATCCCTTTTTTTTAAGATTTTCTCTAGATTGATCTATTGTTTCAAATCGTCCAGGCATTTCACCTCTGGGGCCGGTGCTATAACAAACTAACTTTGAAATTTTATCTCTATCTTTTTTTGCCATTTCTTGAACAATCATACCGCCCATTGAATGACCTAATAAATGAAATTTATCTATTTTTTTTTCTTCGAGACAGTCTAATAACAAATTAGCTATTGATTGAATGCTATTGTGTAATTTTGCTTTATTGCTTTTACCATAACCTGGAAGATCTGGTGTTATTACCCTAAAATAATCTTTAAAAAAATCAATTTGTGGCTCCCACATTTTTGATGAACCTAAAAAACCGTGAACCAAAACTAGAGGAAATCCTTTGCCTTCGTCGCCAATATATGTATCTTGCATATTTTATTTAATATCATAAATAAATAACTATGTTAGAAAAATTTGAAAGAATTAAATTAGGACATTTTCCAACACCTATAGAACATCTTGAAAATATATCTAAATATTTAGGAGGCCCAAATATTTTCATAAAAAGAGATGATTGTACAGGTTTAGCAACGGGTGGGAATAAGACTCGAAAATTAGAATTTTTAATACCAGACGCCATAAAAAATAATGCTGAATTAATTGTGACTGTTGGAGCAGTACAATCTAACCATGCAAGACAAACGGCAGCTGCTTGCACAATAATGGGTTTAAAATGCCTTATTATTTTAGAACAAAGAGTTAAAAATCCACCAGAAGCTTATATGAATTCAGGAAATATTTTTTTAGATAAACTGTTTGGGGCAGATATAAAAATATGCCCTAAAAATGAAAATTTTTTAGAATACTCTGAAAAAATAATAAAAGATTTAAAAGCAAAGGGAACTAATGTTTATTTTATACCGGGAGGTGGTTCAAATTCAATTGGTGCCCTAGGATATGTGGAGTGTTTAAATGAAATAATAAAAGAAAATAATAAATATAATTTTTCACACATTGTGCATGCAACAGGAAGTTCTGGAACACAAGGCGGTCTGTTAGCTGGTAGGAAATATTTTAATTGCAACATTCCTGTAATTGGAATCTGCATTAGATATGACAAAACAACTCAAGAAAATAAAGTTTATACTGAAGCAAAAAAAACTTGTGAGAGACTTCAGTGCAAAATTTTAGATAAGTCAGAAGTGGTTGTATATGATGAATATATTGGACCAGGATATGGAGAACCTAGTGATGGTATGATAGAAGCTACAAAACTTTTAGCTAAAAAAGAGGGAATTTTATTAGACCCGGTGTATTCTGGTAAAGGATTTGCAGGTCTAATAGGCTTAATTAAAAATAAAAAATTCAAAAAAAATGATAATGTACTCTTTATACACACTGGTGGTGCAGTTTCCCTTTCAGCTTATGAATGGGCATTTTAGTTTATGTTATCAAATAAAAAAATAATCTGTCCAAATAATTTAATTAATGTTGCGAAAAAAAAAGGTACAATTGACGCAGCCATTGTAAACGCTGGCGAAATATTTCCAATGGAATCTGTTCATAAAGCAGTTCAACATAATTTAATTAACCCAACATTCATTGGTAACGAAAATGAAATTAAAAAATATGCAGAAAAATTAAAGTGGAACATATCAAAATATAAAATTATTAATGAAGAGGATGAAAATAGTACTGCACCAATAGCAGCAAAATTAGCTGGTGAAGGCAAGGTTAAAATTATTGTTAAAGGACATATCCATACTGATATTTTAATAAAGGCTGTCCTAAAAAGAGATTTAAATTTAATTGGTAAAAAAAGATTAAGTCATGTTTGGCATATGACTTTAAATAAAGATGATAAACCATTTATCATCACCGATGGTGTTGTTAATGTATTGCCCAAACTTGAAGTTAAAATGCATATCCTTAGAAACGCAGTAGATTTTGCTAATAAAATTGGAATTTCCAGACCCAAAGTTTCAGTGTTATCTGCAACAGAAGAAGTAATAGAAAGTGTCCCAAGTTCAATTGAAGCGAATCTCATTACTAAAAGAGCCAAAGAAGAAAACATTAATGCAGATGTTTTTGGTCCGTTAGCTTTTGATAATTCTGTATCAAAGAAATCTGCTGCAATTAAAAAAATTAAAAATGAAGTAGCGGGAAATGCAGATATATTGCTTGTTCCTAATGTAGAGACTGGTAATGCGCTAGTTAAAATGATGATTTATTTTATGGGTGCCTGTGCAGCTGGTGTAGTTTTGGGTGGAAAAGCTCCTGTCGTAATTACAAGCCGTTCAGATGAAGCTGAAGCAAGATTGGCTTCTATTGCTGCTTCAATAGTTGCTCTTGGTTAGTCTGCTTAAAAAGTAGTAATATCAATATTTAATTTATGGTACCATCTTTAGGAAACCTAGCGCTTTACTTATCTTTGTTTTTCGCTATTTCTCAATTTATCGTTTCAAGAAAAAATAAAAATCTAAAATTTATTTCCTTAAGTGTCATTGGGTTACTGATTTCTTCTTTAATTTCCTTTTTTTTATTAATGTACTCACATGTCGTCTCAGATTTCTCTGTATTAAATGTTTTTCAAAATTCACATACAACAAAACCATTGCTCTACAAAATTTCTGGCGTTTGGGGCAATCATGAAGGTTCAATGTTGTTGTGGATACTTGTTTTAACTTTATTTAATTACTTTATATTTAAATTGTTTAATAAAAAAAATTCAGTTTTTATTTTAAAAACTTTAGAAATTCAGGCGTTTATCACAATTGGTTTTATATTATTTACCGTTCTTACATCAAATCCTTTTGAAAGAATGATTCCTGCGCAAGCAAATGGTTTAGGATTTAATCCGATTTTACAAGATCCCGCATTAGCCATCCATCCCCCTCTACTATACATCGGTTATGTTGGTTTTTCGGCCGCATTTTCTATAAGCGTGGCAACTTTATCTTTAAATAATAGCGAAAAAATTCCTTGGTATAATTATATGAAACCCTTCGTGGCAACCGCTTGGACTTTTTTAACTATAGGAATTGCTCTTGGTGCTGTGTGGGCATATTACGAATTAGGCTGGGGTGGATGGTGGTTTTGGGATCCAGTTGAGAATGCTTCCTTTATGCCATGGCTACTTGGTACTGCTTTACTACATTCTCTTATTATAGTTGAAAAAAGAAAATCTCTTCAAGCGTGGGTATTATTATTATCAATACTCGCTTTTCTTTTAAGTGTAGTAGGAACGTTTCTAGTAAGATCTGGAATATTAACTAGTGTTCATACTTTTGCTTTAGATCCCTCTAGAGGCATATATATACTTATATTTATCGCATTGATTGGAGGTTATTCTTTAATACTATTTGGATTAAAATCAAAAAGATATTTTGATAACAATTATTTTACTTTTTTTAGTAAAGAAGGTTCAATACTTGTAAATAATATACTGATGGTAGTGGTGTGTGCTACTGTATTTTTGGGAACGATATATCCATTATTAGTAGAAGCTTTTACTAATAGTAAAATTTCAGTTGGTGAACCTTATTATAATTCAACTGTAATTCCAATAATGATACCAGCAATTTTAGTTATGGGCATAGGGCCTATGTTAGGATGGGGAAAAGAAGATAAATCAAAAGTTTTTAAAAAAATATTTCCTAGCATTTTAATCACAGCCGTGATGACTATTCTTATCTTTCTAATTTATCAGTCATATAGTGTGATTGGCATTGTTGGAATAGTATTATCTTTCTGGATAATTTCTAATAATTTAATAATGCTAATTAAAAAAAATAAAAAATATTCTATAAGCATGATTATTGCACACCTAGGTGTTGGTTTATTAATATTAGGAATAACAGGTTCGAGTGTATGGCAAGAGGAAAAAATTACTAGAATGAAAATTGATGAAAAAACCAAAATTGAGAAATATACTATTGTTTTTAATAAAATTGAGGAAATTAGAAGATCAAATTATATTGCTCTACAAGGAAATTTTTTAGTTTTTGATGAAAAAAGAAAAATTATTACAAAATTAAAACCAGAAAATAGATTTTATCCAATAGAGAATAATTTTACTACTGAAGCCTCGATACATACTAATTTATTTAGAGATTTATATATTGTACTAGGTGAAGGAAATTCGAATGATGGTTGGGTAGTAAGAATTTATTACAATCCTTTAGTAATTTGGATATGGATTGGTGCTCTAGTTATATTTTGGGGGGGGATTTCCTCAATAAATATTAATTTAAGAAAATTAAAAACTTTATCATAATGAAAAAACAACTATTAATAATTCCTTCTATACTCTTTTTATTCATTTTGTTAACTTTCTTTTATCTTTTAACAATTGAAAGAAATCCATCTGAACTACCATCTAATTTATTAGATAAAAAAATTCCAAAGTTTGAAACAGAATCTTTGTTAAAAAATGAAAGGTTTGTTTCTTCTAAAGAGTTTGGTAAAGAAATAATATTAGTTAACTTCTTCGCTACTTGGTGCCAACCTTGTCGTGTTGAACACACTTACATTACACGTTTTTCAAATGAAAAAGGAATAAGAATAATAGGAATAAATTATAAAGATAGCCCAAAAAAAGCTGTCAAGTGGCTCAGTAGTTTGGGAAATCCATATTCCGATGTTCCGGTAGATAAAGATGGAAGAATAGCAATAGATTGGGGTGTTTATGGAATTCCAGAAACATTCGTTATTAGTTCAAAAGGAATTATTAAATATCGACATATAGGTCCTGTTACAGGAAAAATTTATAAAAAAATTAACTTATTAATTAAAGATATAGAATAATGATAAAAAAAAATTTTATAATAATTATATCTATTTGCTTAGTTCATTTTTTTTCAAATAATGCCCAAACAGTAGAGCCTGACGAAATTTTAAAAAACCAAGAACAAGAATTAAGAGCTAGAAATATCTCAAAGAATATCAGATGCATGGTTTGTCAAAACCAATCTATCGATGAATCAAACGCTCCACTTGCTAAAGATTTGCGTATTTTAATTAGAGAAAAAATAAAAGCCGGAAAAAATAACGAAGAAATTTATAAATTTTTAACAGACAGATATGGTGATTTTATTCTTCTTAAGCCTCCTTTTAAATTAAACACATTTGCACTTTGGTTTTTACCACTTATTTTTTTTGTAATTGGAATTTTTATTGTTTTTTTTCACAATAAAAAATCTAAACAAATTTAAAAAATATATTTATTTGTAATTTTTTTTCTTATCTATCTTAAATTTCATCACTTCTGTTTTGTATCTCATTAAGAAAATTATTAATGTATAAATTAACATTCCAAAAAACATAATCACTAAAGGAACTAGCATTGTATAATGGATAGTGGGTGCTGAAGTGAGTGTTATACTTGATGGTTGGTGAAGAGTATTCCACCAATCAACTGAATATTTTATAACTGGTATATTAAACAAACCAATAATTCCAATTATTGAGGATATTTTGTTTGCTTTTTCAAAGCTATCTACAATTTTCCAAGTCAAAATATATGCAATGTAAAAAATAAGTAAAATTATCATAGACGTTAATCTAGCGTCCCAGACCCACCATATTCCCCAGGTAGGTTTTCCCCAAAATGAACCGGTCACAATTGAAATTAATGTAAAAATGCAGCCGATTGGAGCTAAACTTTTTGCCAAGAGTGACATAAATTTAATTTTAAAAATTAAATTACAAATCGAAGCTATTCCCATAAATCCGAAACAACCAAGAGCAATAAAAGATGATGGTACATGAACGTACATAATTCTAACTGAATCTCCTTGGATATAATCCGGAGGAGATATTAATAAGGAATATATGAGTCCGATAGTTACAACTATTATAAGCAAGACAACTAAACTATTTATTGTTGTGTTGGTTAATGAAAGAATTTTATTTGGAAAAAAGTTTTTAAACATCGTAATTTATATTACCTAATTATTAGATTTCCCTAAAGCCTTACTAACTTCTGAGGGCATATAATTTTCGTCATGTTTAGCTAAAATCTTATCAGCAACAAAATATTTTTTATCTTTTAATTTACCTTCAGCAACCACACCTTTTCCCTCAGAAAATAAGTTAGGAACCAAACCATTGTAAGATACAGCAATTTCTTTTTTAAAATCAGTAATAATAAAATTAATTGATGTTTCATTTTTGCTCACGGAATTTATTTTTACCAATCCCCCTATTCGAATTTTTTTATTAAAAGAAATATTAGCTTTATTATAAATCTCAGTTGGTGAAAAAAAATAAACAACATTTTCTTCTAAGGATCTAAGTATAGTAAAAATAATTATCGCAGCTAAGATAGATGAAAGGAACAAGAAAAAAATTCTTGATTTTACTTTTTTGGTAAACATGTAATGTTTTTTAATGATTTAGGGAACTTAAATTGAGCTACCAGATAAAACTTCTTTTGTGGTCTTCTTCTCTTCAGTGGATTTAATTTTTGTAGCGTGTAATTCCTCATATTCGCTTAAAAACATTTTTTCTTGTTTTTGTAATTCTTTTCTAGTCTTTCTGTAAAGAGCTACACAACTTACAAAAGTAAAAATAAATGCGGGCCATACAAATTGCCCGTAACCGTCCAAAATAAAAAACTCCAAATTCATGTTTAATGACTATCCTAAAGATTGTGGAAAGATACAAGAGGTAAATTGTCTCAACAATAGTGAATAAACCCAATAGATTAAAATATAAATATGTATAAAATATATCTTAAATACAGTTTCAGAATATGATTCATAAAAAGAAAATTAAGAATAATATAAAATTTGATATTATTGTTGTTGGTGCTGGTCCAGCGGGAATCGCTTTTGCTTGCGGATTTGTTGGAACTAATATTAAGGTGGCAATTATTGATAAATTACCAAGAGAAGTTATTGCGAATCCAAAAATAGATGGCAGAGAAATTGCTTTAACACATCATTCAGTAAAAATATTAAAAAAACTAAATGTATGGCGTTATATCTCTAACAAATCAATATCTGTAATTAAAGAAGCTAGAGTCTTGGATGGTGATTCTAAGTACTTCTTAAATTTCGATCACCAGGAAATTCAAAAAGATTGTTTGGGGTATTTAATTCCAAATCATATAATTAGAAAGAATCTTTATAAAAGATTAAAAAATTTTCCTAATATTACTTTTATAAATAAAACTGAATGTTTGTCAGTTAATATTAACAGCCAATTTGCTTCAATCACATTATCAAACGGGAAAAAAATAAAAACTTCTTTGGTTGTAGCAGCTGATAGTCGATTTTCAAAAATGCGATCAAAGATGGGTATTTCTGCATTTACTCGTGATTTTAATAAAAATATGATTGTTTGCAGAATGAAGCACGAAAAACCTCATAAAAACATTGCATATGAATTTTTTCGTTATAATCAGACACAAGCAACATTGCCATACATCAATAATCAATCAGGTATCGTTACAACTGCTACCAAAGATTTGGCATCTATTTTGATGAGAATGGATAAAAAAAAATTTAATAAAGAAATGGAAAGCAGGTTTAATAATTTTTTTGGGAAAATGAAATTATTAGGAAAGCGTTACTCTTATCCTATGGTAACCACCTACACAAAAAAATTTATATCTCATAGGTTTGCTGTGATTGGTGATGCTGCAGTAGGTATGCATCCAGTAACTGCACACGGATTTAATTTGGGTTTAAAAGGATTAGACATTTTAATTGATGAAATTAAAGCTGCCCTAAAAAATAAAAGTGATTTTGGATTAACGGATACTCTTAAGAATTATCAATATAAATTACATCGTGTTGCCGCTCCGGTATACCTTGCCACAAATAGTATAATCAATTTATACACATCTAATATTTTGCCTGCCAAACTTACAAGACAATTTATATTAAGATTTGTTAATACCATAAAGCCAGTTAAACAAACTTTTCTAAATATATTAAAATAAACTAGGCCGCATTAGTGTCAACGTTGACTACATTACTCTTTTTAGGAACAAAGAAAAAAATTCAAAAGCTTTTAAAAAAATGATGCAACTAATATAAATTAATTAATGTTTTAAATGATTAATCTTGTCTTTAAGTTGCAGTTTTAGTTTTTTTAATTCTCTTAAATTCTTCCAAGAATCGGATGACCTATCATTTAATCTTTTCTTTGTAGCTTTCTTTGTACTAGTTGCTAATTTTTTATGCTCTCTCTTAAGATCTTTAAGTGCCGTCATAACAAATCGACAGTAAAGCACATATGTGACTTAATTATGAGTTGTTAATCACTTTATTGCTGTATTAAATAAATAGTAGCAAACGTACTAAATGCTTATACAATCATAAATAGAGTAATTAAATTTCTTTTATAAAATTTTCTGCTGCAGTACTTTCACATTTTCCCGCAACTTCTTCTTCAGAAATTTTAACGATACTTCCTTTTTCTACCAATATCGTGTACCTGCTTGATCGAATTCCTAATCCTTTTTTATTTAAATCAAGTTCTGCGCCAATATTTTTTGTAAAAACGGCGTTAGAATCTCCTACCATTAATATTTTATTCTCAACCTTATGTATTTTCCCCCACGCATCCATTACGAAAGGATCATTTACTGAAATACAAATAACTTTTTTGATATCTTTTGCTTTAAGTTGATCGGTTGCACCAATAAATCCTGGTAAGTGTTTTGTTGAACATGTTGGTGTAAAGGCCCCAGGAAGACCAAAAATTATAACTTTTTCTTCACCAACAATTTGCTTAATTGACGTTTCTTTGGGGCTTTCATCAAAAATAAATACTTTTGCATCAGGTAGTGTATCTCCTTTTTTTAGCTTCATATATTTAACACCACATTTTTTCAAAATCCTTATTTGTATAACAATAAGTCCCTAATGCTTGCATACTTAATTGCTATGACCATATTTTTTTAATCTTATATCTCCTGTTCTCGCGTGTGCTTCCATGCCTTCTGCCCTAGCAAGTCTTGCGGCAGTAGCTCCTACTATTTTGTTAGCTTCCTTGCTCATCCTTTGAAAAGTAAGACATTTTATAAACTTTCCAACGTTAAGTCCTCCTGTATATCTTCCGGCACCCTTAGTTGGTAAAATATGATTTGGTCCAGAACATTTATCCCCATAAGCAACTGTAGTTTCTTCTCCTAAAAATAAAGATCCATAATTTCTCAATCTTTTTAGCCACCAATCCAAATTTTCTGCATGAACTTCTAAATGTTCAGCAGCATATTGATCACTAACTTTAGCCATTTCTTCATTAGTGTCACAAAGTATTACCTCACCATAATCTCTCCATGCAGGTTCAGCACTAGATTTAGGTCCTTCTGGCAATTTTGCAATTAATTCAGGAATTCTTTTCATAATATAATCTGCAACTGATTTATCTGTAGTAAAAACCCAACCAGGAGAATTGTAACCGTGTTCTGCCTGCCCCACGATATCTGCTGCAACTATTTCTTTATCTGCTGATTTGTCTGCAATGATTGCAATTTCTGTAGGTCCAGCAAAAAGATCTATTCCTACTTTTCCAAATAATATTCGTTTCGCCTCTGCCACATATTGATTGCCCGCACCAACCAAGAAATCAACGGGAGGGTTTTTGAAACAGCCATAAGCCATTGATGCAATCGCAGCGATACCTCCTAAGTTTAGCATGACATCAGCTCCACAAAGATTGGCCGCATATATAATGCCAGGATTAGCTCCATTTTGGTTTTTTGGTGGACTGGCGCAAATAATAGTTTTTACTCCAGCAACTTTGGCCGGTGTAATTGCCATAACTGCGGACGAAATATGGGCATAACGTCCACCTGGAATATAACAGCCAGCTGTATCAACTGGTATTAATCTTTGCCCCGCAAACAAACCCTTTGAAAGTTCAACTTCGAAATTATTGTTCATACTTTTTAATTGATGCTCAGCAAATCTTTTAATTCTTTCATGCGCAAATTTGACATCATCTTTTGTTTTTGAATCAACTTGCTTAATTGATTCTTCTATTCTTTCTTTAGATACAACTATTTCGCCCTCGTATTTGTCAAATTTTTTTGTAATTTCCTTAATACCTTCTTCTTTTCTTTTTTCAATATCATTAAGTATGCTTTGAACGGCAGATCGTGTCTTATGATCATCCGTCGATGGATTTTTAATTGCTTTTTTTAAATATTTAACTGTCATAAATTACTTGCGAGCATGAATTATTATGAATGTATTTTTATTTTAGTATATAAATACTTTAGTCTATGAAAAAGAATTATCCAAGAAATATGATTGGTTATGGGTCAAAAACTCCCAGTATAAAATGGCCTAATTACGCAAAATTAGCTCTTCAGATAGTTTTAAATTATGAGGAAGGATCGGAAAATTGCGTTTTACATGGTGACAAAACCTCAGAAACTTTTTTGTCTGAAATTATCGGTGCCCAACCGATTAAAGGAAGACACATCAATATGGAATCTTTTTATGAATATGGTTCAAGAAGAGGTTTTTGGAGAATTCATGAATTGTTTCAAGAAAAAAAAATTCCATTAACCATCTTTGGGGTTGGTATGGCTTTGGAAAGAAACAAAGATATATGTGACGCAATAAAACAATCTGATTATGAAGTTGCTTCTCATGGTTGGAGATGGATTGATTATCAAAATATTCCTAAGGCTACAGAAAAAAAACATATGCAATTAGCAATCAAATCTATCAAGAAAATATTTGGACAAAGGCCTCTGGGTTGGTATACCGGTCGATGTAGCCCTAATACACGTGACTTAGTAATAGAAGAAGGAGGATTTCTTTATGATAGCGATTCATACAGTGATGATTTACCTTATTGGGAAATCAGGGGTAAAAAAAAACAATTAATTATTCCTTATACGCTTGATAATAACGATATGAGGTTTGCTACTAATCAAGGATTTAATAGTGGAGATCAATTTTATACCTATCTTAAGGATAGTTTTGATGCTTTGTTTAATGAAGGAAAATCAAAACCCAAAATGATGTCTGTGGGACTTCATTGTAGACTAATTGGAAGACCTGGGAGAATTCAATCATTAAAAAAATTTTTAGATTATGTTCTGAAACATCAGGAAGTGTGGATTTGTAAAAGAATAGATATTGCCAAACACTGGATTAAAAATTATTCGGATACATAATTTTTTGATGAGTAAAACTAAATACATTTTCTTAGACGGATTAATTGATTTGGCTCAATCGAGATTAGGCACAAAAATTGTTTATAAAACTGATGAGTTTTTTGCACCAGCAAAAAGGATCATTAACCCCTGGCCACCTGTATTTAAAGAAGGGGTTTTTGATAAACACGGTAAGTGGATGGATGGTTGGGAAACAAGAAGAAAAAGAACCAAAGGTCACGACTACTTAATTTTAAAATTAGGTAAACCTGGCAAACTACATAAAGTAGATATTGATACATCTTATTTTAATGGAAATCAGCCTAGTAAAGTTTCTCTTGATGCTTGTTTTAGCAAAAAGAAATTGCCTTCTAAAAATTCAAAATGGGTAAACATCTTGAAAAAAAAATCTACTAAGCCAAATAGCCATCACCTTTTTAATATAAAAAACAAATCCATTTTCACTCATGTAAAATTAAATATCTATCCTGATGGCGGCGTTGCAAGAATTAGAATTTATGGAGACATGAAGATTAATAAACTATTTAGCAAAAAAATAATAAACCTTACTTCAATATTAAATGGAGCCACACCAATTGCTTGTAATAATGAACATTTCGGAAGAGCAGAAAATGTCCTAGCTCCTGGAATTGGGAAAAACATGGGAGACGGATGGGAAACAAAAAGAAGTAGAGGAAAAAATTTTGATTGGTTAATTTTAAAATGTGCAGCAGCAGGTAAAATAAACAAAATTCAAATTGATACTCATCATTTTAAAGGAAATTATCCTCATAAATGTTCTCTTCAAGCGGCATATTTAAATAGTAAAATTTCAGCTAAAAGTATCGTTAACAAATCAAAAAATTGGAAATTATTATTAAACAAAGTAAAACTGCATGCTCATAAAAAACACAATTTTAAAAATAAACTAATGAAAAATAAAAAAGTTAATTATATAAAGATTAATATTTATCCTGATGGTGGTATCTCAAGAATTAGGGCTTTCGGAAGAGCAGAATAATGGAAACAATTGTTAAACCAATAAAAGTATCTAAAACAAATTTCGCTACATTTGGAGATTTAATTTCTTCTGAAGATGTTAAACCGATGGATATAAATGCCGGATACGCAAAACGCTTTGATAATTTGGCAAATATAAATACTTCAAAAGATGACGGAAAGACCATAGTAAGTGTTTTTTCGGCTTTAAAAAGAACTTTTCCTATGAAAATTGATATGATGGAAAAACATCCCCTGGGTAGCCAAGCATTCATTCCAATGAAAGAAACGACATTCTTATCATTTGTAGCTCCTCCTGGAGAATCTCCTGAAATAAGCAAAATTCAGTCATTCATCATACCTCCAAAAACAGGAATAAATTACAAGCCCGGTATTTGGCATTTTCCCTTAATTTCAACCGAAGATACAAACTTTTTGGTAATTGATAGAAAAGGTAGTGGTGAAAACCTAATTATTCACAAGTTTGAAAAAGAAAAGATCATTCTTAATTATTAAAAATTTAGTTATAAAAAAACCCGCTGTATAAAATACAGCGGGTTTTAATTTTTAAGGTTTAGATATTATCTTCTAGACTTTTTGCCTGACATCATAAGATGTAGAACTGTTCCTAAAGCTGCACCAATGATCCATGCATATCCACCTAACCAGGATAATGAAGGATGCCAAACAGTAAGTACTGAAAATACACCGGCTATTGCCCAAGCAACGAAAGCTTTTTGGTTCCAACCGTCATTGTAGTAATACTTGCCACCTTTTTTAGTAGAAAATAATTGATTAACATCAATTCTTTGTTTTTTGATTACATAATAATCAACAATCATTATTCCATAAACCGGTGCAAGAATTGCTCCAAGTGTATTCACAAATGGAAACATTCCAATATTGCTTATTACTGAAACCCAAAATGCACCAATAACAAAACCAACTATTGATGTAATTAAACCACCTGTTCTAAAATTAATTTTGCTAGGCATCAAGTTTGCTAAGTCATAAGCCGGAGGAATAAAGTTTGCCACCATGTTAATTCCAATTGTAGCTGCAAAGAATGCGAACGCTGCTATAATTGTTAATCCCAAGTGACCAACTCGCGCAACCATCTCTGTTGGATTTGTAAGCGTTTCACCAAATACAGATACCGTTCCAGCGGTAACCATCAGTGTTATGAAAGAGAATAAGAAAATGTTACCAGGTAACCCCCAAAGGTTTCCTTTTCTCATTTCCTTTTCATTTTTCACAAATCGGGCAAAGTCACCAAAATTTATTACTACTGCTGCAAAGTACGCAACCATAGTTCCAAAAACTAGTAAGAAAGCTGCAAATGCTCCGCCTTCATAACTACCAACTCCTGAAAATATATTGCCAACTTCTGAAAGCAGACCACCGCCTGCTTTAACCCAAATCGTCAACATTAAAATGATCATAACTGCATAAACTGCTGGACCAGCAAAGTTTAAAAATTTTCTAATTAAATCAATTCCTTGCCAGAATAAATAGATTTGGAAACCAGCAACAAATATAAATGATATCCAGTCAATACCATCCATTCCTAAGAATGTATTGCCGCCGCCTTCTGATCCTGATAAAGCCCTAAGTAAAAGTGCAACTGCTGTTGATGCAAAATATGTTTGTGCACCATACCAAAACATTGCAACTATACCTCTAACCATTGCTGGAAAATTCGCACCAATGACTCCCATACTTGCTCGCGCAAATACTGGATAAGGAACACCTAGCTTAACACTCGGTTTTCCTGAAAGGTTTACTAACCACATTATAAAAAATCCCGCGAGAAGAATCGCTAAGAATACGGCCCACCCATTTAGACCATAAGTTAAAAACAAAGATGCTGCTAAAGTATAACCAAATAAACTCTGAACATCATTTGCCCAAACGTTGAAGATTTCAAACCAACCCCAATTCTTTTTTTTCTTATCAGTTGGAGCCAAATCTCTATTGTATAAACGTCTATCCCTACTTCTAATTGAACTCATAATCTCCCTCGTAAATAATTAGTTTAAAGTTCGGAGATACTACCTATTTATTAATTATGATAAAAGTCAAATTAACACTAATTTGGGTGTTAAATTAGTGGCTTATTATAAAAGCTTTTCTATGATAATAAAAAATAGCCGGCCATGATCGAAGAAATAACTATTTTTTTTCAAATTATCTTAATCGATTTAGTTTTAGCAGGTGCTGCAAAACAACATTACATCTTGATAGTTTTTGGTTTAGTTTTGTCTATCCTACTTATGGCTACAGTTGCTAACGTAATATCCAGTTGGATTGAAAAATATAAATGGATAGGTTGGCTAGGATTGTTGGCAATACTAGCAGTTGCTATAGAATTAATTTATATTGACGTTAAAATATTTTTATAAATAAATATGTACTTTAAAAAAATTAATTTAAAGAATAAAACAGCTTTGGTCACAGGGGCCGGAAAAGGTATTGGAAAAGCATGCGCGGTAGCACTAGCTGAAGTGGGAGCAAATCTAATTATAATCAGTAGAACAAAAAAAGATTTAGATAAAGTTTCTAAGATAATAAGAAAATTTAATTCAAAATGTGTTTACTATGTTTGCGACGTAACTAATTACCATCAGATTAAAGAAATAATAAATAAACAAAAAAGAATTGATATATTAGTTAATAATGCTGGTAGCAATATTCCTGAACATTTTACAAAAGTTCAAAAGAAAAACATGGAACAACTTGTTAAACTAAACACAATGGCAACATTTAATTTAGCTCAATTGTGTACCATCAAAATGCTAGAAAGCAAAAATAGAAAAAAAATTGGTGGATCAATAATAAATATGTCATCTCAAATGGGTCATGTGGGTGGCCCAATGAGAAGTGTTTACAACATGACAAAATTTGGACTTGAAGGTTTGACAAAGGGAATGGCTATAGATTTAGCAAAAAATAATATTCGTGTTAATTCGGTTTGTCCAACTTTTGTTGATACGCCAATGACTAAAGATTTTTTTAAAAATAAAAAATTTAAAGTAGAGGTGCTTAAAAAAATTCCACTCGGTCGTATTGCCGAAGTTAGTGATGTGGCAACGGCTGTTGCTTTTCTTGCTTCAGACGCATCTTCAATGATTACAGGAACTTCGCTCTTGATAGATGGAGGTTGGACTGCAATATAAAAGAGAAATAAACTTATGAGTAATTTTGAAGACGTAAAAATATTTATGAAAAATTTTGGTCAAATGGTTAGAACAAAACCTCAATTTCCAGATAAAAAAACCATGCAACTAAGATATGACTTAATTAAGGAAGAATTAAAAGAGTTAGAGCAAGCAATGAAAACAAAAAATTTAAGAGAAATAGCAGATGCTTTGACTGATATCCTTTATGTGACTTATGGGGCTGGTTACGCTTATGGAATTGATTTAGATAAATGTTTTAAAGAAGTTCAGAGAGCGAATATGAGCAAATTAGGAAAGGATGGAAAACCTATCTATAATGAAAAAGGCAAAGTTATGAAAGGTCCTAATTATTCTGAACCTAATCTTAAACAGTTTGTAGAGTAATCGTTTAAGTGGCTATCCATTTTACAAAAGAAGAATTCTTAAAACGAAGATCTAAAGTTATAGAAGAGCTAAAAAAACAGAATCTGGATGGTTTGTTAATGTTCAGACAAGAGTCAATGTATTGGCTCACGGGATATGATACCTTTGGTTATGTTTATTTTCAGTGTTTAGTTTTAACTGCTAAAGGGGATTTAGTATTGCTCACCAGAGCTCCAGATTTAAGACAAGCACAAAATACTTCAATTATTAAAGATATTCGAATTTGGGTAGATAAAGATAAATCTAACCCAGCGGATGAATTGAAAAATATTTTATCAGAACTTAGTTTGGAAAAATCTAATTTGGGAGTTGAGTATGAAGCGTACGGCTTAACAGGAAGGAATGCTATCCGATTAAACAATTCACTAATAAACTTTACAAATCTTCATGACAAATCAGAATTAATTTCTTTTTTAAGAGTGTTAAAATCACCAGTAGAAATAGTTTATGTAAAAAAAGCTGCTGAGCTTGCAGATAAAGCTATGGATGCTGCATGGAAACATGCACACGCTGGTCAAAATGAATCCAAAATCTTGGCTGAAATGCAAGGTGCTATTTTTAATGGTGGAGGTGATTATCCAGCAAACGAATTTATTATTGGATCTGGAAAGAATGCTCTACTTTGTCGCTACCAGAGTGAAAAACGTAATTTAGATGAAGTAGATCAATTATCAATAGAGTGGGCCGGAACCTACAAACATTACCACTCAGCAATGTTTAGAACAATTCCAATAGGAAAAATAAATGATAAACAAAAAAAAATGTATGAAGCTTGTGTTGAAGCACTAAAGGCTTGCGAAAAAAAATTAAAACCTGGAAATAAAGTTGGAGAAGTATTTGATGTTCATGCAGAAATATTTGATAAATTTGGATATAAAAAATCAAGAATGAATGCTTGTGGTTATTCCCTTGGCGCAACATTCGCTCCAAACTGGATGGATTGGCCTATGTTATACACAGGAAACCCTGTGATTTTATCATCAGGTATGGTGTTTTTTATGCATATGATTTTAATGGACAGTGATAATCAGATAGCCATGAACCTCGGGGAAACTTATTTAGTAACAAGTGACGGCAATGAAAGATTA
>Ga0208879_1001901_pt1 | contig 19085 bp, 15 predicted proteins | sample Knorr_S15_td_Bot_FD_185605 | JGI IMG/M metagenome (GOLD analysis project Ga0208879, IMG submission 185605) | Marine microbial communities from Southern Atlantic Ocean transect - Knorr_S15_td_Bottom_ad_5009_LV_A (SPAdes) (version 2) | ecosystem: Environmental > Aquatic > Marine > Oceanic | place... | reverse complement strand
TCTTGCTTGGAATTGGTTCACAGGTCATAGTTGTAAAACTGTTTGGACAAAAAACAAGTTAACCATTCTCTTCTTTCGTGTTATACAATGATACCACCTGATGCTTTTTGTTTATAAATGGTCGTTTTGTTAAATTCAATGACAGAATTGGAGTCTGAAATGAAAAAATTATTCCCATTTTTTTTAGTACTCATTGCTGGATGTTCAAGTGATCCTGTCAATATGGATGAGGTGCTATTTGAAAGAGCAGGACAATACATAACCGATAATAATTATAGTTCTTTTTTCTTTTTTAACCTTAAGGTTTATAATGGCCCTGCTTATACCTTGCACAAGAATGGCAAGAAAAAGGAGGAGGGGAAATTAAAAAACGGTTTTCAATCTGGTTTATGGACTGCCTGGGATGATGAGGGGAATAAATGGTTTTCCGGGGCGTACGAGCATGGAAAAGAGCACGGGAAATGGGTGGGTTGGCATCCCAATGGCAACAAGAAGTATGAGGGCATCTATGAAAATGGGTTTCAGGCGGGGAAATGGATTTATTATAATGAGGCGGGGAAAAAGAATCTGGAAGAAATTTATTTTTCCTGCACCGAGGAATGTGCAGACTCGCACTACAAAATGGATTGCCCCAGAATGGGGAAAGTAAAAGAATCAAAAAAGTTTTAACTGTTTAAACCCGCATAGATCATGATTCTATTATTCCAAACCGATGTCGGGGAACTTTAAACTGAATAGTCTTGTCACCTGAATTTTCGGAATGACACCCCTTGTTAGTTGAAACATGGTTTGCCTAATTCAACAAATGACTGAGCCTGGTGAAAAATCACCTTCGAAAGATTTCATCAATTACACCCGTCGTAATATTGGATTTCCGGCGTGAATTTGAATCCCGTAAATGTAGCAGTACAAATGTGGGTATGATACCGATTGGTGAAATGTGCGGTCGTTCCATCCTCAATATCATGGACATGTCCATTCTGGGAATCAAAATCGCTATCATCCGGTGTTATGCCATCTAATTCGGTACAGCCCATTATTACTGTGCCGTCACACATGATTCCGTACAGTTCAATCTCACCGGAACCCACGATAGCCGTGGTAATCAATCCTTTTTCCTGCAACACTTCCAAGGGCCCTTTGGAAGTGGTATGATAATGGTAATATCCTGTATTGGTTGGATGACCATTGTAATAATCGAATGAAAACTTTTCATCCTCAATATCATCCGGCGGTGCCGCTAGTGGATTGAATAATGCAACACCGTTCAATGTGACACCAACAGCACCCATGCCATATTCGTAATTACTGGTACCCACATAGCCATCCACCAGTGATGAATTAATGGTAAGCCCGCGAGATGTGGGACTGTTTGGAACTGATACAGACATACTTTGTCCCGATATCTCATTGGGATTTTGGAAATAGCCGCTGCCCTGACTTACATAATCAATGTAGTTCTCATGGTTTTTGCTGTAATACCAGGATTTGTATGGGGGAAGGTTGTCCGAAGTAATAGTCGTATTGCTTCCGGACGCTGAAACATCCACACAGGAAAAATAAGTGGAATAAAAAGCTGGAACACCGGATCCAAAGGATTCATCACAATTGCTTAAGGTCGTTTCGTCTCCTGTTGTTTCTTCGTCCTTTTTTTCATCCGGTGGTTCACAACTCCAGAAAAATAAAATGACAAAAACACTGTTAATTATTTTCAAATTGATCATTTTAAAACTTCGTTTTTCTTTTTATAGGTTATGTATTCAAAAGTCTTGAGTGGCGTTATTTCAACAGTAACATTTTTTTTGTGAATGACCTATGTAATGTTTCAAGTTTATAAAAATACAATCCTGCAGAGACTGGTCGGGCGAAATCATCAGTGGCATCCCAAATAACCGATTTAAAACCGGGCTTTTGGTTGCCATGAACTAAAGTCCGAATCCGGCGACCCATGAGATCAAAGATTGTCAGATCAATAGAGCCGCCCCGGGTGAGATCATAATCAATGGTTGTGGTGGGGTTGAATGGGTTTGGATAATTCTGGTAAAGTGCGAATTCGGTTGGCGTGATTTCACTACCCAAAACAACCATGTCATCTTCAATGGGCGAAGACATGGCACGACAACGGTTATGGTTTTGTCCCATGCCCGGTGTCCTGTAAAAAGATATTTCCGGTGTGAATTCGTGCTCTTGATAGCCGTTTCCATCGGTATCGTCTTCAGTGATCTCATCATAGCAAACATGGGTATGATACCGATCTTCGAATATGGATATGCCTTCTTCGTCTACCATATTATGTACGTGACCATTTTGCGCATCCCAGTCAGACGAGTTGGGTGCGGTGCCATCTAATTCTGTACAACCCATAACAACCACACCATCGCACATAATACCATACATTTCAATCTCACCGGATCCAACTGTGGGTGTTTCGATCAGCCCTTTATACTCCAGTACTTCCAAGGGGCCTTTCGATGTAGTGTGATAATGGTAAATACCACTGGGTCCCGCAGGATGTCCACTGTAATAATCAAAGGAGTATGTTTCGTCTTCAATGATATCCGGCGGTGAGGCGCAAGGATTGAACATGTTCACACCATTCAGCGCTGAGCCAACCGATCCCATGGGATATTCAAAATTGCTTGTCCCCACTTCCCCGTCCACTGCATCTCCATCGATGGTCAGGTTGGGACGGGCTTCCGGATCTACCGGAATGGAAACCACATAATCGTATTCCGTGATGTAAGCACCCGGAATTTGAAAATATCCTTCGCCCTGGGATACATAATCAATATGATTTGGATCTCCATCGGGATAATACCAACTTTCGTAGGGCGCTAATCCGGTATAATATAGGTTGATGTAATTACCACTTTCGGACAGGCTTGCATCAACGCATTGAAAATATTTCTGGAAAAATTCCGGTGTATTGCCCGAAATGTTTGTTTCGCAACTTTCAAGTGTGTAGGCCTGTGCAGACAATAACATCGGCAGCGCAATTAAAAGCAATAGTGATATCTTTCTCTTCGTGGTGTTTCCTTCATTTATTGTTAATAATAATATTTATCCTTAGCAAATTTTAATACGATTTCGGAATCGATGACACCATAATTAAAATCTATTTTAAGCTTCTAACCGTATCTTTTTTACTTAATATAAATAATTTTTTCAGACACCGACTTTTTTCCGGATTGAAGAACTGCAAAATAGATACCACTGGCATACGGAGATGCATTCCATTTTATTTCATGTTTCCCTGCTTCAACCGTTCCATTCATCATTGTTTCTACCTTATGACCGGTTATGTCAATTATTTGTATAGACACAGAACGGTTCCCGAGCGGAATCGAGGGGTGCCGTGTTTCTACCGGAATATTAAACCGGATAGTGGTCGTGGTATTGAATGGATTTGGATACGGTGAATAAAATGTAAAATCATTCAGGGTTGGATCGGTGGCAAGTCCCAATGTATTTAATACAATAATTACCACTGAATCTGGGTCTGATTCTAAATCTCCATCGGAAACGATTAACGCAAACAATAACGCTGTGGAATCATCAACTTCAGGCGAAATGAAAGTTGGCATGGATCGTGTAGGATCGTCTAATTCAATATCAGTTGGCGCAGTCCATAAATATGATATATTAGCATTTTCAAAATCAGACGATTCTGTACCATCTAAAATAACCGTTTCATTCTCCATGACTGTTTGGTCGTGCCCCGCATTAGCTACGGGGGGAATATTTGTATGAAAAACTGTAATTGTAACCGAATCCGGTTCTGAATCGAATTCTCCATCTGATACAATTAATACAAAAATAAAGGCAATTGAGTCCTCCACTATGGGTGTCGTAAAACTGGGTGTGGCAGAAGTCGGATCACTCAGCAATATTCCATTGGGAGGAGTCCACATATATGATAACGCTATGTTTTCCTCATCATATGATTCGGAGCCATCTAAGGTTACCAACTGATTTTCGCTCACGATTTGATCTGGTCCTGCATTGGCTACCGGTGGCTGATTTTCTGCGCCTGTATTACATTCACCCCAAACACAGTCCACCCATTCTGGATGATCAATGAAAGGATTCCTGTTTTCCTGAATTTCATAAACTGCATTATTTCGATCAATTTCTTTTTGGCTCACCGAATCCTGGAAATGCCAATCCATTAACATTTCTACGGCCCAGGCTTTCAGGTCCGCACCATTCACCATATCGTTTTCGTCCCAACCGGAATCCTCCGTGTAATAACGCGTTGACATATAAAAATAGGTCCGGGCAAAATCACCTTTGTATTCATCAATGGGCTCAAAAACCGTTCCTTCGTATCCATAAGCATCCATGGTGCCACGTTGGCTCCCATTCTGTGATGTCCAATTTGGACTTGCGACTTCGCCATAAGGGTAATTGGATCGCATGCCGTTCACATAGCCGTCCGTAGGATAAATATGGAACAGGTCGGTTTTCATGGGCATGGCGTCATTAAACCAGCTCTTTGGCCAGGAATGTTCCCGGTTATAACAATCACCTTCCTCGCTGTAATTCCCGCATTGGTCTGCACTCGTAAAATTATAAATATAAGGCGGTGTCCCGCCGGGCACATCAGAATACATATCCCAAACCGTCCCGTTAGGTTTTGCATCAGTCGATTCAAAATGACCGTGCAGGGAGCTATAACTTTGTGCATTGTGGTCATCAATAATATTGTGTAGGGCCAACCGCAATGAATCCCCATCCAATCCTTCAGCGTCATCATAATATCCCGGAGGAATATCAGCTGCCAAAAAAGCTATATATAGAAAAACAAAGATCGATTTCATCCTAAAACCTTTTAAATAAAAAATTGGTTTAAGCCAATTTAAAAACGGATAAATAATTTGTTGTTCCCGGCATACCCACAGGTACACCACCTGTGATTACATATTTTTGCCCTTCGTTCAGAATTTCTTCACGTAATAAAATTCCATTGGCCACATTTTGAATTTCATCCGATGAATTATATTCCTTAACCACAAAAGGCGTGATTCCCCACACAATTGAAAGTTGTCGGCAGATCTCTTCAATGGGCGTCATGGCAATGATCTGTGCCGCCGGCCGATATCGTGACACCATCCTGGCAGTACTGCCGCTATGTGTCATTGTGATTAAAATTTTAATATTTTGATCATAAGCTACCGAACATGCGGCGTGACTGATCGCTTGTGCAGTGTTGAGATGTCTTTTTCCCCGTGCGATATAATGGTCCTGATAATTAATGGCTGATTCTGTTTCCTCAATGACACGGTTTAACACTTCAATGACTTTTTCCGGGAATTCGCCCATGGCTGTTTCACCCGTGACCATCAGCGCATCGGCGCCATCTAAAATTGCATTGGCGATATCACTTACTTCTGCACGGGTTGGAACGGGACGCTTGGTCATGGAATCTAAGATTTGAGTAGCAATAACGACGGGCTTCCCGGCTTTAATAGATTTTTCAATCACTTCTTTTTGAATCAATGGCACACGCTCAAGGGGGAGTTCCACGCCCAGATCTCCCCGGGCCACCATGACTGCATCAAAGGCATCAATGATGCCATCCATATTTTGAACTGCTTCCCATTTTTCAATTTTTGCCATAATAGGAACAGCATAACCGATATCCCGCACGCGGGAACGCACCAAGTCATAATCGTGTGGTGATTGAACAAAAGAAAGGGCCAGCCAATCTGCGCCATGCTTCAATGCCAATTCAAGATCCTGCTCATCTTGTTCCGTTAAACTGGGGACATCCAATGCCACACCGGGGAAATTTACTCCTTTTCGATTTTCAACAATTCCTGATGTAATTGTTTTGCATTCCAATGTGGAATTTGAAACATGTTTTACAACTTCCAGTGCTATGCGGCCATCGTTAATCAGGATCTGTGCGCCCGCATCAACTTTTTGGAATTTTACACCTTTAGAAACCGGAATTACATTGTCACCCATCTCCTCATTACTGATTGTAACAAGATCCCCCTCATTTAATTCATAGGGGTTTGCAAGTCCACTCACCCGGATCTTGGGTCCTGCAAGGTCTCCCAAAATTGCAGGGCGACCCCCGGAAGAAAGACTGATAGATTGGATCATATTAAAATAGTATTTTTTATCTTCTGTGGTTCCGTGAGACAGGTTTACCCGAAAGCAATTCACACCTTGATCGACGAGTGATTGGAGCATTTCCGGCGTTGAACAACTGGGTCCCACTGTAGCAATTATTTTTGTACGATTTATTTCCATGGGTTAAATTACCTGCATTCATTATCGTTTTACACTTATTCTATGAGACATTTTATTTCGATATTATTTCTTTTATGCTTGATCTCCTGCAGTGGCCCAACGGGATATTGGTCCGACCCCAGGGTGATCCTTATTTCCATTGATGGACTCCGCGCTGATATTGTAAACAACCCCGCTTTTGCAGAAAATCATCCGTATTTGGCGCGCCTGATGGCAGAGGGAGAATATTGCGCCAATGTGCAAACAGTGTTCCCTTCCCTAACTTACCCATCTCACACTTCCATGATCACCGGTGTCATGCCTGATAAACACGGCATTGTAAACAATCGGCCCTTTATACCAGAGAAAAATTTTGTGGATTGGTATTGGTACGCAGATTCCATCAAAGTACCCACCCTCATCACAAAAGCAAAGCAGAAAGGGCTGGTCACATTGGGTGTAAGTTGGCCCGTCACGGTTGGCGCAGAGATGGACTGGATGCTGCCGGAGATCAAATCTGTAACGGATACAATCTCCACGGTGGACTTGGCTCGGAAACATGACCGTCCGGAGACATTTTTGGAATCGGCCAAGATTCGTGGGGCAGTGCCTGAAGACGGCAATCCATCAGGATATAACAGGGACCTTTTGCTTCACGAGATCTTTATGGATGCGTTTTTCCGGAAAGCACCTCATTTGAGTTTATACCACATGATCGAGACCGATTTGATCCAACATGAATTTGGGGGGAAATCAGATGAAGCAAAGGATGCATTCATGTTCATGGATTCGCTGGTTGGAAATATCATGGCATTTTTAGATGAAAATAAATTGTGGGAGACCACGACACTGATGATCGCGGGGGACCACGGATTTCGTGATTATGAAAAACAGGTCAATATAAATCGCTTATTTGAAAAAGAGGGCTGGCTCACTTTAAAAAATGGTTTTATTTCTGATTGGAAAGTGGTTTGCCTGGGGTCCGGCGGGTCTGGTTTTGTGCGGTTAAAATATCCTGCTGACAGGGACTTTAAGAAAAAGGTTCGCTTACTGTTGTCTAAACAAGAAGCTTTTGAAGTTTTGGAACAACGCCATATGAGAGGCACGCTTTGGGCGCCGGAAAAAACAGATTTTGTTTTATTGGCTAATAAGGGATTCGGGTTTGTGCGCAGTACTGATGAACCCTATATCACGGACAGGGCCGGTGGATCTCATGGCGGTGACCCAAGACATAAAATTTTAAAAACAGGCTATATCGCTGCAGGTCGCGGCATAGAAAAAGGTGTGATTGATTCCATGTCCGTTACAGATATAGCATTTAAAATATCTGATTTGCTTGGACTTGAATTAGAAAATTCTGTTGTCATGAAAAACAGATAAAAAGTTGTCATTCCAGACGATCTGGAATACAGCAATTGCATGGGTTTTTAATGATCCTTAATCGAATCTTAGTTTGCGAGCGGAATGAAATGGGGCACCTACCGGCCATACCGGGGTTCGGGAGCAGACTAACCGGAATGACAAAACAAACTAATTTAAAACTTGTGGTGCCACCAATCGAAATGGCTTGATCTCCACATCAAATTCCCGTCCTGCTTCATCTATCATCCGATAGGTCCCTTCCATAAACCCCATGGGTGTGGGCAGCGGGCAAAAACTGGTGTATTCAAAGGATTCCCCGGGAGCAAGTTTTGGCTGTTGTCCAATCACGCCGGGACCATGGACGTCTTCGGTGTTTCCCTGTCCATCGGTGATATGCCAATAGCGGCTTAAAAGTTGAGCTGGATTATTACCCTTATTAGAGATTGTGATATGATAGGCGAAAAAATGATAGGGCCGAACGGGGTCAGATTTTTCAGGAATATATTGTGGTTTAACAGTAATCTCAATGGTATTATCCATAGGATAAAATTAATTCCTTTATCTTTGCCATCCGATTTATTCCCTATAAATTTTAATTCGTTATGAATGAATACACCCGTTCACTTTACGTCTATATATTAATTGCTTTTCTCGGGCTTGCTATGATCCTGATGAAAAAAAGCGAGACACTTCGATTCGGCTCTTCTGTGGAAATCACCGAGAACGAGATAATGGATCACATCCGGTATTTATCCCATGAAGACAGGGCTGGCCGTTTTCCCGGCACTCGGGAATCAAAGGATGTGATCTCTTATTTAATTCGTCATTTCAAATCCTATGGTGTAAAGCCGGGCGGAGAAAATGGATCGTATGTCCAACCGTTCAATATCACGGACGGGATTGAATTGGGTGCTAATAATTCAATGACAATGGGCGATAGCTCTCTCACAATTCATAGCGATTATATTCCACTTTGGTTTTCGGGGAATGATTCTGTTTCTGCGTCAGCTGTGTTCGCCGGATATGGATTTACCATCGATGAAAAAGAATTAAAATGGAATGATTATGCAGACTTGGATGTGAGCGGGAAATGGGTCATAATGATGCGCCACAGCCCGGAGAGAAATAACCAACATTCTTTATATACATCCCATTCCGGTCTCCACAAAAAAATGCTGGTTGCTCGGGATAATGGCGCCGTGGGTGTGATTTTTGTATCCCAAGTTGAAGACACTGATCTTTATCCATTGAGATACATTTCCGGGTACAAGAATGCCGGCATTCCTGCGATCCATCTTTCAAATGAAATGGCGGATCACCTTTTTAAAACAGTGGGTTGGTCTCGTGAAACAATCCAGGAAACCATGAATCGATCTCTGGGGCCAATCACTTTTAATTTAACCGCTGTGACTATCAATGCATCCGTGGAATTGATCCCTATTCAAATGAGGGCTGCCAATGTGGTGGGACTCATCCAAAGCGGACATCGGAAATACAGAAATGAATATGTTGTTATCGGCGCACACTTTGATCACGTTGGAATGGGAGGTCCCGGAACCGGCTCTCGAAAACCAGATACGCTTGGTATCCACCCCGGTGCGGATGACAACGCATCGGGCACTGCGGGACTATTGGAAATTGCCCAAAAACTGTCATCCCAAAAAAGCCGGTTGAAACGAAGCGTATTATTTATTGGGTTTGATGCTGAAGAAAAAGGCCTTTTAGGTGCAAAATATTTTGCTGATCACCCAACGGTTGATCTAGAAAATATCGTAGCCATGCTGAACATGGATATGGTCGGCCGGATGGAAGATTCCTTCGCAACTGCGGGAGGCGTTGGAACGTCACCCATGTTTAAGCCTCTTCTAGATAGCTTATCAAGAAACAGGGGGTTTAATTTGAACATGACTCTGCCGGGATTTGGACCCAGCGATCACGCTGCTTTTTATGCAAAAGATATTCCCGTTCTATTCTTTTTTTCCGGATTTCACAGCGAATATCACACCCCGGAAGACACATGGAGGCTCATTAACCTAAAAGGTGAAAAAGATTTTTTAGATCTCGTGTATGATGTCGTATTTCACTTGGCACATGTATCTGAAAGACCCGTATTTGTTGAAGCGGGTCCAAAACAAGGACCGATGAGACGGAACGACCGGTTCAAGGTCACATTTGGAATCGTGCCATCCTATGGAAGCACAAAGGAAGGATTGGAAGTAGATGCCATTTCAAGGCCGGATGGACCGGCAGTAAAGGCGGGCATCCAGAAAGGAGATGTGATTAAAATCATCAATGGCAAACCCATTAAGGATATTTATGAATTCATGGATCGACTTGGTGAACTGGAGCCGGGAATGACCATTCCTGTTTTGATTGACCGGGATGGAAAAGAGATGGAGTTGTCTGTTTCGTTTTAGAAATAATCTTTCATTTCGACAAGGTCAATGACCGATTATTTCAGCAACATTATTTTCTTTGAACTGGTAAAACCACCCGACTTCATCACCACTAAATAAGATCCTGATGGTACAGATTTCCCCAACGCATCCGTTCCATTCCAAGTTAAAAAGTGAGTCCCCGACGATAATGAACCATCCGCTAAATTGGTAATCCATTTTCCGGTTACATCATAGATGGTCAGGCTTACATATCCCGACTTTGAAATCCCAAATTCAATTTGGGTTGAATTATTGAACGGATTGGGATAATTGTTATTTAAGAATGGTTGTTTTGGAATGGGAGCATGGGCATCGTCCACGCCAATCTGCATGCCAGCCTCATCCATCACAATATCAAATACGCCATAAAGTCCATTTTCGCTTTCTTCCAATGGAATGACCAACCCGAGATGGTTTTCAGTCCATGAATCATCCACCAGAGGATCTACTTCAAAATAACATTGAGTCACTAGTTCCAGGCCATTTGGTGTTGTAATCTTGTAATGAAAATGTCGTGGGCGGCCCGTGTAATATCCCGGCCAAATGGACTCAAAAGCATATTCGCCATTTTCGTTGGTCAACATTTGTCCCCGCAGATTATATGGATCTTCATCAGGATTACCCGTATCGCATTCCTGGAAAACAGTGTAACACCCGTCATCGTTGGCATGCCACACATCCACAATCACATTATGGATCGGTATTTCACAATTGTTGGCTTTCACTGTCCCGGAAATAAAAATGCGCGTTCCTGGTTCATCTACATGGGCCAGAAGGGTACGATAGGGATGGTTTTCATCCCAGAAAGGCCCCAATATATCACTGTTGGTTATATTACAGTCCTGTCTGCTCAATAATGCTGTGGGCACTATACTTACTGCGGTCGTACTCATTAACCCAGTTTTAATAAAGTCTCTACGTTTCATGGAAGAAACTAAATCACTTTAAGCTGAGTTTCTAGAAGCATTAATATTTCCAAATAGAGACCGTATAATGATTTTTTCCAGTGTTTCTTTTTGTTCATCAGTTAAATCATTTTCTCTCAATTTCATAAGTGCGTATTGCTGAATAACGAGGAGCGGCAATACAGTTTCTTCCCTAAGGGCAATAGATTCTTTTATACTTTCGTTTTTTTCTAATAATTCATTTTGTCCAGAAATTTTTAAAATAAGTTTTTCGGTTAAATCATATTCTCTTTTAAGAATAGACCAAAACTCACCAAAAACTGGATCGTTTTTCATGTAGCGCGTTAAGGGAAAATATGTTTTACACATGCTCTGCATAGAGTTTTCAATTAATGCTCTAAAAAACCCTGACTTGGTATACAGTGAAAAAACATCATCTATTTTCCCTTGGTCCTCCATTTTTTTTAAGGCGGTTCCTAACCCAAAATACCCTGGAATATTTTGTTTTAACTGAGACCATGCACCCACAAATGGGATGGCTCTTAACTGGCTCAGGTCCAGTTTGTCTGACTTTGATCTTTTGTCTGGGCGTGAACCAATATTTGTCCGGTTGTAATATTTTAATGGTGACATTTCCATAAGAAAAGGTGTAAAAAGGTCGTGGTTTTTTAATTCTGTGTATGCGTCCAATGAATACCGGCTCATGTCATTTAATACGGTTCGTTCTTTGTCTTTAAGCTTTTTGTGTTCATCGTCAAAAATTAAATTATCTAATCCGGCGGTCATGAGTTGTTCTAAATTGAATCGAGCGGATTCAATGGTTCCAAACTTGCTGGATATTGTTTGACCCTGGATGGTAATTTGTATTTCTGTTGATGCAATTTTTGACCCCAAAGACACATAATAATTATGGGTATTCCCTCCGCCTCGGGCTGGTGGGCCTCCGCGCCCATCAAAGAATACTATTTTAATACCATACTTCTCGCATAACGTTGACAGCATCTCGCGCGCCTTATAAATATTCCAATTTGCACTTAAATAACCTCCGTCTTTTGTACCATCAGAAAAGCCGAGCATGATTGTTTGTTTATTACTTCTTTGCGTTAAATGTTTTCTATAAATACTATTTTCAAATAATGCGGTTACTATTTTTTCTGCGTTTTTTAAATCATCAATTGTTTCGAAAAGTGGAATAAAATCTATAGGAATCTTTTCACCTAGAAAGGCGGTTTGTTTCGCTAAAAAATAGGCGCTTGCAATATCCATTTCACCTTGGCAATTCGAAATAATAAACCGGTGGCAACCCTGTTCTCCGTTTGTTTCTTGAATCCTTTTTATAGTTTTAAACGTTTCAAGAGTATCGCCAATTCGATCATCCGTCGATGGTAAGATATCTATTGCTTTTTCATTATTAAATAGAGTATCTGCAGTAACGTCCTGTTCCAATAATGTCTCTAATAAAACATGTTGCAGTGTTTTTTCAATAACGCTTCTATCTTGTCGATAATCCAAGGTGGCAAAATAAAATCCGAATAATGTAATCCGATCGATAAAATCTTCAAGGAGCTCTTTAAAAACACCATTATGTTGTGTGTTTAAGTCGTCTAAAATTGATTGAATTCCATTTTTAAAAGAATCACAGTCCATTGATTCTTTTCCTCGAATACTATTTAATAATTGTTGTTCAATCTCCAAGAGTTGTTCATAAACTCCTGTAAATGAAATGCGCCTTCGAATGGTCCTAATATCTGAATAATAACATTTTAAAATAGTTTCTTTTAAGCGTCGGGCAACACTAAGGGTTATGGCTGTATTTACAAAAGGGTTTCCATCGCGATCACCGCCTGGCCAAAACCCTAATTGAATTAATTGAAGAGATCCCGGGTGTAAAGAAAGATGTTTTCTAAGCGATGAAATAATGTTCCCGGCGCTGTTGTAAAAAATATTTTGTAGATACCATGTCAAGTTCACCGCTTCATCGTATGGGGTAGGTTTTTTTTTCTTGAAAAATGGTGTCATCCCGAGTTGCATTAAATAAGTATGAATCAAATCAATTTTGTTTTTTTTAATTGCATCTGTTAAATCGGTAATTATTGCCAATACACGACCAGGATAAAATTGTGTGGGGTGCGCAGTTAAAACGGGACGTATTGAAAAATTATTAATTTTTTCTAGTAGCGTATTTGTCTTTTTTTCCCGCTTTGCCTGGATTAACAAACTAGAAATCGAGCCAGGACCGTTCAAGTTATTTAAATCTTCGAAAGTTGCATCTTCTAATGCGTCTATTAATACCACCTGTCTTTCAACAAATTGTATGGCGCGAAATAGAAAATCAAATTTATCTTTTTGGTCTTTTGTGTTTAGCTGTTCTGTTAAAAACTGCTCTATAATTTTCTTTGGTGTTTTGCCTTGCTGGAGTTTTGTCCGGCATGTTTCTGCCAAAATTGGGATCAGAATGCCCACATCTTTTACGCCACCCAGAGGGAGAGTTAAGAAGAATGAATTATATAACTGATATTTTAGGACAACATGTTGATTATACTCAGAGTTGATGCCCCGGGGGGGTTCTTTCAATTCCTAGTGCTTCCTTCCGTTAGTGTTTGATTTTTTATTTCATTTTTTAACTCTAAAACAGCCATGACATAATTGTCTGCATGATTATAGGCATAAATAGATTTCCAAATATCTCCATCTCTATCATAATTATTACTATTGGGATTGTAGCCATTTCGTCGCAGATAATTAGCAATGCTTGCCAATACATCTGGCCAGTCGTATGGCTGCCTTACGCCATCTTCATTAAAGTCCACCGAAAAATTGTTAAAGCTGGATGGAATAAATTGTCCAAATCCAAATGCCCCTGCATATGAGCCACCAATTTCCTGAGGGTCCAACTGATCATTGTAACAATATTTTATAAATTCTGCTAATTCCTTTGATGCCCATTTTGCTCTTTTTGGCATGTCATGAATTTGAGAATATAATGAGTTAAAAACAGAATATTGGGAATGGTGGGAGCCGTAATTGCTTTCGATGCCCGCAATTGTAACTATAATAAATGGATCTACTTTATACTCGCCGGATACTGTTTTTATTAATTCAATATTCTCTTTATAAAACTTTGCCCCGGCAGCTATTCTAGAATCTTTCACAAAAATTTTTCGATAAACTTCCCAGGTTTTCTTTTCGTAAGGTCTAGCAAATTTTTCTGCAATCTCTTTATGAATTTTTATTTCATCATGGGTAAATGCTTCCCTTACATATGCTTCGGGGATATTGGATCCCTGTAGATGACCAGATACCATGCGATAAGCCAAATCTTTATTTAATGGCTGTGCAGAAACAATAATTAAAAAAAGAAGGAGGGTTATGTATTTCATCAATCGTTCCATTCACATAAAAAAATATTTGTGTCGCCCTGTTTTGCCTGATTTCGGTTGGATGCAAAAACCAAATATTTCCCATCGGGACTGAACATGGGAAATCCATCGAACCCGTCAAAATACGTGATGCGTTCCAGATTGGTTCCATCGGTATTAATGGCGTAAAGATCGAAATCCCGTCCTTTGGGGTCATGCAAATTTGAACAAAAAATGATTCGATTCCCATGAGGAAAGAAGTAGGGGCCAAAGTTTGCTGCATCATTGTCCGTCACTTGTTTTTTTCCTGAGCCATTTGCGTTCATGATCCAGAGCTGGAGGGCCATGGGGCGAATAGAGTTTTCCGCTAATAGCGATTTATAATCTGAAATCTCATTTTCAGATTCAGGGTGGTAAACACGCCATATGATTTCCGATGCATCATTATTGAAAAATGCACCGCCATCATACCCTAACCTATTTGTGAGTTGTGTTTTTCCCGTCCCATCCGGGTTCATAGTCCATATTTCAAGGTCTCCGCTGGATAGGGATGTAAATACAATTTTACTCCCATCAAATGCCATGGTTGCTTCTGCATCATAGTTAGGGGAATTCGTAAGTCTTTCCAAATTGGTCCCATCCATATCTGATCTAAAAATGTCAAAATCGGGATACAGTTTCCAAACATATCCATGACTGAAATCTGGTTTTGGTGGACAAGATTTTTCTCCCAAATGAGTTGATGCATAAATGATTTTTTCACAGTCCGGATAATTAAAGTAACTGCATGTGGTGACGCCATCACCCGTGGAGACCATTTCTGTTTTTCCTGAGGCAATATCCATGATATAGATCTGGTCACAAAGTGAATCGCCATCGTGGGCTTGAAAAATGAGTGATTGGCCATCGGCAGAAAAATAGGCCTCTGCATTTTCACCTGAAAAAGTGAGTTGGCGGAAATTCTTGAAATGTGATTCACCATCCTGGATTAGAAGATTATTATAGATGGATGCGGAGAGTGGCTCATCGGCAAATCGATTAAATAATATCAGAGCTAAAATAAGGGCAATAAGTGCCGATTGGATGCTATAAAGTTTTTCAGTCATTTTTTGGGTTATAATTCAATAATGAATTTAACAACGATGGTTGTCATGAATAAAATATCAAAAAGTGAAATTATTTCAAAAAAACTTTGCGAAAATAAAAACAACTATCGCAAAGTAATCCAACCGTCCATCCGATAGATTTATGGATTCAATGCGCTGATAAAAAGATCTCTTTTCTGCTCAAAAGTCCAACCACCCATAAATACCATGGTTTGTGATCATTCTGCAATACGGTTGACACCCCGGCGATAGGCATAGGTGCCAGATAGGACCACGCCAGCCAACATTGAAACTGCTAGTCCTGCACTATGGCTTTATTCCCATCGACAGGACTAATCTTGCCCCGTCAACGATAAAAAAAGCAAAAAAAGCTTTAAAAAGGGGCGAAATACTTGGGATCTATCCTGAAGGCACATCTACGTCTGATTCTTTAAGAAAGGCGAAAAATGGAGCCGTTTTCCTCTCAATAGTGGAAAAAGCCCCAATTGTGCCTATGGCGATTTATGGAGCCGAAACCGCATGGAGCGACTTATTTCGCGGCGTTCGACCCCGCGTTAATATTAATATTGGTAAACCATTTGGGCCTTTTGAAATTAAAGGTAACCGAGAAAAAAAATCAAATCAAATTACACAAATCGGTGAAGAGTTGATTTGCAGAATTGGTGCACTTTTGCCCGATGAAAGGCACGGGGTTTGTGCTGGAGACAAGAGGATATCGGAATTCCGAAAGATAAACGGTCTTTCCCCAAAACAGATTGGCTTGAAACAAGAACGTATTAAATAATGAAAAATAATTAAACGTAAATGATTAATCTTTAAACAAAAAGCCCCACATTCGTGGTTTTTTTTGTTTGTAAGACGATGGCTAGATCTTGGAAATGGCCCTATGAATAATCATTGTCTTTAAAAAACTGCAATGCTTCATCTCTTTGAGTTTTATTTCTTATTTTATTACACTTGTCTATGATTTCTTCCCTGTCAAAAATATGCTCTTCGGGCTCTTTGCGTATGGCTTTTATAAAAGAGTGGACCGGGTTAGTCACTGCTTGATAGCTGAACATTAAAAATGTTTTATACAAATAGTATTGAATTGGTTCAGTAAAAAAATGGCTGTAGCTAATATTTATATCATAGGAGTAGGTGTAATGAAACCAGTATGCGGGCATATACAGCATGTCCCCCGGTTCCAGCTTTAGCGCTATTTCTTTCGCCGGGTCTTTATCGGTTACATAAAGCGGATTTGGGTTGAGAAGGCTTTTATATTTTATGGATTTAAACCGCTCACGTGATTTTGATATATACCATGTTTTATTGCCATATAAATGTATTATCAAGCCTGAAATCACATGTGCATGCTTGGCAAAGGTGTTCTCGCTGGTACTTAAAAACAGTGTGTGTTGTCTGGATGTTTTACCAAATGACAACAAATAATCAAACAGATGTTTTGTGTTTCCCTTTACCTGCTCCAGATAGTCTGTGTCTATGTGTTCCTTCAGCTGGTTGCCAATTTTAGTGTTTGCTCTTAATCGATATTTTTTACCCTGATTCACCTTACTGATTAACTCTGACATGGGCAATGTTTCTTTATCTGAATTTTCATTAAGAGCAATCACATCCTGGTTGCTGAAGTGTTTTTCCAGATAGTTTAAATCTATATTGCTGCTGAAGGCATTTTTTATAACAAACGGTTTTTTCTCGCTATTAAAATAATTTTGTATTTCATGAAGGTCTGTTTTGTGCTTAAAGGTTTTTATTTGGTCTGTTTTTTGTTTCATTGGGAAAATCTGCTGAGCTTTGAGCGTAGGGTTAATCCAGAATCTCTGGGCGAGTACTGGTGGGTATGTCTGTCCTGAACTGTCCCAGTGCAATAGAAATGATTGCAACCCACAAATAAATTGTATAAAATTTTGTCATTGTGTATTATTATTTCAACAGGATCATTTTCTATGTCTTAATATATTGACCTGTATCCATTTTCAGGAAATACAAACCACTACTATGTTGAGATGCATTCCATTGAATCTCATGCTGACCCGGCTCCATTTTTTCATTCACCAGCGTTTCAATTATGTGTCCGTTAATGTTATAAACCTGTAGGGATACGGCATGCTGTGTTTCTGCCGGAATATCAAACTGGATGGTTGTAACGGGGTTAAATGGGTTTGGATAATTTGGATTCAACCGAATCGATAACGGGACTGTCTCATCGATAATAGATGCCGTTTCGCCATCTAAATATCCAATTCCACAACTTATGGAATCAGGTGGATTTATGTGACAGTGATCGTATACATCACAGCTTCCGGGAGAGAGTAGGCTATCCGAGTAGGGATAATCATCATAACTCTCCCAGGCGGGAAACGAAACCCAACAGCCATTGCAAACGTCATTCGCTATGCTCTGATCCATATATTCAGGCCAATCCAGGGTGTCTCCCGGGGCAAAACAAAATCTACCCACTAGTTCAAGACAGTCATCAGATCCGATATTACCGAGGCTGTCCTGACAGTCACTTCCATACCAAACAGACCCCTGAACCGTTCCCGGGAGGGCCTCATTTCCGATCACATCCCAGTAGGCATAGTCTCCCCATGCAAAAACAGCCGTTGGGCTAAGCGCGGGCGAACTTGCGGTCACCCTAAACTTATTTGCATTGAGCCCTTCATATTCCCAGGGGAAATGTATTCTAAAGCGAGAACCGGTTGAATTTTCCGATCCATCGATAGTATCTATGGAGATTGAATATATATTTTCAGGGTGACATGGATTTGTTTCGCCTTCACCGCATACGTAAAGGCATGAATCGACAGCTTCAGGGCAGGTCCTGTAATCCCGCGTGACATTATCCAACTGAATGATATCTCCGGATAAGACCAGGAATTCGTTTCCATAGATCAATCCCATAAAAAGTATAATTGAAATAAGTCGATATCTATTCATAGTGGCCATCTTTTTAATTTAATCTTACATTGAATCTAGGTCTTTTACGCATCGAAACCCCTGTACGTCCTGAGCCGTGTTTCCCTGCACCGCTATACCAGTGAGCTGTACATGGTAAAATAGCATTTCGCTATTTTTACTTGTATATTTTCTATTGCGCAATAATGAAGATTTATCCTGGGGCGTAGAGTTGCCTACGCTCCAGGCCAAAACAGCAGGATATTTTTAAAACCTGGAATAAAACGAAATCGTGATAAAATTATTTAATTATACGTTAAAATCTTTTTTTGTTGCAGCAATTTGTTTTGCGCTTTATACGGTTGGAATAATTGCTTATGGTACTCTTACTGAGTATCATTTTGAGGATACCATAAAGCTTTCTCAAGATCCTGAAAACTTAGAATTACTGAGTGATTCTACCTTTGAATTGATTAGTTGGAATGTAGGCTTTTTTGGTTTGGGCGAAGAGTCTGATTTTTTCTACGACGGGGGTGAAGATGTATTTCAATCCGCCGAAACTGTCCGTAAAAATATGGACGGTGTTCTTCAGTTAATAGAAGCGCATCCATATGTGGATTTCTTCTTTTTACAGGAGGTAGATAGTTTTAGCTGGCGCTCGCAAAAGCTTAATTTCTTTCAAGAATTGGAAGGGTTGCAGAATTCGTATCAAACTCATTTCGCCTTGAATTATGCCTCCAATTTTGTGCCCATTCCAATTTTTAATCCTTTGGGACC